>Ga0307408_100001313_pt1 | contig 18640 bp, 13 predicted proteins | sample 322Cmetagenome_FD_202116 | JGI IMG/M metagenome (GOLD analysis project Ga0307408, IMG submission 202116) | Maize rhizosphere microbial communities from greenhouse at UC Davis, California, United States - 322HYB-C-3 | ecosystem: Host-associated > Plants > Roots > Rhizosphere > Soil | place... | reverse complement strand
TGGAACGCCAGGCGCTGGCGAGAATTGCCATGGAAATCGGCGACCGGGTGGCCGCTGAGGGCAATCCGCGGTGGCATTTGGTCGCACCCGCGACGATCTTGTCGGCTCTGCAAAAGGCGCTGCCGGATTCGGCCAAGAAGTCCTTGGCAGGAACCAGCACCGGCGACCTCACCAAACTTCCGTTGGCAAAGCTGGAGACCCAGCTCTTGAACAATGGAGTCATGAAGTGACTTCCTGCCCGGAAGTCGCCTCGAATCCGACCTGTGCCCGGTGGGTGGATTGACACGCCGGGGCAGGAGCGGCTTGATCCGGCTATGCCCGAGCGCTTCACTGGTGGTTTCGTCCAGACCAATGGTTATTTGATCGAAACGCCGGATGGCTCGCACCTTTTGGTCGATGCTCCGGCAGGGTCGGCGGCGTGGCTGAAGGTGAAGGGCATCGTGCCAGCGGCCCTGCTACTGACGCACCAGCACTACGATCACGTGGAGGACGCCGCGTCCGTGGCCGCCATGGGGGCCAAAGTTTTCGCCCACGCGCCCTATTCCTCCGGACTCACGCTGGAGGAAATGATGCGCGGCTTCGGCATGCCGGTCCACGTCGAGCCCTATGCGGTGGACGAGTTGCTGGCAGGGCGCACCGAGCTGGAAATCGGCGGGCTCCGGTTGGAACTGGCGCATGTTCCGGGGCATTCGCCCGACAGCATAACGTTCTTCGTGCGAGAGAGCGGCGAGCTTTTCTCGGGCGACACACTCTTCGCCGCATCGATCGGCCGGCCTGACTTGCCGGGCGGCGATGGGCCCCTGCTGATCGACGGGATCCGCGAGAAGTTGTTCGTCCTGCCGGAAAACACCCAGGTGTTCCCCGGTCACGGGCCGTCGACAACGATCGGCGCGGAACGTGCTGGAAACCCCTATTGCGGCGATTGATCGGCACGAAACGCCCGCTTGGCGACGCTTTTCCGGCGCGAGAAATCCGCTGGAAATCCGGGGCTACAACTGCGAGTTTCGCAAAGCCGATGAATCAACCGACGTTTAAAGCCTGATCCGATGGCAGATGATCCTAAAACGCCGGTAGAAACCCCAATGCCGGAGTCGCTGCGGCGGCAGCTCGAGCAGTTCCGCAGGCAACTTTGGCGGACCAAGATTGCGGAAGCGCTGCTGGCGGGATTGTTCGGCTTGGTCGCATCGTTCCTGCTGGTATTCGCACTCGACCGGGTTTGGCAGACGCCGGGGCCGTTACGACTGGCAATTTTGATCGGCGGCACCTCCCTGGCGGCGGTTTTCGCACCGCTGTGGTTGCACCGCTGGGTTTGGAAGCACCGTCGGGAAAACGAACTCGCCCGCCTCATCGCGAAAAAATACCCGGGACTGGGTGACCGGCTGCTCGGCGTGGTGGAATTGCAAGGCCAGCACGAGAATTCCGACACGCTGTCCCCTCGCCTGCGCACCGCCGCCATGGAGCGGGTGGCCGAAGAGGCCGAACGCCGGAAACTGGATGGCGCATTGCCATCGTCACGCAACAAGACCTGGGGATTGGCGGTGGTCGCCGTGATCGCACTCGCAACGGGTGGATTCCTGCTGGCGCCGAAGGCTGGCTGGAGCTCGCTGAAGCGCTGGCTGATGCCGCTTTCCTCCTCTCCCCGCTATACCTTCACGGCGCTGGAGAACGTCCCGGCCGAGCTGACGATCCCACAGGGCGAGGCATTCCGGCTGAGCTTGCATCTGGCGGCAGATTCGGAGTGGTCCCCGGAAACCGGCACGGCTCGCTACGGACGGCAGGATCCGGTGGCGGCGACCCTGGAAGAAAAGAACTACCATTTCGATTTTCCCGCCCAGCGCGATCCGGGAGTGATCAAGCTGGAGATCGGCGATGCGAAGCACTCGATCAAGGTGATCCCCACCCTCCGCCCGGCAATTCGGAAGGTCTTTGCAAACGTGACCTACCCGGACTACCTCCAGCTTCCGGGACGGGAGGTCGATTTGGGCTCCGGCGTGCTGACCTCGGTGCAGGGCAGCAAGGTCAGCATCACCACGGACGCCACCCGCGACTTGAAGGCGGCGACTTACGGACCGCTGACGCATGAGCAAGTGGCCGTCGGCGAACGCGGAGCGATGACGGTGACCGGGACCGCCGCCCAAACCCCGCCGCTGGAGGTTGGTGACGAAGGATTCACGGTGCCGATTTCCTGGACCGACGTTTTGGGTCTCGACGGCCAAGCAGGCTTTGAAGTGCGCATCGACGCGCAGCCAGACGAAGCGCCAGCCATTTACCTCCAAGGGATCGCTCGCCAGCACGTGATGCTGCCGGAGGAGACGGTCGATTTCCAGGTGCTCTCGGAGGACGACTTCGGCATCCGCCGGATCGGCTTGGAGTGGCGTGGCGAGTTCACCCGTGCGACCGACGAAACGCCGGCCTCCGGCGAGATGAAGCTGGTGGATGGTGGACCGACGAGCGACCGCCTCTCGGGAGATGCTGCCTTTTCTCCGGCGACCCATGGTATCGCGCCGCAGAAGCTGACGCTGCGGGCTTGGTCGGAGGACTACCTGCCGGGTCGGCCGCGGGCCTACTCGGAGCCGGTCACCTTATTCGTGCTGACGCTGGATGAGCACGCGCAGATGCTGAAGACGCAGTTCGACCGCTCGATCGGCGAACTGGAAGACCTCGCTCGGCGGGAACGGGATCTCTTCGAGGAGAACCAGCGTCTGGAAAAACTGGATGACGCCAAACTCCAGGAGGATGCCGGGAAGAAGCGCCTCGAATCGCAGCAGGAAGCCGAGCGCCAGCAGACGGAGCGGATGCAGGATCTGGCGGAGAAGATGGAGAAGCTTTTCAAGGACAGCGCCCGCAACAAGAGCATCGACAAGGAGACGATGAAGAAGATGGCGGATGCCATGAAGTCGATGAAGGACCTTGCCGAAAAGGACATGCCGGAGGTCGAGAAGAAACTCGGCGAGGCGCAGGACCAGAAGAACTCTGAGAAGAAGGCCAAGGAGGACGTCGAAAAAGCGGTCGAGGAGCAGAAGGATGTGCTCAAGAAAATGCAGGATGCCGTGGACAAGGCCAACGACGCCAATGAGCGCTTCGAAGCCAGCACCTTCATCAACCGTCTGAAGAAGGCCGCCTCGGAGGAGACCGGCATCGCCACCACCGTCATCGAGGGATCCTACTACGAACGCACCGCCGGCCAGCGGATCAACGAGCTGGATCCTGCGGACTCCGGCAAGCTGCTCGAGATCGTGCGCCAGCAATCCAACACGACCTCGGACGTGCGTTGGATTCAGGAAGACCTCGGCCATTTCCACGCTCGAACCAACAAGGAGACCTACCGCAAGGTGCTTGAGGCAATGATGGAGGCACGTATCGACATGCAGCTCGAGGACGTCCGTCGTGTACTGGAAACCAACCAAGGCTCGCTCGCCTGGGAAGGTGCCAGCAAGGCCGCGGCCAAGCTCGCCGAGTGGGCGAAGCTGCTCGAAGGAGAGAAAGACGATGACGGCGGCGGCGGAGGTGGCGGCGGAGGAGGAGAGGATCAAGATGAAGATTTTGAGTTCAACCTGCGCGTGATGAAGATGATCCAGCAGGAGCAGGACATCCGGGCCCGGACCCGTTCACTGGAAACCCTGCGCCGCTCTTACGAAGGCCAACCTGCCAACCCATGAAAACGATCGCCCTATTCCTCGTCCTGCCTGCGCTTGGACTCGCGGCCGAAGAGCCCGATGTGGGTGCCAAGATGGCCGAACATCAGGAGGGTTCGAACAAGCTTTCTGAACGCCAGGATGAACTCGCGGCGGATGTGCAGCAGCTCATCATCGAACAAACGAACGCCAAGGTGATCGAGCTATTAGAGGGCGTCGAGGACGCGATGGACGAGGCGTCCGGGCTCTTGCTCGAGCGCAATACCGGTGGAGAAACGATAGCCGCGGAGACCGACGTGATCGAACGCATTTTCGAAGCGGCCAAGGAACGGCAGAAGCAATCCGGCGGCCAAGGTGAAGCCAGCGGTGCCATGCTGGACATGATGCAAGAGATGATGGGCAAAGGAAAACCGCAGGAAAAGCCCGGGGATCAACCAGGGCAGAAGCCCGGCGACCAAGGTGGCGAAGGCATGACCGGCGAATCCGACAGCGCGAATTCGAAGAACGGCGGAACCTCTGGGGCCAAGTTCGAGGAACGTCGCGTGCCGAAAGCCTCCGGCAAGGCGGGACAAGGAATACCGCGCGAATTCCAAGACGCGCTCGATGCCTACAACCGCGACGCAGAGAAACTCGCGAAATGAGAGCCATCCTTTCTCTCCTCTTCTTCACCACCGCCCTGCCACTGGCGGCGCAGGACCTTCCGCGCCGGCCAGACGATCCCATCCCACCCCAGGTGGACGCGATGTATGAGCGAGGTCTCGCCTACCTCGGGAAAAACCAGAATGCCCGGGGGTCGTGGGACGATAGCATGGGCAGCGAGCCCGGGGTGGTGGCGCTGTGTGTGGTCGCCTTCCTCGCCCACGGCGAAGACCCGAACCACGGTCCCTACGCAAAGAATATTTCCAAGGGCATCGACTACCTGCTCTCGCAGCAGAATTCGACCAACGGCTACATCGGGAACAGCATGTACAACCATGGCTTCTCGACCCTCGCCTTGGCCGAAGCCTATGGCTGCGTCGACAATCCGAAGATCGCCCCGGCCCTGCAGAAATGCGTGGAGCTGATCCTGAGCGCCCAGAAGCGGAACAACTCGAAGGCATGGCGCTACACCCCGGACAGCACCGACGCCGACACCACCGTCTCCGGCTGCCAACTCGTCGCGCTCTATGCGGCACGGAACGCCGGCCTGCCGGTGCCGGACGATGCCCTGAAAAACGGCCTCGCCTACATGGCGCGCTGCCGAGGCAGTGATGGAGGCTACGGCTACACCTCCGCCGGCGGACCGAAGCCCACATTGACCGCGATCGGTGTGCTGTGCCTGTCACTCGCCAAGGACAAGGAAGGCAAAGGCTACCAGACCTCCGTCGAATACCTTCGTAAAAACCTCAACTTCCGCGATCGCCACTATCCGTATTACTTTGAGTATTACATGTCGCAGGCGCTCTTCCATGCCGAGCCGGAAACTTGGAATGATTGGAATGCCCGCAACATCCGCTACCTTTCCACCATCCAATCGAGGGATGGCTCATGGCCGGGAAACAAGGGCCAATCCTTCAACACCGCCGGAGCCCTTCTTTCGCTCGCTCTAAACTATCGATTCCTGCCGATCTACGAAAAATGATCCGACCGCTCGTCATCGCCATCCTGTTCGCCGCACCACTCGCTGCCGAGGAAGCCAAGTCCGCCACGGACCTGCTGCGCTTCACCAACGGCAACCAGATCGACGGCCACTTCGCCGGCATGGACTCCGGTGGCGTGATCACGTGGACGCGACCGGATGTGACGACGCCGATGCCCTTCCAGCGCGAGAAGATCCGCCAGATCGTCCTGCGCAATGCGCACCCGCTGTCGGCGATGGCCGACCCATGCCATGTGACCTTGGTCAATGGCGACCGCATTCCGGGAAAGGTCGTAGCGACAGACGAAGAGAACGTGACGATCGAGACCACCGCTGCCGGCACCATGTTGCTGCCACGCGACGCGGTCGCGATGATCGCGCCCAATCCCTTCGGCGGCCGCTTGCTGTATGCCGGGCCCTTCGATGACAAGGGGTGGAACATCATGCGCTCCGAGGCACCCGCGCCAGAACCGGATCCCTTCGCCGGAAATTTCCGCGCGCCGCTCACCCTCAAGCAAGACGAGGCCGACGATGGCAAGCCATCGTGGATCCACACCGGCGCCTCGTGGTACTCACGCGGTGGCGGCTCGGACGCGATCACCCTGGATGCCGGCCTACCGGATCGCGCGCTCCTGCGCTTCAAGCTCGCGTGGCGCAGCCGCCCGAGCATCTCGGTGGCCTTTCACGCGGATCTCCAGCGTCCCGAAGCGAAGGAAAAAGAAGGCGCAGCCGAAGGGGAACAACCGCGATTGAACTTCGGAAGCATGCAGCATCTCACACGGCTGTTCGGCACCGGCTACGTGATGAATTTCCAGACCGGCTACATGCACCTGCAGCGCACCTGGTTCAATGAAGAGGGCCAGCCACAAGCCGAACGCGTGCGCGTCGGCAGCACCTCCATCCGCTTGCCCGATACCGGCGAGGCAGTCTTTGAAATCCGCTGTGATCGTGAGCAGGGCACCATCACCGTCCACGTCGATGGCGAATTTGCCATGCAGTGGGATACCACCAGCGAGGAAAACGGACGCGCTGGTGACAATGCCAAAGCTCGTCGCCCCGTCTCCTATCAAGCTCCCGGCGGCGGAATCGGCTTCGTCGTCCAGGGAAGCACCGCACCGGTCCGTATCTCCGACATCATCGTGGCCGAATGGAATGGCCTGACCGACTCTGCCCGCAGCATGGAAAGCGATCACCGCGACATTGCCTTGCTCTCGAATGGCACGGATCGCTTCTCCGGCCGCGTGCTCGCCATTCGCGACGGCATGGTGGAGATGGAAGCAAGCTACGGTCCGCTCAAGGTGCCGATGAATGAGACCGCCGAGATCCACTTCGCCCGTGACCACCGCCGCAAGACCGAGGAGGCTCCGGCCGCGGAAATCGCTGTCCACCTGCAACCGGTTGGCCGGATCAGCGGCATCCCGGTCGCCTCTTCCAACGGTCGCATCCAACTCGACTCCACGCTCGCCGGAAAGATTGACCTCGATCTCTCTCCTGCTGTCATCCTTGAGTTTCAAGCTGGCAGCGGCTTCCTTGACGAGTGGGATGACGAACCGTGACAATTCCCCTTTCCCCCGTGATCCGCTCCGCATCCATCTTCGCGTTCCTGATCCTGCCTGCCGTTGCGGATGAGGTAATCCTCTCCGACAACTCGCGGTTGATGGGCACAGTGACCGCGCTCGCCGACAGCGGACAGGTGCTACTACAGAGCGACCTCGCCTTCGAGCCCTTCCAAGTTCGCGCCGATCACCTGCAGAGGGTTGCCTTCTCCGCCGGTAGCGAGAAAGAAGACCAGCACGATTGCATGGTCACGCTCGCCAATGGCGACCAGTTTCCTGCCGATCTCAGCGGGATCGACGAAACCTCGGTGACAGTCCACACCGACTTCGGGGGCGACGTCAGGATCCCGCGTGAGTCGATCGGCACCGTCCAACTCGGCGTGCGTCCGCGGAAAACGATCTATCGCGGGCCCGACAATGACACCGGCTGGACCATCAAGAACGGCTGGCGCTACGACTCACGCCGCTTTTCCGCGGACAGCAATGGCACCGTTGCCCGCGAGTTCGATATCCCGGGCTCGTTCGCCCTGAAATTCCGTCTTACCTGGCGGAATAGCCCGAATATCCAAGCCTACTTCGCCTGCGATAGCTTCGACACCACCACCAAGTCGAACCGTTACTTCATCCAGCTCACCAACGCGGGCTTCGAACTCAGGCGCCAGGATGCCAGCGGGAACGGAACGCTCTACCCGATGGCTTCGGTCACCGCAGACTCGCTGAATTTCGAGAAGTCCGCACTCGAGGTCGAGCTACTGGTGGATCGTCACCTTGGTAATGTTCATGTCCTGTTCGATGGTAAGGAATTCGGGCAATACCACGATCCCGCCAAATCCTTTCCCCAAGGCCAGGGCATCATGTTCCGCACCACGATCGCCGGGGATGACATGCAGACCGTCTCGCGCATCGAGGTGCGTGAGTGGGATCCTTCCGCAGCCCGCCACCGCAACGAAGAACGGGGCGACGCCACCCGCGACGTCGTTATCACTCGCAGTTCCGACCGGGGCACTGGAAAGATTCTCTCGATGAAGCCAGCTGCCGAGGACGCCACTCTCCTCTACAAGGGGCCACATCATCCGGAGCCCGTGGAGCTACCTCTCTCGGAAGTCTCCACCATGTTCTTCGCGCGTCCCGGTGATGATGAAGCCCCTGCCGACGAGAAGCCGCCCTTGACGCTCGGCCTGCGGGGACGCGGCTCGCTAGCCGTCAGCGGCTGTGCTTTCAATGGCGAACAAATCGTGGCGAAGCACCCGTTGCTCGGCGATCTTTCGATTCGCCGGGATGCAGTGGCGAGCTTGCAGCGGAAGTCCGAGCAACCCCAAAACGAGGAACCCGCGGAACCGGAGGAAGAATGACGCCATGAAGACCACCGCCGCGTTGCTGTTCCTCTCCGCTTGTTTCCCGCTCTTCAGCCAGGAAACAGAAATCCTCTGCGTGGATGGCAGTCGCATCCGTGGATCTTTGCTCGGCGTCGAAGTGGATCGCCTGCAATTCGAGGCCGCATTCCTGGCAGCGCCCGTGCCGCTCCGCCTTTCGAAGGTTCTGGAAGTCAGCCTGCCGATCCATCGCGGCGAGTCCAAGGGCGACCACGTGGCCACGGTTACTCTGGCGAATGGCGACGTATTGAGAGGCGAACTCACCGGCATCGACAATACCACGATCAAGCTCCGGACCTGGTATGCCGGCGAGCTGACCTTCCGCCGTGCGATGGTGGACAGCTTGGAAATCCAGGATCGACCTGATCTCATCTACAGTGGCCCGGATGGTCTCGACGGCTGGAGTCAAAGCGAGCCGGGCACATGGAGTTTCGAGCACGGCTGGCTGCGTGCAAAGGGCGCTGGCAGCATCGCCCGGAAGTTCGATCTTCCCGCCAAGGCACGCTTCGCCTTCGACCTCTCCTGGCGCTCGAACCCGCGCTTCAATTTCCTCTTCTTTTCCGACGACATCTCGGATGCCCATCCGAACAACGCCTACGAGTTGATCATCCAAGGCGGCCGCTACGTGCAGCTTCACAAGCGCTGGTCGAAGGACGGCAGGTCCGGCAGCAACACGCTCGGCAATTTCGCCAACGTTCCCGAACTCGTGAACAAGGAGCGCTGCCGCGTCGAGATCCTGGCCGATCGCAAGACCGGTCTGATTCGGATGCTCGTGAACGGCCGCGTGGTGCAGGACTGGACCGACCCCGATCCTGAAGCTGGCCAGCACGGCGGCGGCATGCACTTCAGCACCCAGGAAAATGTCCAGCTGAGGGTTTCGCGTATCGAGGTCACCTCATGGAATGGTGAGCTCGAAGGAAAGCCGCCGGAACAAGACGAGGGCTTCATGGATGAGGATGATACGCCACAGCCAGAAACCGATGCGCCTGTCGATCCCACCCGAATCCGCCTGCGCAACAACGACCAGATCGCTGGAGAATTGCTCGGCATCGAGAACGGCAAGGTGAAGCTCAAGACGTCCTTCGGTGACGTGAATCTGCCCGTGTCGCGCCTGCGCACCTTCGCCCTGCACACCAAGGAGCAGCGGGAAAATCCCGAGACTTATCAGATGCCGATCCGCCGCAGCGGCGATGTCCGGGCATGGTTTCCCGATGGCTGTTGCGTCACCTTCCGCTTGCTCGATGCCGGCGGCGGCAAGCTCAGTGGCGACTCGCAGACCTTTGGCAACGCGAGCTTCGAGCAGAAGGCATTCGCCCGTATCGAATTCAATCTCTACGAGCCCGATTTCGATGAGCTTCGCAATCGCGGCGATGCTTGGTGAACTCGCATGATCACCGGGTTCAGGTCGATCCCGCGTTACCTTTGAGCCATGGCGCGCTGCGCCGATGGATGCCGCCGGCCCACAGCAACAGGAGCGCGAGCGGATGAAGGAACGCCATGGCGAGAAACCATGGTTCGTAGCCCCTTCCCTCCACCGCTCCGATCAATGGGCCGAATAGAGCCCTGAAGCCTTGGTCGAGAAAGCCCGCTGGCATGGACGACGGACCGGACACCATCGCAGCAACGATCATATTCATCGCGATGCCGCCCAGCGTGCTACCCGCGGCGACAACGCTGAAGACGGTGCCGATGGAATGCTTCGGCACCACATCGACCACGATGGCGCTGATATTGATCAGCCAGGCGAGCGCGGCGAAAACGGTGCAGGCGGCAAGAGTCATCGTGAGACTTAGCCCCGCCGCCTTCGCGATGAACGGCGACAGCGGCATCAGGCAGGCACAGCCGAGCATGATCCACAGCCGAGCCTGTACGGGAGAGCGGCCGTTCTTCACCAGCAGCCCCGATGCCCAGCCTCCAGCCAGCGAACCCGCCCCGGCGGCGGCGTAGACGATCCACGTTATCGTCAGCGAACCCTGGTCCAGGCCACGGCCAGTATTGAGATACTTGGCGAACCAGAACTGGTAGAAGTACCAAACGGGATCGGTAAGCAAACGTCCTAGTAATAGCAGCCACACCGGACGGAATGAGAGCACCTGTCCCCAGGTCCACCCCTTCTCCTCGACAACCGCAGAAGCTTCTCCCTCCTCGATGAGGGCGAGTTCCTCGCCGAAGATCAGCTTGCTTTCACGGGGCCGGCGATACAACGCAAACCAAGGGATCAGCCACAGGAAACCCGCGAGGCCGGTAATCACGAAGGCGACTCGCCAGCCAGTGCCTTGACCGGAGAAACCATTGATGAATGGCAAATTGCCAGCGTAGTCGAAGCTCGCCAGCGGGATCACCAGATAAGGTGCCACCGTGGCGCCAATGGTCGCACCCATCGTGTAGAGGCCGATCGCCAGCGCCCGCTCGCGAGCCGGGAGCCACTCGGACACAACCTTCGACGCTGCGGGCCAAACGCCAGCCTCCCCCAAGCCTAGCAAAAAGCGGCAGGTTCCCATCGATCGCAGCCCCTGCGACCAAGCCGTGAGGATGTTGGCCAGCGACCACCACACCACGAAGACCGCGGTGCCTGTCCGCGTGCCGAGGCGGTCCACCAGCTTGCCCGAAATCAGGCAGGCGATGGTGTAGGCAACCAGGAACAGATTGACCACATTCGCGTAGTCTCGGTCATCCATGCCCAGATCCGCTTGGATGGTCGGTGCCAGCGCTGACAGCGTTTGGCGGTCGATGTAGTTCGACACCGCCGCCAGGAAGACCAGGACAACGATCCACCAGCGTAGTCCCCGGATCCTCATGGCGTGGATTTCATGCGATCAAACTCGAGATAGGCGAGGCTGATGCACCACGTCGCACCATAGTTCACCCAGCCCTCGGCGTGACGATAAGAGCCCTCGGGATTGAACGGAAACATCTCACTGCCCGGCCCCGATGAAATCGAACCGCGGCAAAGTTCCAGACGGGCACAGTGATTGTTCGGGAACTTCTTCGGCCAAGGTCGCTCGATGCCGGTGAATCCGTTCAGGAGGTGCGGTGCTGCAGCCAGACGAGGGTTGCGACCGAAGACGGCGTCGGTGTGGGAGACCGCGAGTTCCTGCATCCGCGCCTTGAGCTTCGGATCATCGATCACCCATGACGCTGAGAGCGCGATGGCCGGCGTGCCGAGCCAATTGCCCACGTCGTTGAGCTTCGGAATCGTCCAGTTCTTGTCGTCGTCGAAGCGGCGAAAGTCCCAGAGATTGTTGGAGCGCTTCGCGGCGACCTTCGCCCACGCGGTGATCTTCTCCTTCAAGCCGGTGGGGGCCTTGTCGGGATAGCGTTGCAAGAGCCAGACGAGATTCGGGATCGTGCGGTGCTCGCTCATCCGGTGGCCCTTGGTCGTGCGCGGATCATTCCAGTCGAGGTTTTTCACGATCCATTCAGCCTGCCTCACGGCGGCATTCAAATACTGCTCGGGGTTGGCCAAGCCATCACGCTTGGCGACCTCATGCATCAAAAGGTTCGGCACGATCGAGTGACCGGGTGCGTGGCGCCCCTTGTAAGGATGAAGTACACCCGCATGCGGGTTGTTTCCCATGAGGTCCTCGGGAGCAAGGTAGGTCGCGGAATCCCACCATTTGGGAATCTCCAGCGAAGGACTCCAATTCTCGACGCAGAAACTGCGGCACTTCTCGTAGAAGGAGCGGGGCAACCACTTCTCCAACTGCGGCCATGCCCACACGACATAGGCGACCTGCTCCACCGTTTGCGGGTGGATTCCCCGGGGATCTGGATCACCGCTCGGATCCTTGGTGGCAGGGTTGACGAGATAGTAACCGGCACCCCAGTGGATGAGCTTCACCACGTCCGGTGCATCCCGCGTCGGCGGCTCGATATCGGTGAAGTACTTGCGGACGGCGTCCATGACACCCTCGCTGCACGGATTGTTCGCGTCGAACTTGAAGGCGGGATCGAGCACCCGCCGTTTGTCGGCCTCCCAATCGATCTGCCACGGCATCGCCTCGATCCGGGCCGGATCGGCACGCTGAAGCAGGACCAACGACGGGATGATGGCGTCGTAGTAAGTGCCATCTCGCCACGGACAACCGCCATAGGCACTTGGATGCGTGCCGATCACGCTGCGTGAGTCGATGAGGAAATCGACAGTCGGCTGCCAGAAGAGGTCCTGATAGAGATCCTGCTGGATCCGGAAGGGATCGCTGATGCCACTGCCGAGTTTCCCTCCGTGAACTTCGATCACGTACTCGGTGGCGGATTCGGCAGGCCTGAAGTCGGAGAAGTCGCCGATGTTCCCGTGGATCTCCGATTGATAGAGAGGACCACCACCGCTCGCCGCTCGAACAATGAATGATGAGCCATCGGGCGACAGGGGCGCGGTAAAACGTTTCAGCCTCGCCGTTTCGAACCCGACCTGATTGAGCGCGATCTGATGAACGCTGCGGTCCACGGGGCGAGCCGCGAGCCGCTCTCCCGTCAGGCCGGAGCCCATGACAGTCTTCTCATCCGCATAGATCCCAATCTCGCGAATTCTTGCCGGAGACTTCTCCGGGACCATCAACTTCAGCGCGGTCACCCGATCCAGTGAGATCAGCAACCGCTTCGCGGATTCGCCATTGCCCCGCACCTTTCCCGCCTCGGGTGGTTGCCATCTTCCATCACGTTCCAAGGTAATATCGAATCCCGCGAGCCCCGGCTGGTCCTCCCAACCCGAATAGACATCCACTGCTCCAATCGATACCGGCTTGGAGAAACGGATCTCAAGAGTCGGCTGCGTATCAGTCTCCGATGCGAGCCAGCGCGAGCCATCATCGACCACTCCGTCGATCGCGTGAGCTGCCGGGTTAGAAGAGCGGGCGCTGCTCGCCGTGACTGTAGCGCCAGCCGCCAGATTCGAGTTTTCCGCGGCTGCGGGCGCCATGATGGCAACCACCCCACTGATGAACGAGCCGATGATCCTCTCTATGCGCATTTCCTTAATTCCATTTACCCATCCACATCAAACGAGTTTCACCACCGGGATTTCATAACTCCGCAGTGGATTTCATGAATACGCATTTACAACAGAAAAGTTCTCACGATTCTCGGCTCGTGAAACCCTCCTTTCGCATCGGCCTCATGGTCGAGCCGCTCAGCGGCTATGGCAGCAAGATTCTCGACGGCATCAGCCGCTACGTGCAGCAAAAACCAAACTGGCGGGTCGCGTTTTTCGACCGCGAGCGCCGCGAATTGGCGGAGCTAGTCGAGACGTGGGATGGCGACGCCCTCATCTGCACCGTGGTCGACCAGCGCTTCCATGAAGCCGCGGCGAGCAGGACTATCCCGGTGGTGAACGTGGCCGGCCTGCTGAACGGGGAGGATGTCATGAGCGTGCTGAGCGATGACGGCGCGATCGGCAGGATGGCCGCCGAGCACCTGCTCGACCGCGGGTTCACCAACTTCGCCTACGTCCGCCGCCGCGACGGCACCCGCTACTCGGAGGATCGCGGAAGCGGCTTTCGCAAGCGGATCGAGGAAGCCGGTTGGAAGGTCAATATGATCAGCCTCACCTCCGCACACGGCGACGAGGAGTTGATCGGCAAGCTCTCCAACTTGCCGCGCCCGCTGGGTGTCTTCACCGCGCTCGATCGCGTGGGTGCCATGGTCTTGGAGGCATGCTGGAAAGCCGACTTCAAGGTGCCTGAGGAGATTGCCATCGTTGGTGCAGGCAATCACAAGCAGCTCTGCGAACTCTGCTCCCCCACCCTTTCGAGCGTGGAGGTCGATTTCGAACGACGCGGCTACGAGGCAGCTGCCTTGCTTGACCGGGTTCTGGAAGGCGGCGAGCGACCGAAGGAAGCAGTGCGCATCCCACCGGCGCATGTGATTGAGCGGCGCTCCACCGATGTCTTTGCATTCGATGATGCGGACGTGGTGGCTGCACTGCGCTTCATCCGCGAGCATGCCGACACGACCATCAAGGTTCGCGACGTCGTGGCAGCCACCACCATTTCCCGGCGCTCTCTGGAAGGCCGCTTCAATACGCTGATCGGCCGCACGCTCCATGAGGAGATCTGGCGCGCCCACTTCGATCTCGCGATGCGCCTGCTGTCGTCGTCTGACCTATCCCTCCAGGAAGTGGCGGAGCGTTCCGGCTTCCGCACTGCGAGCGCCTTGGTGAACCTCTTCCGCCAGCGACTCGGCATCACGCCGAAGGAATTCCGCGTGGCGAACCGGAGGTAGCATTTCCGATCCACCCGTTGCATTCCGGCAGAGCATGGTATTCCCTGTTGGAATGAAGATCGCCCTCACCACTCCGGCTACCCTCGCCGAACTCTTGAAAGGACTCCGGCCGCCGGTGCTGATCGACGTCCGCTTGAGTGAGGATTACCAATGCTGCCGGCTTCCCGGAGCCGTGAACAACTGCGTGTTCGAGGTCGCATTCACTGAACGAATGCCAGCCATTGCTCCGGATCTATCAACACCGGTCTGCCTCTACGGTGCCGGAGAAGGCAGCATCGAGAGCCGCATGGCAGCGGAGAAACTCCTGCGTCTCGGATACACTGCGGTGCATGAGCTGGAGGGTGGAATCGCTGCCTGGCGTGACGCCGGAATGCCTGTCGAGGAGAGCCCTGCAACGCCAGCACCTACATTGTTTGACGGGAAATATCGCGTCGACCTCAATGAAAGCCGGATCCAATGGACCGGCCGCAATCTACTCAATCACCACACCGGCCGCATCGCCTTGAAAGCGGGCGAGCTGATCATCACCGATGGCCGGCTTGCCGGTGGCAGCTTCGTCATCGATATGACCAGCATCAGCTGCCTCGACCTCGCCGGTGACTCGCTGCACGACGTGCTCATCCGGCACCTCTGCGATCACGACTTTTTCGACACCGCCCTATTCCCGGAAGCCCGCTTCGAGATCACCAGCGCCGCCCCTGTCGAAGGCGGCACCCCCGGCGCTCCCAATCTGCACGTCTCGGGCAAGCTCACCCTGAAAGACGTCACCGCACCGATCGACTTCCTCGCGAGTGCTGGCATCACGGATCAAGGCAAGCCCGCGGCCCAGGCCACGCTTTCCTTCGACCGCACGCTGTGGAATGTCCTGTACGGCTCCGGCAAGTGGTTCCAACATCTCGGCGGCCATCTGGTGAATGATCTCATCGAACTCCAGCTCCGCATCGTGGCGGAGTGATCAGGTTGCCTTGCCGAGGTACTTCACCACTGCCTCCGTCCGCGTCCGGACATGGAGCTTGCCATAGATATTGTGCAGGTGGGTGCGCACGGTCTCCACGCCGATGCCCAAGTCCCAGGCGATTTCCTTGTAGAGACCGCCCTTCACGAGCAGTTCCAGGATCTGTTTCTCGCGAGGAGTCAGATTGTGGTCCTCATTCTTCGAGGGCGGCGTTGCTTGGAAGTGCTGCACTACCTTGCGGGCGATCGCTCCAGACATCGGCGATCCGCCAAGAAGCAGGTCATCGAGCGCTTCTAGCAGCCTGGTCGGGACATCGCGCTTGAGGAGGTACCCCGATGCCCCGGCGGCAAGCGCATTGAAGATGCGGTCGTTGTTGTCGTAGACCGTGACCATCATGACCTGCGCTTCCGGGTGGAGCTCCTTGAGCTTGGCCACGCATTCGATGCCGGACATCCCCGGAAGCTGGATGTCCATCAGCACCACTTCCGGACAGGCAGTCTTCATTCCCTCGAGCGCGGCTTCGGCATCCGCATGGATGCCGGTCAGATTCCACCTCGGGGAGGCAGCGAGGATCTCGGCCACGGTTTCCCGCAGCAATTCATCGTCTTCGACGAGAGCGACGGTGTGAAGATCGGTGGGCATGAGTCAGGTCGGGGTTTGTGGAAGCCGGCAGATGATGACGATACACGTGCCTCTGCCGCGTGACGAGTCAATCGCGTAGCTGCCGCCGATCTCGCGAACTCGGGCCGGAGTGTTCGACAGGCCGTGGCCATTGCCATGAGCCTTGGGATCGAAACCACGGCCGGTATCACGAATCGTCACGGTGATTCTCTCACCATCGTATTCGAACGAAAGGAAGACTTCGCAGGGGCCTGCGTGCTGCAGCACATTGTGCAGGGATTCCTTCACCGCCAGCGCCAGATGATGGCGGAATTCCGCGCCCAGTGGTCGGGCCGGCAGCACGGCGGGAATGTCCAACCGGCAACGCACCGGCGAGTCACGGAACATCTCCTCCGCCAACCTCGTCAGGTGGGACGCCAGGTGATCGAGCGTGTCATGCGCGGGATCGACAGCCCAGACGAGATCGTCCAAGGCGACCACCATTTCCCGGGCTGCCTCCGTCATCTTGTCGAGGTGGCGGTGAGCCTTCGGAGGATCGAGGTCGAGGTCACGCTTGGCCAGGGCCGCGGTCATGTTCATCACGGTGACTCTCGTCCCAAGATCGTCATGCAAGTCGCGGGCGATGCGGGTCCGGTCTTGTTCGAGGGCGTTCTGAAAGTGAAGCGCCTCGAGACGCCGCTTCGTCCGGCGCCGCAAGCTGGCAACGATACCCGCGGCAATCAAAGCCACCGAACCCGCCGCAAGCACAGGCCCGAACCAAGGACGCTGCCAGAAGGGCGGCTTGATCACGATGGGCAGCGAGACGCCTTCACCGAGTGGAATGCCCTCCCCCGCCAAACCCACGGCGCGGAAGGTGTAGTCGCCCGGCGGAACATTCACATAGGTGACTCGATGGAGGCTGCCACTGCTCACGTTGAAAGCCTCTTCCCACGATAGAACGAAGACACCGCCTCCCTCAGGCGAGATGGGTTGCGATGACGACCACTCGCCGTGGTGCTGCTGGTCTCCATCAACCAACGCGAGGAGAACCGCCCCGGGGCGGAAAATGAGGCGAGCAATGGCCGGGTCACTGCCGTCCCGCTTCCAACCTTCCGGCACTCCCGCTGCGCGTGGTGTGACACCGCTGGTCGCAATGCTGCCGTTCTTCCACAGGGATGTCCCCGGCCTTCCCGGTACAGCCAGCACGATACGATCCACGGTCACGAAGCCGGTGGTATCGGGCGACCCGGAATTCAGGGAAAGCCGCAGTTCTGTGGTCTCCGCCGGAATGTAAACCGGTTCCGCCCGGCGGGTCATCGTGGAGTCCTCCAAGGCGTTCTCCCAGCCATTGCTCGTGCCGATGAAGGGGAAGCGGGTCTGCGAAATCACCCGGCCGTCGCGGTCGATCGCTTGGCAGACCAGGCCCATACCCCGCTCCGTTTCCTGCCAGCGATCATCGATGCCTTCCAACTGACTACGCAGCTTGATCGCTCCACCGGGATTGTCCGGTCCGAAGCCGAAGTCAAAGTCGAGGCGATGCAGGCCGGGGTTCAGTCTGAGTGTGGCCCCAGCCGATGGAAGCGTCTCGGGCAAGGCATCGACGAAGACATTCTGCAAGCGCAGCCGGGAGTTAGGAGGCCGCGCCGCATTGGTCTTTTGCGCGATCGCCTGCTCGGGGCTGAGGCGGCTTTCTGGCGCTACGAAAAAGTAATCACTGGGATGACGAGCCACGCCACTGATGCGGATTTCATCGATCAATCCGGGAAACGGCTCAGCTTCGGCATTGCCGCCAAAAGTCCGCGCTTCATTGCCAATGGCGAAATCGCCGCCCGCCCCTGAGAAGCCGGACGACAAGGTGCCGCTGCCAATGCGATTGGCTTCCGTTAGGCCGGGTCCGATCCTGGTCCAATAAAGCTTCAGGTTGTTGGCCACGCCCGCGTTGCCATCATACGAGACCGCGGCGTGGAACCAGTGGATGGTATCGATCGCGTGTGGCCCGCTGGTTGGAATCGTCGCCAGCGCAAGACCACCGGCTCCGCCGTGAGGCAGAGGAATGAACGAAAGAAAGCCCTCCTTCTCGATCCGGAAATTGAAGATCCGATCGCCGCCATCGCCATCCATCGAGATTAGCCCGCAAGCGACGACACCCGCATCCTTGGGAAGGACGTCGAACTTCACCACCGCCTCATAGGTGAACGCTCCGCCAGCTCCGAAGTAGTGGAAGCTGCGTGCCACATTATCCTGCGAGCCGCTGGAAAGTTGCGGCTGGGCGAGCAAGATCGCACCGCGCAGATCGGGCATGCCCGGCTTGCCACCGGCGTTGGCATTGAAGGAAATCGCCGAGCTCAATCCCGGCAATGACGGATGTCCCGCGGATGCTCCGTTAAGCAAGCCCTCCAACAACTGCTGCGATCCTCCGTGGTCGGCAAATGGAGCCTTACCCTCGTCCAAGTGCCAAAGATGAAGCGTGTGATCATCGGCCACGTTCGGCGCAAGCTCCGCCGCCAAGGCGGGAACCGCCAGAACGGGGGCAAGCAGCGAACGGAGCATCACGAAGCCGGTCTATCAGGAAGTCAGCGCGCTTGCGAGCCCGCCCTCTATGAAGCGGATGCTTCGTTATTTCAGCGAGATCTCCCAGCTGCCCGGGCCGAGCCCCATGACCTTTCGCCCCTTCTCCTCGCGCA
>Ga0307408_100001312_pt1 | contig 18642 bp, 14 predicted proteins | sample 322Cmetagenome_FD_202116 | JGI IMG/M metagenome (GOLD analysis project Ga0307408, IMG submission 202116) | Maize rhizosphere microbial communities from greenhouse at UC Davis, California, United States - 322HYB-C-3 | ecosystem: Host-associated > Plants > Roots > Rhizosphere > Soil | place... | reverse complement strand
GCGGCCAACCGGTGGGCGCCGAGCACGTTACGGTGTTGCCCGGCGCGCAATGTGCCGTCTATGCCGTCGCGCAATGCCTGCTCGACCCCGGCGATGAAGTGATTGTCGCCGAGCCGATGTACGTCACCTACGAAGCTGTCTTTGGTGCCTGCGGGGCGAAAGTGGTGCCGGTGGCGGTGACGCCGGAAAATGGCTTCCGCGTCCAGCCGAACGATGTCGCCCGGCTGATCACCCCGCGCACCCGCGCCATGCTCATCAACAGCCCCAACAACCCCTCCGGCGCCAGCCTGCCGCTGTCCACCTGGCAAGCCTTGACGCAATTGTGCATCGACCATGACCTGTGGTTGATCAGTGACGAGGTCTACAGCGATCTGCTCTACGAAGGCCAACACATCAGCCCGGCCGGCCTGCCGGGCATGGCCGAGCGCACCGCGACGATCAACAGCCTGTCCAAATCCCACGCCATGACCGGCTGGCGCATCGGCTGGGCCATCGGCCCCGAATCCCTTGCCGAACATCTGTCCAACCTGTCGCTGTGCATGCTGTTCGGCCTGCCCGACTTCGTTCAGCGCGCCGCCCAGGTTGCGTTGGAGCAGGACCTGCCTGAAGTGGCGCGGATGCGTGAGGAATATCGCCAGCGTCGGGATTTGGTGTGCGCAGCGCTTGGAAACTGCCCCGGCCTCAAACCCGTGCGGCCCGACGGCGGCATGTTCGTGATGGTCGATGTACGCGAGACCGGTTTGGCAGCTCAGGCATTTGCAGAGCGGCTGCTGGACGGTTATGGCGTGTCGGTGCTGGCGGGGGAGGCGTTCGGGCAGAGTGCGGCGGGGCATATTCGGATTGGGTTGGTGGTTGACAAGAGGCAACTGGCCGTCGCTTGTGGACGGATTGCAGATTGCGCCACGCGGCTAGTAGATGCTTCTGTCTAACCATTAAGTTAGCGCTGATCCCATTCTTATCCATTGGTAACGGAGAGGGGCTCGTCCGCTATCAAGGGGCCTTCCCCCCCTCGTAATTTGTTTGATTCCTTCCTCCGTTTAATCAAGCCTCGGTTCTCTTGTTTATCGGATGAACGGCGCTGTTACCTGTCAGATCTGACAGTAGGAAATAATTATCGCCGGGCGCTAAATAGCCTTACGGGTTTCGAAAACTTCGATTCAAGTCATTGACAAGGTGATCATGATGGCTTCGTTAGAAGAAAATCACGTGCAAAGCGCTGGTGGCGGAGTTCTGGCGAAGCCCCTCACGGTGGAAGGCGTAGATGATAATGATCTGGAAGGTCATGTGTCTCGCGACATTTTACAGCTAGGGACTAAAATTGTTATTCCGTATTGGCCGGCCCCGGAGCCCAAAGATGAGCTCTGGATTACTTGGGTTCAAAATGGACAAGAGACAAATCTGTATGAAAAGCTTTATCCAGTGCCGTTGAGTGACGTTTTTTTATACTTCGATTTGACACCTCAGCATTTGAAAAATGATGGCGTGGCACATCTTTACTATAAGATATGGAAGGCTTCAGGCGGCATTGATGATCCCTCTCCCAAGAGACAACTCACCATAGATCATACGCCACTCATCATATTGGACGAACCAAGCTTCCCTCAGGCAAATGACTGGGGCTTTTTGAATAATCGGAGCGATCCGCCGATGACCAGTGGCGCTACGATCAGAATGCCGAGTTTGACCAATATTGCGCTGCCAGGGGATCAGGCAAAGGTTCAATGGCAAGGTTATTCAAGCCTGAATGGCAGCGGTCCGCCAGTGCCTGGAACCTTCGGTGTTTGGGAACGGACGCTTCAAGTACAAGACATAGCAAATGGATTTGATTTGGTTGTTCCGTTTGAATCATACATTAGTCGTTTATTTAATAATGACTCTGCCGTGGTTGTTTATCAGATATTCCAAGGGGGGCGGCTCGTGGCGGAGTCAAGTGAAGGGGTGGTAAAAATAGACAGGGCTACATCTGGTGGAAGTGGTCCTTCAAATATTAATGCAACTGGAGACACTGAAATGGCTATGAAATTACTTCCTCCGAAACCGCGCCCCATCTCGACGCATTCGGGTATTGCTTCAATAGATATCGCTGTCGATACATTGGCGGATGAGTCAATTCCGATTGTTGTTTTGGAGTCCGGTAAACTTATTGTGAAATTAACGCGGCCATTGGACGAAGACAATCTCGATAACGTAGATTTGTATTATGCCAAGGCAGGAGGAGATATTGGGGATCCTAAATACACGGTAGAACTTGGGGATATCGCTGATCGGCCTTCGGGCACCATACCTATTGAGTTTCCAGCGGATGATTTTACCGAGGATGCCCAGCCCCCGGAGCCTACCCGTTGGCAGGTTAAGTTGATTATGTATAAAGGGAGCGGAGGCGTCGATGATCCGTCAAATGTCGTGGAGTTCAACATAGACCGAACGGCACCGTTCGAAGTCAAGTTCCCAACGCGAAGAAAAGGCCCGCCTGCACCTACACCGACCTTGACCAATGGGCCCTCGGATGCATTGAGAACCATCAACGAAGCGTGGCTGGCTGCTAACGCAAATTTGGAGTTTACGGTCAATGTCGCCTATCCGCTGCGTCGTTTGGACGATGTGCTAGAGGTCCATCTTACTGCAGGCGGTGTGGATCTTGAGGTCTTTAACGCAGCAGTCGGTGCTACTGGCGCTTTTACGGTAGCGAGCAGCGAATTACGAGGGCTGCCGAACGGGCGCGTCAACATCCATTATTTCTGGACGGACCTCCCTGGAAACAGAAGTGCGAGCTCAACGTCCGCCGCCGTGCTGACGTTGGCGCTTGCGCTGGATCCTGTCTTGAATAAGCGTCCTTTAGTCCCGGTCACTGATCCGGACGGGGCGACAGCCATATACCTCGATGATTTTGCCGGCAGCGGAGTGTTGGGTATCGTCGAGCGGTTACCCATCGATAATGCGGAACCCGGTGACCAAATTAAGTTTTACATTGATGAGCCAGGTAACCAGACCAATTATATAGTGTTTGGCCCCCAACCCCTTGCCGATGTCGATTTGAATTTCCCAATTCCTTATGATAATGGGCTGGCCGATATTTTTGGTGCCTCAACCGATCCCATGGAAGTCAGAGCCTATGTTGAATTGGAAAGGGGGACGCCAATAACGGCATTTGCTTCTCCTATTCTGAATTTCTGGTTGGATCTTTATCCTCCAGGTGGGCTATATCCGGAATTGCCTGACCTGACCAACCCAGCATTTCAGTTGCCTGTAGTAACGGGGCAATCCCAGACGCCCAACGTGCTTGAACCAGGAGATCGCGACAAAGCCGGTAAGTTTAAAGTGGTGCTCGCCCTGACGGATCCGCCTATCGCGCCATCGGAAACGGTCAAGTGTTATGTGAATAATCAGCTCGTGGGCGACTTTTCACCTTTTAATAACGCGGACGAATTTGAAGTGCCTATTTTGGCGACTGTCATAGCCGCGCTTCCCACCCCTTCCGTGCTCGCTCACTGGACGCGGCAGAAAACAGGGATCGACAAAAATGTAATTAGATCGCCTTCCCAAACAGTCACTGTTCAAGGGCGGAGGATTGATCTACAGCCCCCAATTATCAGGGTTCGCAATCCTGCCGTCAGGGACTTTATAGAGTGTTTTGCGATGCTTCAGCCTGTTACGACTGCCACTTGGACTTTATCAATGACGATTCCTAAAGATCCAACCAACCTTCCAACGGGCACGATCATTACGGTACATTTTGCCGCTTATACGGATGCCGCTGGAACTAATCTCATCACGGGGACGGATGTTTCAAACTCGCATACTATTCTGGACGCCGCTACACCCGATGTCGCTACCGTTGCCGATGCTGCAGTATTTAAACTTGCGCAGCCATTCCGCAATACAGTTGCATATGGCAAGTACTGGTACACCGCCAATATTAGTGGTACGCAAAGCTCGATCCCCATCATCAAGCAGATGGATAACATCTCGAACAGTTTCGAGTATTGCGACAGGACAGCGGCTGTTGCTGCTCCCTAAAACATCATGAGGTATGTGTCGCGGGAGAGACAGGCTCTCTCGCGATACTGTTGGCCCGGCGAGCTGTTATGACAGTCCTTATAAGCGGATTAATCCTACTTCTCATGAAGGAAATTCCGACATCTATCGTTCTGGTTGCTGTTTAGTCTAGCGAACGTTTTTTAATGACTTTTTGTCTTTGCGAAAGGTTTCCTGAAGCTTGTCGTCCGGAGTGCTTATGTCTGATTTACCATTGTTTATAACACCTAAGAAGGCGGGATGCCTGCTCGCCATATTACTTGTCGGTACCCCTGCAGTTCATGCCAGAGTTCTTGTTCCCGGCGAAAGTGCAACGGTCACCAATCCTCCGGCGCCAGAAGCCTGGGCTGTGTCCCAGGGCGGAACATTAACGATAAATAGTGCCAACGCGCTCACGATCCGTTCGGAAAATGCCAATGTCGTATTCAATGGTGGGCAGAGTGAGCGGATTGAAGCCCGCGAGGGCTCCAACGTCGCGATGTCTGGTGCGACTGTGACGAGCTCGACGGGAAGGGGGGGGCTCGCCCTTAGCGACAGCGCTGCCACTATCGATGCCAGCACCATTACCAGCACTAACAGCATGGGCCTGTTGTTGGGGCGCAACGTCAATACTCCGACCGCCTCCAGTGCCACGGTTACTGGCGGAAGCACCATTAGCGGTGTTATCGGCGGTGCAGATGCCGTGGGCTTCAGCGTCCTGACAGTCAACGACTCGACCTTGCGTGGCACCGGCGCCACCAGTTATGGCGTTCGGCTGGAAGGGGCCACGCTTTCGGCGACCGGAAGTACCATTACCGGTGGGCAGGACGGCCTACAAGTCGGCGTGGACATTACGGGCGTCAATGCCAGTACGGTGACATTGAACAGTACACTCGTAACGGGGGGCACGGGCTCGGCAATCGTCGTCGGCTCCTTCGGTGCGCCAGGTGCTGTTGCGAATATCAACGTGCTCAATGGCTCGCAGTTGAACGGTGGTAACGGGACGCTGTTGCAGGCCGCCAATAGCTCCACCGTCAATGTCAATGTCGATGCAAGCGCGTTACGCGGCAACATCATTGCCGACACCGGCAGCACCGTGTCGTGGCTGATGCAGAATGGCTCTTCCCTTGAAGGCAATCTGCAAAATGTTACCAGCACCAACCTCAACACCAACAGTACGCTGAACGGCAACGTACTGGCCGTTGCGGGTACGGGAGCGGTCGTTAATTTGAATAACGGCTCGGTGATCAACGGTAACGTGGAAAACGTATTCGACCTGAAGCTGGACAACAACAGCCAGATGACCGGCGACGTCCTCTCGGATGCCAACGGTAGCGTATTGCTCAATAACGGATCTGTGCTGACCGGCCAGATCACCAACTCCAGTAACTTGAATATCAACAATGCGGCGCAATGGGTGATGACGGGTGACAGTACCGTGCAGCGCCTCGGTCTGAGCAGTGGTGTGGTCCGCATGGGCACCAATGAGCAATTCCAACAATTGAATATCGGCGAGCTGTCCGGTAACGGCACCTTTGTCATGGGCACCGACCTGGGGAACGGCACCACGGACTTCCTCAATGTGACCGGTACCGCCAGTGGCCAACATCAATTACTTGTCTCCGCAACGGGAACTACCCCAACCAGTGCCGAAGCCGTCAAGATCGGTAACATCGCTGCTGGCGACGCGAGTTTCTCGCTGGGTGGTCGTGAGACAGTCGATGCCGGCACGTTCGTCTATCGGTTGAAGAAGGACGGGGAAGGTTTGTACCTCAATCCCGACCGAGACACCGTCAGCCCGTCCACCAATACTGCCTTGGCCTTGGCCGGCAGTGCTCGCAGCGTGTTGAACGCCGAGATGAACATGCTCAATGACCAGATCGGTGACCGAGGGCTCAGCGCACGGCCCGATGCGTCGATGCGTTCGGCCACCGATAACGACAGCAAATTGAGTAACAGTGTCTGGATACGCACCTACGGCAATCAGTACAGCGTCGATAATGCCTATGGTGATGGCTATTCGCAGAACCAGAACGGAATCACCGGCGGCGCCGATACCCTGGTGGATATCGGTGATCGCGCATGGGTCCTGGGTGGGTTCGTGGGTACCAGCCACACCAACATGGACCTGCGTTATGGGTCCAGCGCAACGGTCGACAGCGTGAACTTCGGGGTTTACGGCAGCACCTTCGACGTCCAGAGCGGTGTATTTGTCAATGCCATGGCAAAGATCAACCAGTTCAACAACAAGGCCAGGGTGACCATGAGCGACGGGACGCGCTCCAAGGGTGATTACAAGGCGCTGGGTGCCAGCGGTTCGGTGGCTGTGGGCAAGCACATTCGCTTGCAAGATGATTACTTCATCGAGCCACAGGTGCGGGTCTCGATGGGCGTGACCCAGAGCGACAGCTATCGACTCGACAACGGCCTTGAGGTCAAGGCCGACACCATGCGCTCCGTGCAGGGAAATGTCGGCGTAAGGGGCGGGCGCGTAATCAGTCTCGACAACGGCAGCCTGTTGGAGCCTAGCCTGTCGGCCGGCGTCAACCATGAGTTCGTGAAGACCAACGAAGTCCGGATCAACGATGACAGCTTCGATGACGACCGTGCCAGTACCGCGTTTGAATACGGCGCGGGCTTGAAGTGGACGCCAGCTCAGCGTAACTGGCAGGTGTCGGGTCAGGTCGGCGGCAGCAAGGGGACAACGGTCAGCCAGGATTGGAGCGGGAGCCTGCGGGTGAGCTATTTCTTCTAAGTAATGGTTCCTGCTTTGGGTTGAATTGAAATGCCTCGACAAATGTCGGGGCATTTCTTTATTTGCGATATAACGCCGTGGGCGTGTGTGAAATTGTGTAAGGGTTTTGCTCATGGGTGGACGAGGGCGTATATCCTTGACGGCTTGAGATTTCCTGCGCCGGATATGTCGCCATCGCGAGCAAGCTCGCTCCCACAGTGCTTTTGCGCCGTACCGAAGACCTGTGTGGAGGCGAGCTTGCTCGCAATGAGGCCCTGCCAGGCGCCACAGCACTTAGCGGACCCACCTATGCCCAACATCCTCCTCGTCGAAGACGACGCCGCCCTCTGCGAACTGATCGCCAGCTACCTGGAGCGCAACGGCTATCACGTCAGCGTGCTCAACCGTGGCGACCACGTCCGTGAGCGGGCGCGGGCCAATCCGCCGGACCTGGTGATTCTCGACCTGATGCTGCCGGGGCTGGACGGCTTGCAGGTCTGCCGCCTGCTACGGGCCGATTCGGCGACGTTGCCAATCCTGATGCTCACCGCCCGGGACGACAGCCACGACCAGGTGCTGGGCCTGGAGATGGGCGCCGACGACTATGTCACCAAACCCTGCGAGCCGCGGGTGCTTCTCGCTCGGGTGCGCACGTTGCTGCGGCGCAGCAGCCTGACCGAACCGCAGACCGTTAACGACCGCATCGTCATGGGCAACCTGTGCATCGACCTGTCCGAGCGCACGGTGACCTGGCGCGGCCAACCGGTGGAGTTGTCCAGTGGCGAGTACAACCTGCTGGTGGTGTTGGCCCGGCATTCAGGCGAAGTGCTGAGCCGCGATCAGATCCTGCAACGCCTGCGCGGCATCGAGTTCAATGGCACCGATCGCTCGGTGGACGTGGCCATTTCCAAGCTACGGCGCAAGTTCGACGACAACGCCGGCGAGGCGCGCAAGATCAAGACCGTTTGGGGAAAGGGCTACCTGTTCAGCCGCTCCGAGTGGGAATGCTGATCGATGTGGAAGCTGCTGATTCGTCTCTATCTCGTCACCATCGTTTCCTACAGCGCGGCGATCTACCTGATGCCGGAATTGGTGATCCGCCTGTTTCATGAGCGCTTCCAGGCGTACAACCTCGATTATTCCCGCGGACTGCAAACCTTGATCGTCAAGCAGTTCCGCGCCGTGCCCAGCGAGCAATGGCCGGCGCTGGCGGCGCAGATGGACAAGGAATTCGAGCCGTTGCGCATCGAACTGGCAGCCACCGAAGACGCCGGTTTCACCGCGACCGAGCAGGCGCGCCTCAAGCGTGGCGAGAACGTGGTGCGCATCGGCGACTGGGGTTGGCGCACCCTCGCGGCGGCGCCGTTGGACGAGCGCACGGCGGTAAAGATGATCGTCCCGCCCGACCCGGCGGACGTGAGTTGGCTCTACTGGAGCATCAATGTGCTGATCGGCGCCACGATGCTGGCCTGCCTGCTGCTCTGGCTACGCCCGCACTGGCGTGATCTGGAGCGCCTCAAGTTCACCGCCGAGCGTTTCGGCAAGGGACATTTAAGTGAGCGTACGAAGATCGCGCCGAGTTCCAACATCGGCAGCCTGGCCCATGTGTTCGACACCATGGCCGGCGACATCGAGAACCTGCTCAACCAGCAGCGGGACCTGCTCAATGCCGTATCCCATGAACTGCGCACGCCGCTGACCCGGCTCGATTTCGGCTTGGCCCTGGCGTTGTCGGAGGACATGCCAGCGGCCAGCCGCGAGCGCCTGCAAGGGTTGGTGGCGCACATTCGTGAGCTGGACGAGTTGGTACTGGAGTTGTTGTCCTACAGTCGTCTGCAAAACCCGGAGTGTTTGCCGGAGCGGGTCGAAGTGCCGCTGGACGAGTTCATCGACAGCATCCTCGGCAGCCTCGATGAAGACCTGGCCGCGCCGGAGGTGGTGATCGACGTGCTGCTGCACGGGGCGCTGGAGCGTTTTGTGCTGGACCCGCGCCTCACCGCCCGCGCCTTGCAGAACCTGCTGCGCAATGCCATGCGCTACTGTGAAAAGCGCATACAGGTCGGTGTGCTGGTCAGCGAACAGGGGTGTGAAATCTGGGTCGACGATGACGGCATCGGCATTCCCGACAGCGAGCGCGAGCGCGTGTTCGAGCCGTTCTATCGCCTGGACCGCAGCCGCGACCGCGCCACCGGCGGCTTCGGCCTCGGCCTGGCGATCAGCCGCCGCGCCCTGCAAGCCCAGGGCGGCACGCTGACGGTCGAGAATTCGCCGCTAGGAGGGGCACGCTTCAGGCTGTGGCTGCCGACACCTGAAGCCTGACACCGTGGAAGTTTGCTCCCGCTGGGCCACAACGTGGCCCCAAAACAAGTCACCCAAACAACCCCGCCGCAATATTGATCGAAAACCCCAATATCGCCGTGTTGAACACAAACCCGATCAACGACTGCGCCAGCACAATCTTGCGCAACTGCCGCGTGGCAACCCCCACGTCCGAGGTCTGCACCGCCACGCCGATGGTGAACGAGAAGTACAGGAAGTCCCAATAGTTGGGTGTCGTCAGTCCCTCGGCAAAACGCAGGGCCGGCTCCTTGCCGTTCCAGGTGTAAAACAAGCGGGCGTAATGAACGCTGAAGATCACCCCGATCAACAACCATGAGCCGATCACGGTCAACGCGGTCACGCCGTAATGCAGCAACTTGTCGGCGGTTTGCAGCTCGCGGCTGCCGGCCAGTTCAAAGGTAATGGTCGCCAGGCTCGCCAGTGCCGCGATGCAGACCATCAGCAGCACCAACCCGGCATTCTCGTCTTCCATTTCGGCGATGCGCTTCACATCTGGCGCCTTGGCCCGCACCGTCAGCCAGAACATCAGCAGCAGATAGCTCCAGACCCCGGTGTTCCAGCCGATAAGGATATTGCTGATGATCGAATCCGTCGGGATCAACAGGCCTGCTGCCAGGCCGATGACGGTGGCCAGGGAGAGTCGCGGATGGGTGCGGGTAAGACGTGGCATGGGGCTTCACTGTCGCGTGGCGAGGCTCGAAGTATGAATCATCCGCGACAGTTGCTCCCACAAACCACCGGTCGTTAACAACCCAGTGTCTTTCGTCGCAATTTTTCCAAGGATGATGGCTTTTTGATGTGCGGTCCGTGCACGGCCGTACCGATTGTGTACAATCGCCGACTTTTCAACCGGGCATGGACGCAGTACGGCCTTCTGGTCACGAGAAAAACCCATGCTAATCGGTAGCTATTCACCTGCTCTCGTTTCGATTTCTTTGTTTGTTGCCATCCTGGCGTCCTATACCGCCCTGGACCTGACTGGGCGTATCGCCACGGCCCAGGGCCGCGCCAAGCATTTCTGGATGGCCGGTGGCGCGCTGGCGATGGGCGTGGGCATCTGGTCGATGCATTTTATCGGCATGCTCGCCTTCACGTTGCCGGTGGAGCTTGGCTACGACGTGGCGATCACCGCACTGTCGCTGTTGATCGCCATTCTTTCCAGCGGCTTTGCCTTGTGGTTGGTCAGCCAGCCCCAACTGCGGGCCTGGCAGTTGGCGTTCGGCGCGCTGGTGATGGGCACCGGCATCAGTGCCATGCATTACACCGGCATGGCCGCGTTGCGGATGCAGCCGGGCATCGATTATGACCCGACGTTGTTCGGCGCCTCCTTGTTGATCGCCGTGGTGGCCTGCGCGGCAGCGTTGTGGATTGCCTTTCATCTTCGCCAGAACACGCCCCATGTACGCCTGGCCCGCGCCGGTGCCGCGGTGGTGATGGGTGTTGCCATCGTCGGCATGCACTACACCGGGATGGCGGCGGCGCAATTCAGCGAGGGCAGTTTTTGCGGTTCCCTCGATGGCTTGAGCGGCAAGGGCCTGGACAATCTGGTACTGATCACCACCCTGGCCGTGCTGGCGATTGCCTTGCTGACCTCAATCCTCGACGCACGCCTGGAAGCCCGTACTGCTGAGTTGGCCAGGTCCCTGACGCAGGCCAATCGCGAGCTGACCCAACTGGCCTTGCACGACCCGCTGACGGGATTGCCCAACCGCGTGTTGCTGGCGGACCGCATCGGCCAGGCCATGCACCGGGTGCAGGAGCAGGGCGGGTGCTTCGCCTTGATGTTCATTGACCTGGACGGCTTCAAACCGGTCAACGACGCCTTTGGCCACCACATGGGCGACCTGCTGCTGAGGGACGTCGCCTTGCGCCTGCGTGAAGACTTGCGCAGCCAGGACACTTTGGCGCGGATCGGCGGCGATGAGTTCGTGCTGCTGGTGCAACTGGCCGAGCCTGACGACGCCTTGCGCCTGGCAGCACGTCAGGTCGGGCTGATCGGTCGTACGTTCCGGGTCGCCGACCACGACTTGCAGATTTCCGCCAGCGTCGGCATCGCGCTCTACCCCGGTAACGGCCAGAGCGCCGACGAGTTGCTGATGAACGCCGACGCGGCGATGTATCACGCCAAGGGCGCCGGCAAGAACGGCTACAGCTTTTTCGACGCCTCGATGAACAGTAACGCCCGCAAGCAACTGCAATTGCTGCAGGATTTGCGCATCGCCGTCGAACAGAAGCAGTTCAGCCTGCACTACCAGCCCAAGTTCGACGCCGCGAAGGGGCGTCCGGTGGGCGCCGAGGCATTGCTGCGCTGGACCCACCCGACCCAGGGCCTGTTGATGCCCGACACCTTTATCGACCTGGCGGAGAAGACCGGGTTGATCATTCCGATCGGCGAATGGGTGCTCAACGAAGCCTGTCGGCAGATGCGCGAATGGTACGTGCTGGGCTACACCGACTGGCGCATCGCAGTGAATCTCTCGGCGTTGCAGTTCTGTCACGCAGGCTTGGTGCAGAGCGTCGCCAAGGCGCTGGAGACGCACCACCTGCCGCCCAACAGCCTGACCCTGGAAATCACCGAGACCACCGCCATGAGCGACGCGGACGCGAGCATGACGGTGTTGCAGCAGTTGTCGGACATGGGCGTGGACCTGTCCATCGATGATTTCGGCACTGGCTATTCGAGCCTGATGTACCTCAAGCGCTTGCCGGCCAACGAATTGAAGATCGATCGCGGTTTCGTCCGTGACCTGGAGCACGACAGCGACGACGCGGCCATCGTCTCGGCCATCGTCGCCCTCGGCCAGGCCCTGGGCCTGCGGATTGTCGCCGAAGGGGTGGAAACCGACGTGCAGCAGGACTTCCTGACCCAGTTGGGCTGCGATTCATTGCAAGGCTATCTGCTGGGGCATCCGCAGCCCGCCGAGCATTTCCTCAACAGCATCCGCCAGTTCCCGCGCATGGCAATCGCCTGAGGCGGCTGCTCAGGGGACGATGTCGAACGCGGTGCTGCCCAGCCGCTCGCCGTTGATCAGCACATGCACCGCATGCCGGCCCTCATAGTGCCGGCGCGTGGTCAGCTCGCGAATGTGCTGGGAGCGGCTGAGATTGGCGCACGCCAGGGCTGGCAGGTCGAAAGTCTTGAGCTTGAATACCTTGGCCGACGTACCGCCGGATGCCTTCACGTAGTCGATGGCGTAATCGATCACCAAACGCTGGTTCTCGGGAAACGTCGACTGCACCTTGAACGACAGCGTGACTTGCTCGCCCAGGCGAATCACTGCCGGCAGCACTTGCAGATCCGAGACCTCGACCTGCGCCTTGCCACCCGCTCCGATCACCGCCAGCGCCCGAGGATTGCCTTGCTTGATCAGGCTGCGCAGGGCATGCCGGGCGATCCATGCGGTGTGGCGGTCCTGGAGCGGCCAACTTTCGATGCGGTCGAGGACCCAGCCGGGATGCTGTTTGGTCACATCGTTCAGGTGGTTGGCGACGGATTTTCGCACGTACAGGCTGTCGTCAGCCTTGAGCGTTTCGAGGATCGCGGCGGTGAGTTCCGGGTTGGCCTGGATCGGTTCCAGGTGGAACGACCATGGCAAACGCGGGCGGCTGCCTTCGCTGGCGAGACGGCGCACATGCTCGTTGGCGTCCCGTGCCCAGTCATGCATGACCGCGAGGGTGCGCGCCAGGTCATCGCGCAGGAAATGCCGCACGGCAAACTCCGCAGAACCGAACCGGGTGAAGTACTTGAGCGCGTCCATGGAGGATTCGAAGGCATGTCGACCGTAAGACGCCACGTAGTGCGGCAGGAACATGCTGACGAACATGCTGTTCAGCCGGGGCGCCAGGGCACGCAGGACTTGCAGCGAAGCTTCGTAATCGAGGGGCAGGACCGCATGCAGGCATTCGCTGACTCGCGCCATGCGCTGCATCACCGACAACTGCGCGAGCCCATCGTTGGCCATGTCCAGGAACGCCTTGGCATCGAAGGCTGGGTACACCGCGCGCGTTTCGGTGGCGATATGTTCGAGACGGGCGCTGTTGAAGATTTCCTTGAGGGCAGGGGAAGAGGGGGTGGTGCTCATGGTGGGTCCGTCCGGCAGGTGTTGGGCCAAGGCTCATCACTATGCCATGCCAGGCACAATCCGTGGCGAGGGTGCAAGCTCCCTCGCCACGGATTGTGCCAGTCCTATTGAAAAAGGAATGATTCGCCGCCGCCGAAGTCCCAGATTCAGTACCTTGGACTAATTGGAGTTTTTTATGCGCAAACCAACCCTCATCGCCAGCCTTGTCCTGGTCGCCGGCCTCGGAGCCTTTGGGCCAGTCGCGCAAGCCGTCGAGAAAACCGGAGACGCCCTGGAGCATTCGCCGAGCAATGGCCGCCGGTTGGTGGAAAACGACCGCGTTCCGGCGGACTATCAGCGTGCCGACAGGGCAATGAAGGACTGGAAGCAGAAAAAACTCGAGCAGCCGACCAAAGAACAGCAATGGGTGCACATCGATGATAAATACCTGCTGATCGAAACCGTGTCCGGCGCTATCGTCAAGATCGTTCCGGCAACACGCTAAAGCACTTCGCCTTTATCCCACAAATGAACCAACTCGCCAGGTGCCTGGTCCTCGGGCACCTGCAGCACCATCTCGTCGTCGTGGTCGTTGGACCGGTAGCGCACCTCGATCTGGAAATAACGCTGGTCGCCCCGGCCGGGCGTGGAGGAGGTGAGTGGCAAGCACCCCTCCAGCACCGAGCAGATGCGCGTGCGTTGGTCGAGGTCGCATTGGGCGAACTCGATTTCCCGGGGCCTGGTCAAGGCGTGGATCGCCGCGACGCCGCCCTGGCGCGACAGCTTCACGACTGCTTTGTCGCCTAGGTCTGGAAGGTTTTTCATCCGTTCTCCTCGTTCAGGTCGACGCCCACCTGTGCCCAGCCTTCCTGTACCGCCCTGACTTCGCGCTCGCCGAAGCGCTGGCGGGCATGCTCGACGGTCAGGCGGGCAAAGGCACTGAAGGACGCATCGTTGGCCAGTTTCCGGTCGCACAGCGTGTCATACCAGATTCGCCCGGCTTTTTCCCAAGCGAATCCGCCCAGCGCGGTTGCCACCAGATAAAAGGCCCGGTTGGGAATGCCCGAGTTGATGTGCACGCCGCCGTTGTCTTCGCGAGTGATGACGAACTCGCGCATGTGCGCCGGCTGGGGATCCTTGCCCAGCAGCGGGTCATCGTAGGCCGTGCCGGGGTTGGACATGCTGCGCAGGCCGTCACCGTTGATCTTGTCAGTGAGCAGGTCGGCGCCGATCAGCCAGTCGGCCTGCTCGACGGTCTGGCCCAGTACGAATTGCTTGACCAGCACGCCGAACACATCGGAAATCGACTCGTTCAACGCACCGGACTGGTTGGCGTAGATCAAGCCGGCTTCGCTCTCGGTGACGCCATGGGCCAATTCGTGGGCCACCACGTCGAGGGAGCGGGTGAAGCGCTGGAAGATCTCGCCGTCGCCGTCGCCGAATACCATCTGCGCGCCATTCCAGAAGGCGTTTTCGTAGTCCTTGCCGTAGTGCACGCTGCCGACCAGGGCAAACCCCTTGTTGTCGATGGAGTCACGCTCCAGCACTCGCCAGAAAAAATCATAGGTCGCGCCGAGGGCGTCGTACGCTTCGTCCACCGCCGGGTCGCCACTGGCCGGCTGGCCCTCCAGGCGCACTGGCTGGCCCGGCAGTTCCATGCCGTTCTGGGCGTCGTGGATGCTGCGCGTTGGTTGGCCGGCCTCGCCGGGCTTGGGGAGCCTGGCCGTAGCGGGTAGGTTGCTGGGCGGGCCTGGGTTGTGGCGAAGGTTCTTGACATGAGTGAGGGTGCCGAGGGCGCTAGAACGTTGCTGTTCGGAGCCATGGGCGATGATGCGATTGAGAATGTAAGGCGGAATGAAGCCGTGGAGCGGGCGAGAGTCGATCATCAGAACATCCTTATCTGAAATGCAGGGTCGATACCCATGTGAACCGAAGTGGTCGTTGCGGTTCCCTTTGCCGCAAAAGGTTGCCTGTCGCGCAGATTTCTGCGAAAACCCCGCGCCTGGATCTCACGGGAATAACACCATGATTGAAGCGCTGCAAATCATCGACCTGGAAGAGGGCGATGGCAAAAGCGTAGTCAAGGGCGCGCTGATTACCACCCAGTATCGCGGCACCCTCGAAGACGGTACGGAGTTTGATTCCTCCTACAGCCGCGGCAAGCCGTTCCAATGCGTGATCGGCACGGGCCGGGTCATCAAGGGCTGGGACATGGGGCTGATGGGCATGAGGGTGGGCGGCAAGCGCAAGCTGCTGGTGCCGGCCCACCTGGCTTATGGTGAACGGTCCATGGGCGCCCACATCAAGCCCAATGCCGACCTCATCTTTGAAATCGAGTTGCTGGAAGTCCTGACGCGGGATGATTGAGGGTGCTTTCGTTTATGGTCGGTTGCTGAACAATGGGATGCGTCCATTGACGGAGGCGCGGTGGTGCCAGGCCAACTGATCCAGGCGCGGCTCGGCTTCCAGGATTGCACTTAAGGTCGCGCGGGCGATCTCCATTGCCAGGGCCTGGCCTGGACATTCGTGGCGGCCGCTGCCGAAACTGAAACTGCGCCGATTCGGGCGATCCAACAGCAGGGTGTCGGGCTGTGGATTGAGTTGTGGGTCGCGGTTGGCCGAGGCCAGCAGCACCAGCACAGCGTCGCCCTGCTTCAGCGCAGCGCCGAGAATCTCGCACGGGGCGGCAATGAAGCGTCGGGTGTTCTGCACCGCAGGGTCGAAACGCTGGACTTCAGCCAGTAACAGGCTGATCTGCGAGGGATCATCCCGAAGGGCGTGGTGCAAGGTGGGATCACGGATCAACGCCAGCAACGCATTACCGATCAGGCCGGCCGTGGCGTCATAGGTTTGCGAAAGGAGGCCGATCAGGTTGGCGATCCGGCTGTCTGGATCGACGTCTTCCAAGCCTTGGCATATCCCGTTCAACAACCGACTGTCCTGCGCGACGATCCGCTCCTGGAAAAGCCTGGTCAGTTGTTCGCTGGCCCGGTGCGCGGCTTCCAGTTGCCTCGCCTGGCTCAGCGGCGACAGGCAGGCGACGAAATCCCCCGTCAGCTCGCTGACCAGATGACTGTCCGTCGGGTTGAAACCCAGCAATTGCGCCACCACGCTGACGGGGCCGATGAACTGCGCCTGGTGTACACCCTCGGCGCCGTTCCTGAGCAAACGCGCCTGGACCAATGCCTCGACCTCGCGGGGATCGATATCCTGCAACCTCGGCGCAATCGCCGCCCTTGGGCAGCGTTGTCGTTCACCCTCGTTCATGCGCATCAATTGCCCGAATACCTTGCCCGCTGGACCCTCGGCAATCGCCTTCGGCACCGGCTCGTTCGCGGGGCGCACATGGCAGTCGGGATGATGCAAGACGGCACACACCGCTTCGGCGCTGCTGGCGATCCACAGGTTCGATCCTGGGTGCAAGCTCAGCCCGCCGCTGGCGCGAAGGGTCGCGTAGTAAGGGTAGGGATCGGTATGTGTCGCGGCGGTGATCGGATCCATGACGGAGGCCTCGTTTGAGTGGAAAGTGCTGCTACTCTCTCCAGTCCACGCATGGCTTGATTCGTCCGGGAGCGAAATATGAGCGCAGAGCAACACGATGTTGGAGTGTCCCAGGTGGCCGCGGCGATTGCCGAACCGGCCCGTACCCGAATGCTCTGCGCCCTGATGGACGGCCACGCCCGCACCAGTACGGAGCTGGCGAGCATCGCCGAGGTCAGCACCTCCACCGCCAGCGCCCACCTGGCGAAGCTCAAGGAGTTGGCCCTGGTGCGCTTGCACGTGCAAGGTCGTCATCGTTACTACAGCCTCGCCGATAAACACGTCGCCGAAGCTCTCGAAGCATTGATGGTGATAGGCCAGAACGCCGCGCCGAGGTTCACGCCGCGCACGCCGGATCGCCTGCAGTTTGCCCGCACCTGCTACGACCACATGGCCGGCACCCTGGCGGTGCGGCTGCACGACCGCTTGCTCGAAGCCGGGTGGTTGCTCGATGGAGAAGGGCAGGGTTATCGGCTGAGTGAATCGGGTGAGGTGCTGTTTGAAAGCTTGGGCATTGATGCGCAGGCATTGACGGCCCAACGACGCCGGTTCGCCTGCCCATGCCTGGACTGGAGCATGCGCCGGCCGCACTTGGGCGGTGCCTTGGGGGCGGCGTTGCTGCAAGTGGCGATCAAGCGCAAATGGGTAATCCAGGACCTGGACAGCCGGGCGCTGGGGTTGACCGTCACTGGGCAGCGGGAGATGGCGGCGCGGTTTGGGATCAGTCCCGAGACGGAGGTTGAGTCCACTGGCGCTTTCGCGGGCAGGCTCGCGCCCGCAATGGACCTGCGCTGAACAAAAAACGAGGGATCTTGCGGCGGAACCAGGTAACGGTGCCAGGCGATCTCGATTTCCATCACGCCGCTGTAGGCGTAGACGAACTCACCCCAGGCATGCCGGTGCGGGAGGACGAGCCGCTGGAGCCGAACTTTATCGTTGGCGCGGCGTTGGTATCGAGCGAAATACTGCTGGTCAGCGGTTACGGCTGGTTTCGCCAGCGTTGGGGGCGATGGCCGGTTTGCCTCGGGAGTAACTGAAAGAAGATGTAAAAAAGCCCACCCCTGCAAGGACAGCGGTGGGCTTTTTACTCAGGTGAGCAACCCTGTGGCGAGAGGATTCAGCGAAACGTCGCACCGCCCCGCTCGAGTGCGAAGCGCTCGCATGGTTTTTGTGGCTCATCCAAGTAATGGGGGTTGCTTCGCAACCCCGCGGGGATAAATCCCCTCGCCAAGAAAAAGCCCCCAAGTGCCCAGGGGGCTTTGATCAAACCTTGACGATCCAACCCGCCGGCGCTTCCACGTCGCCGGTCTGTACGCCGGTCAGCTCTTTGTAGAGCTTCTGGGTGATCGGGCCGACTTCGGTTTCGCTGTGGAACACGTGCAGCTTGTCCTTATAGCTGATGCCGCCGATCGGCGTGATCACCGCTGCGGTACCGCAGGCGCCGGCTTCCTTGAAATCCGACAGCTTGTCGATGAACACGTCGCCTTCGATCACTTCCAGGCCCAGGCGCGATTTCGCCAGTTCGATCAGCGACAGGCGGGTGATGCCTGGCAGGACCGACGGGGAGTTGGGGGTGATGAATTTGTCATCGTGGGTGATGCCGAAGAAGTTGGCCGAGCCGACTTCCTCGATTTTCGAATGGGTCAGCGGATCCAGGTAGATGCAATCGGCGAAGCTGGCTTTCTTGGCCTGGGAGCCGGGCATCAGGCTGGCGGCATAGTTGCCACCGACCTTGGCCGCGCCGGTGCCTTGCGGGGCGGCGCGGTCAAAGCTGGAGATGAGGAAATTGTGCGGGGTCAGGCCACCCTTGAAGTACGCGCCGACCGGAATGCAGAAGATCGAGAAGATGAACTCGGGTGCGGTACGCACGCCGATGTTGTCACCCACGCCGATCACGAACGGACGCAGGTACAGCGCGCCGCCAGTGCCGTAAGGCGGGATGAAGCGCTCGTT
>Ga0307408_100001311_pt1 | contig 18644 bp, 13 predicted proteins | sample 322Cmetagenome_FD_202116 | JGI IMG/M metagenome (GOLD analysis project Ga0307408, IMG submission 202116) | Maize rhizosphere microbial communities from greenhouse at UC Davis, California, United States - 322HYB-C-3 | ecosystem: Host-associated > Plants > Roots > Rhizosphere > Soil | place... | reverse complement strand
CCACTCGTCCATGTCGGTGTAACTGAAATTTTCGCGGATTGCCATAGCTTCCTCTCAGGTAGTTTAGAAAACAGCACTACTGAAGGAAAGCCACCTAAGGAATGCGATCCCTATGCACGCGGCATGCGAGGCCGAATGCGCTGAACATGCGCATGGAGTCGTGGTTCTCTTCGACCCGCCATTCGGGGTGCCATTGCACCGCCAGCGCAAACGCTGGAGAAGCAGCGATGGAATAAGCTTCAATCAAGCCATCGTCGGAACGTGCTTCGACTTGCAAGCCGTGCGCCAAACGGTCGATGCCCTGCCCATGCAATGAATTCACTTGTATTTCGCTAGCACCATCCAGGATATGCGCCAGCAAGCCGCCCTTTTCCAGGGTAATGCGGTGAGCTGCCGCGTATTGCTGCTCCAGCGATTGGGTCTTGTCTTCGCGATGGTCAAAGTAGCCAGCCACGGTGTGCACGGCCTGGTGCAGCGTGCCGCCCAACGCCACGTTCAGTTCCTGGAAACCGCGGCAAATCGCCAGTATCGGAATGCCGTGCGTCAGCGCAGCACGAATCAAGGGCAAAGTCGTCGCATCTCGCGCGGGGTCAAGCGGCAGCGATGGATCAAGCGTTTCCTGCCCATACAGGCTTGCCTGCACATTGGATACAGCACCAGTCAGCATAATGCCATTGGCGATGCCGAGCAGGCTTTCGATATCTGTGTTGTCGCCCAGCGGAGGGATCAACAACGGCTGGCAGCGCGCTCCCACAGCCACCGCATCAACGTATTTGTTTTGAGCGGCGTAGCTGGGGTGGGAGCCTTTATTCTGACTGCAGGCGGGGACCAGTACGATGGGGCGGCGCATGTTTAGTTTCTTTGGTAACTATCAGTGTGCAGCTTGATCTTATTCCCAATTTGGAAATGTGGCAACAGTACAGCGTGATACCCGGTATACTGGATTTTTGCTTTGGAGGTGAATCATGCTGACCCTGAAAGATCCCAGCCTTCTGCGCCAACAGTGCTTTATCGCTGGCCAATGGTGCGATGCCGACGGGGGCGCAACCATCAGCGTCACCAATCCCGCCACCGGCGAAACGCTTGGCAGCGTGCCGAAAATGGGCGCCGCCGAAACGCGCCGCGCCATCGAGGCTGCCAATGCCGCATGGCCTGAATGGCGCAAGAAACCAGCCAAAACACGCGCCGCCATCCTGCGCAAATGGAATGACCTGATCCTCGCCAATGCCGATGACCTGGCTGCACTGATGACGGCGGAGCAAGGCAAGCCGCTGGCCGAATCCAAAGGCGAAATCACTTACGCCGCTTCATTCATCGAATGGTTTGGCGAAGAAGCCAAGCGCGTTGCGGGCGAAACGCTGGCATCGCCCTGGCCTGACAAGCGCGTGGTGGTGACGCGTGAACCGATCGGCGTCAGCGCAGCGATCACGCCCTGGAACTTCCCCGCCGCGATGATTACGCGTAAGGCCGGCCCAGCGCTTGCTGCGGGCTGTCCGATGGTCGTCAAGCCGGCAGAACTGACGCCCTTCTCCGCACTGGCATTGGCCGTACTGGCAGAACGTGCAGGCGTGCCTGCCGGCGTGTTCAGCGTGATCACGGGCGCCTCGCGCGAGATCGGCGGCGAGATGACCTCCAACCCTATCGTGCGCAAACTGAGTTTCACCGGCTCCACTGCCGTCGGCCGGCTGCTGATGGAACAGTGCGCGCCAACGATCAAGAAGCTGTCGCTGGAGTTGGGCGGCAATGCGCCGTTCATCGTGTTCGATGATGCAGACCTGGATGCAGCAGTGGAAGGCGCTATCGCCTCCAAATACCGCAACGCCGGCCAGACCTGCGTCTGCGCAAACCGCATCTACGTACAGGACGGCGTGTACGATTCGTTCGCTTCCAAGCTGGTCGAAGCAGTGCGCAAACTCAAAGTCGGCAATGGCGCCGATGACGGCGTGACACAAGGCCCGCTCATCGAAGAGAAGGCAGTCGTCAAAGTGGAAGAGCATATCGCCGATGCACTTGGCAAAGGCGCACGCTTGCTGTTAGGCGGCAAGCGGCACGAGCTTGGCCACAGCTTCTTCCAGCCTACCGTGCTGGCGGATGTTGGTGCCGATATGCTGGTGGCACGCGAAGAAACCTTTGGTCCACTGGCCCCGCTGTTCCGCTTCAAGACAGATGAAGAAGCGGTGGCGCTGGCCAACGACACCGAGTTCGGCCTGGCCGCCTACTTCTACTCGCGCGATATAGGCCGTATCTGGCGCGTCGCGGAAGGACTGGAAAGCGGCATGGTGGGCGTGAATACTGGCCTGATCTCGACCGAGATTGCGCCGTTCGGCGGCGTCAAACAATCGGGCCTCGGCCGCGAAGGTTCGACGCACGGCATTGATGATTACCTGACCATCAAATACATCTGCATGGGCGGTATTTAAACGGGAAATGTTATAATTATCAGTTTTGTAACTGATTTTTTTACATGAGTTTTTTGCGCAAGCCCTTCCCGCTTGTGTTGGCAGCCATCCTGTCCGCCTGTGGCGGCGGCGGTGGCAACACGTCCAGCACGTCAGGCACTGGCAATACCGGTGGCCAGACCATCCCGCCCGCGGTCAGTAACGACAAATGCCTGACACTCAACCCGACCCCGTTGAATTTAACGCTCAAGCAGGGCGAAGGCGGCCGCGCCACCGTGACCGCCACGGCCAACTGCGACTTCCCCGACATCGTTAACGTAGCGATTGTCGACAACAAGGGCGTGCTATCGGGCAGCACCATCAGCGTCTTGTCCAAATACACCTACCGGGCAACGCTGTCCATTCAGCCTGCGCTGCCGGCCGGCATCCACGAAGGCATTATCGAGGTGCGGCTGTGCAAGGATGACCCGCTCAGTTGCCGCCAGCCGCACGCCGGTTCGCCTTGGAAGCTGCCATATAAAATCGACGTGATGATGCCGATCAGTTGGTCGGTCGGCAGCGGCAGTACCACGCTGCTCGCCAACAGCAGCACTGCCCTGTCTTCACTCGCGACGCAAATCAAAGCGGAAGTAAAAAACGCTCCAGCCGCCACCTGGAGCGCCAGCAGCAGCGCAAGCTGGCTCAAGGTCGACAGCGCCAGCGCCGCAGGCGGCGCTGCGCTCAGCGTCACGGTTGACCCGACAGAATTCGCCAAGCTGGCCAATTTCGCCGAGCACAAGGCCACGGTGACCCTGGCCAGTGCGGCCACCACCGACCGTCCGGCTGTCGCCTTCACCCTGAAGAAAAATCTGGCGGAGCTACACTATGCGGGCGCGCGTCTGCAAGGCAGTGCCAGTACCATCCTGCTGCGCGGGCGCGGATTCGACGGCGTGACCGACCTTTCCGGCGCACTATCCAGCAATGGACCGGCGCTGAGCAACATCACCCGCATCAGCGACCGCGAGCTGTCGGCCAGCATGCCTGCCACCAGTGCCGGCACGACCACGTTCACCATCGCCAACGCCGCCGGCCTCAAGACGCCGGTAGCCGAGTTGCGCACGCTGGCACCGCCGGCCGCGTATGGCTACAAACTGCTGCCCAATACAGGTGTCAAAGCCACCGTCAGCTTCGACACCGAGCGCCAGGCTTTGCTGGTGGTGAACCGAACTGCGCGCAAGCTGCAGCGCTACGCCTATAGCGCCGGCGCGTGGAACGAGAGCTCCGTCGTACTGCCCAAGCTGACCGATGCCGGCTTCAGCCCGGATGGTAAGAGCATCGTGGCACTCACTGGCAACAAGCTGCTAGTGCTTGATCCGGTTACGCTGGAAGAACGCAGCAGCTACGATATCCCCGACATTCAAGCATTCGACGGCAACTCGCTGCAGGAACTCGCCATCACCAATGATGGCCGGGCCTACTTTGCAACCGGTGATGGCTGGCGCAGGCTCGTGTATTTCGACTTGGTCCAGAAGACCTTGGTCGCGGACATGTCCAGCCACTATGACGGCCCCTGGTTCTCGCTGTCCGACAACGGCGAACGCTTGGTGATGGCATCTTCGGCCAGCATCTCGCCATCGCCACCGATGCTGCTGCTGAATGCCGCCGATGGCATCTTCAAGAAGGGGCCGTCGAATCCAACCTTCTTCTACGACGCTTCGCAGAGCCGGGACGGTGGACGCATCATGCTCGACTCGATGCGGGTGTATGACAAGGACCTGATGCAACTGGGTTCCATTTCCATCGATGATGGCAGCTATCGGCGCGGATGGGGCGACGCTGGCGTAGTCTCGCCTGACGGTAAAAAGGCTTACGTGATGTACTACCACGACGGCAAGACCTACGATTTCAAGCCACGCATCTACGTGTACGACATCGCTCCCGGCGTGGCACAAGCCAACTACAAGCCGATCGGCTATTTCGACGTTGCCGATGCGCCGACCAATTGCAAACCAATGACCTCTGGCTGTGATCCGCGCGCGCGCAGCACCATCACTCCCGATGGCGCGACCCTATTCTTTGCAGGGAATAGCGGCATCGTAGTGTTGCCAGTGCCACAGCAATACCGCTGATGAACTAAGCCGTTTCCCCGGCTGACATGCCGGGCTGGATGGCTTTTATCTCAGGCACACGGAGCCGCAGTTGCCGCCCGCTTTAAGGCAGGCGGTAACCGCGGTCATTGACTTCAATGAGGTAAAGCGTTTGTTGTCCGCCCGCCTCCCGCAGCAGTCAGCACCTGCCCGTTAGCAATACATTATGCTGACTTTGCTACTTGGCCAAAGGTTTGCCAAAGCACTCGGAGGCCACTTTGCATGTGCTGCCTTCGAGGTCTATTTCGCTATCAACCGAGTCGCCAGCCCAGGAGACGATGCCGTCGGGGCGGATCAGCAATGCACTCAACCCGAGACGATCCTTCGCATTGCAGCCGACGTAGCGAAGCCGGCCGCTCCAGCGCTCGGCTAGCGCCGCCAGCGAAGGACGGCTGTCGAAATCGAGCAGTATTCCGTGCCCGGTGTGAAAATGCTGGTTCAGGTTGGTGCCGTCGGTAAGTTCAAAATTCGGCGCGCTGCGGCCCACCAGCGGGTGGGCGTCGCCGAGATCGTAGCGGGTCTCGACACCCCAAACGCGTCCGGCGAAATAGGTGGCCCCGTCGCGCGTCTGCAGCAGGTTGCGGATGATGGCTTCCAGCGCGCGTGAGCTTGGGCTGGGGCGCATCAGCGCAACCTGTGCGCGGGACCAGTCGAGAATTCGCGCGCCTTCCGGACGCCGTTCGCGTTCATAACTTTCGAGCAGGCCGTCGGGAGCGTCGCCGCGTATCGTCGCTGCGAGCTTCCAGCCCAGGTTCATTGCATCGCCAAGGCCAAGGTTCAGTCCTTGCCCGCCGAGTGGAGAGTGAATGTGTGCCGCATCTCCTGCCAAAAGGACGCGGCCCTTCTTGTATTGCGTTGCCTGATACGCGCGGTCGGTCCAGGTCGTGGCGAGTTCGAGTTCAGCTACCCTGACGTCGCTGCCGGAAATCTTGCGCAACACTGCCTCGACGTGCTCGCGTGTGACCGGATCGGTTCGGTGAAAGGCGCCACCGTCGAAATCGACCATGCCGATTGTGCCTGGCGCCGCGTAGCTGTACATTCCGGTCGCCGTGTAGTGACGACCGGGCGTGAGCATCGCCGGGCCTGCAAGACTGGCCTGGACCGAATAGCCAGTGAACTCAGGTTCTGTTCCGGTGAAGGCAATGCCCGCGACCTTGCGCACGATGCTGCGGCCGCCGTCGCAGCCGACAAGCCATTGACCCCCGAATTCCTGGCCTCCGGCGGAGACGGTCACACCTGTCCCTGACTGCGCGAAGTTCTCGACGCCGAAGCCACGCAGGATTTCGACACCAAGCGTGTCGGCGCGTGCCGCAAGGACGGCCTCGATGCTTGCCATGTCCGCTGCGACATTGCTTACTGGACCGGGCAGGCGATGCGGCCACTGCGCACTGTCAATCTGGTCGTGGAAGAACTGGATGCCGGCGAAGTGGCCTGCTGGACGACGAGATTGCTGCAACCAGTGGGCTGCTGCCGGCACGTCACGGCTGACGGCGCGCTCCACGATGGGGCGAAGCAGGTCCCGGCGATCCAGGCTTTCGATGGTCGGCACGGCAAGGCCTCGCAGACCGAACGGCAGGGTCTTCAGGGGGTTATGGAGTTCTTGCGCCTGCTCGAGTACAAGCACTGAGCAACCAGCGAGCCGCAGCTCACAAGCGAGGAGCAGGCCAACAGGGCCGGCGCCGGCGATCAGGACGTCATGGGATTTGGTACGGGGGATATGCATTGTCGAGGCTCCATTGTCGATGTTCGACCGGAGCGTTCCCAAGCTGGACTCCGCGCGGACGAACAATTGAACGCCATGCGGCGTCAAATATTCGTCGTGGGGATCTCATGCAAGGGCCAAAGACCAGAGCTTTCGTTACCGAAAGGACTTGGGCTTACCAAACCAAGTCTGCCTTTTCCGACAGGCGGAATATAGCATCGGCTTGAAAAGATGGTCAAGTCGCCAGCGGCGTCGCTTAGTCTTCGCTTGCCGTCAATTCGCCGTCACAGATATCGTAAATGTCCTCATGGTATTGGTATGTGAACCACCTTTGAAATAGCTCATATGTAATCTGCTCAGGCCAAGCTTCCCTTGGTATGTACAGAGAGGCCAATTCATTCTCAACAATTTTCTTGTAAAGAGATTCGAGCACCATACCGTGACAGTTTTGATCTTCCATTTCGATGGTGTAGATCGATGGACGATGATTGATAGTCTCCAAGGTCCAAAGGCGCAAGCGGGGCTCTGTTGACTTGACCCATTCAAGAAGGTCGCCCGTGGCGTAGAGTGAGACCGCATGGCGATTTACAAATTTTACGTCAGACAATCAAGAACTCCTTTTTAGACATGTAGGAGAAGGTGCTCGCGCTCCCAAGGGCTGATCACGCGCATGAATTCCTGGTGCTCGAGCTCTTTGACGGCCGCGTAGACATCGATGAAGCGTTCACCTAATACCTGGTGCAGTTTTTCTTCAGCACGGAGCGCGCGCAGGGCTTCCGGCAGGCCCTGCGGCAGCTCGTACTTCATGTCGTAGGCGCTGCCCGAGGTGGGCGGCGTGGGCTCGACCTGCTCCGTCATGCCAAGATAGCCGCAGGCCAGCGTCACCGCAAGTGCAAGGTAGGGATTTGCGTCGGCGCCGATGATGCGGTTCTCTACGCGGCGGTCCTGCACGCCGGATTCCGGCACGCGGAAGCCGACAGTGCGATTGTCCGTACCCCATTGGATATTGATCGGCGCCGCCGTGTGCCGTACCAGGCGGCGATAGGAATTCACGTACGGAGCGGCGATCGCCAGCGCAGCGGGCATGTAGCGCTGCAGGCCGCCGATGTAGAACTTGAACAGCGGAGAGGGGGCGCCGTCGGCATCACTGAAGATGTTCTTGCGCGTGTGGCAATCGAGCACGCTCTGGTGCACGTGCATGGCTGATCCCGGCTCGCCAGCCATCGGCTTGGCCATGAAGGTGGCGTACATGTGGTGCTTGATGGCCGCCTCGCGCAAGGTGCGCTTGAAGTAGAACACATTGTCGGCAAGGCCCAGCGGTTCGCCATGCAGGAAGTTGATTTCCATCTGCCCGGCGCCGATTTCGTGGATCAGCGTGTCAACGTCCAGCCCCATCATGTCGCAGTAATCGTAGATGTCTTCGAACAGGGGGTCGAATTCATTGACGGCGTCGATGCTGTAGACCTGGCGGCTGGTTTCGGCGCGGCCGCTGCGGCCGATGGGCGCCTTCAGCGGCAAGTCGGGATCGGCGTTCTTGTCGGTCAGGTAGAACTCGAGCTCCGGTGCGACAATGGGGCACCAGCCCTTTTCTTCATACAGCTTGAGCACGCGGCGCAGCACGGAGCGCGGTGCGAAATCGACCAGGCGGCCGTCGGCGAAGTAGCAATCGTGGATCACTTGGGCGGTGGGGTCGGTGGCCCAGGGCACCATGGTGATCGTGGTAGGGTCGGCCTTCAGCACCATGTCGCGGTCCGTTGGCGAGATCGCGCGGTCGTACGCGGCATCGTCTTGCGGCGAGTTGCCGGTAACCGTCATGCCGAGCACCGCTTCCGGGATGCGCATGCCCCGCTCTTCAGTGAACTTAGCCCTCGGCAGTATCTTGCCGCGGGCGACGCCGGTCAGGTCCGGCACCAGACATTCAATTTCGGTGACCCGTTTTTCGTTGAGCCACTCATCCATGTCCGTGTAGGTAAAGTTGTCACGGATGCTCATGATGAACTCCTATAACAACTCTACCACAGGCAGGTTTTACGCGGTTTCCTCCACCCGGATTTCGCTCAGCAGTTTCTTCAGCTCGGGCACGCAAGAGCCGCAGTTGCCGCCGGCTTTCACGCAGGCCGTGATTTGCGCCGGCGTGGTCAGGTTCTGCTCGCGAATGGCTTTGCAGATGGTGTTGCGGCCCACGCCGAAGCAGGAACACACGGTTGGGCCGGTGTCGGCGCCTGCTGCGATAGGGCGGCCGGCCAGCAGGGCGGCGCGGTCTGCGAGTTCCAGCTGCGGCTTGTCGAACAGGCTGGCCAGCCATTGGCGGGCCGGCAGGTCGGGCCGGGCCGAGATGAAGATGCATTGCGCGATGCGGTCGTCGACCAGGTGCACGGCGCGGAACACGCCGGAGCTGCGGTCGGCGTATTCGAGCCAGTCGGCGTCATCGTCGCTGATGCCGAGCAGTTGGCGCGCCCAGGCGCCGAAGTCTTCGATGACGTTGCGGCCGGCCAGTTCGTAGCGCTGGAAGTCCTTGCCTTGCACTTTGGTCCAGTAGGCCAGCGCGTCGAGCTGCAGCGCGTCGCGGCTCAGGATAAAGCCGTGCCATTTGACCGGGAAACGGTCGATCATCACTGGCGTGTGCTTGAACTCCGGTTCGCCGGAGATCGGGTCGACCACCGGATTCACTACCGCGCCGACGCGGGCGTCGGAGGCGGTCTGGTTGTTCCAGTGGATGGGCACGAAGGCGTTGCCGCGTGCGATGCCGCCGCCATGCTGGACGCGGGCGACCATGCTGCCCCATTGGCTGGTCACGCGCGCCAGTTCGCCTTCCTTCACGCCGCATAGCAGGGCGTCCTGCGGGTGCATGTCGATGAAGGATTCGGGGATGTGATCGGCCAGCTTAGGGGCGCGGCCGGTGCGCGTCATGGTATGCCACTGGTCGCGCACGCGGCCGGTGTTGAGGGTGATCGGGAACTCGCCGTCTGGCAGGTTGGCCGGGGCACGCGGCACGGTGGCCACGAAACGCGCGCGGCCATCGGCGTGCGAGAAGCGGCCGTCGGCGAACGGGCGCTCCACTGGCGCGTCGGCCACCGCGATGGCGGGCCATTGCGTCGGTGGAAGCGCATCGTAGGCGGATTCGCCGAGCGTGGCGAGGCCGCCGATGTTGAAGGCGCGCGGCAGCTCGCTGTCGCTATTGCGCCAGGCGCTCAGGCGTGCGTGTTCGGTGAAGATTTCGGCGGCGCTGGCGTAGCCGAAGCCGTCGTAGCCCATGCGCAGTGCGAACTGCGACAAGATCAGCCAGTCCGCCCTCGCCTCGCCCGGCGCCGGCAGGAAAGCGCGCTGGCGCGAGATGCGGCGCTCCGAGTTGGTGACGGTGCCGTCTTTCTCGCCCCATGCCAGCGCCGGCAGCAGGACGTCTGCGTAAGCGTTGGTGTCGGTGTCGCGCACCACGTCGGAGACCACCACCAGCTCGCAGCGCTCCAGGGCACGGCGCACCTGGTCGGCGTTCGGCAGGCTCACGACCGGGTTGGTGGCAATTACCCAGACGGCCTTGACGCGGCCCGCTTCGATGGCTTCGAACAGGTCAACAGCCTTCAGGCCGGGGCGCGAGGCGATGCGCGGCGATTCCCAGAACGTTTGCACGGCCTCGCGATGTGCGGCGTTGTCCAGGTCCATGTGCGCAGCCAGCATATTGGCCAGGCCGCCCACTTCGCGGCCGCCCATGGCGTTCGGCTGGCCGGTGATGGAGAACGGTCCCATGCCCTGCTTGCCGATGCGGCCGCCGATCAAGTGGCAGTTGATGATGCTGTTCACCTTGTCGGTGCCGGCGCTGGACTGGTTGACGCCCATCGAGAAACCGGTGATCACTTTCGCGGTGGCGGCGAAGGATTCGTAGAATTCCATCAGGTCCTGCAGGTTGACGCGGCAGGCGCGCGCAACTTCTTCCGGCGTCAGCGTGGCAACAGCCAGGGCGTCTTCCAGGCCGCTGGTGTGGGCGGCGACAAAGTCCGGGTCGACCGCGCCGATGCGCGACAGGTAGCTGAGCAAGCCGTTGAACAGCCAGACATCGGTGCCGGGCTTGACCGGCAGGTGCAGGTCGGCCAGCTCGCAGGTCGCGGTGCGGCGCGGATCGACCACCACGATCTTCATGTCGGGGCGCGCTTCTTTCGCGCGCGTCAGGCGCTGGAACAGGATCGGGTGGCACCATGCCAGGTTGGATCCGACCAGCACCACCATGTCGGCGTGATCGATATCGTCATAGTTGACGGGCACAACGTCTTCGCCGAACGCGCGCTTGTGGCCGGCCACGGCGGACGACATGCACAGGCGCGAGTTGGTGTCGATATTGGCAGTGCCGATGTAGCCCTTCACCAGCTTGTTGGCGACGTAGTAGTCCTCGGTCAGCAGCTGGCCAGAGACGTAGAAGGCCACGGCATCCGGGCCATGCTCGTCGATAATGGCACGCCACCTGTCGGCCACGTGGTCCAGCGCTTCGCCCCATGCCACGCGCTGCAGCGATTCGTCGCCGCCGCGTTCGCGCATCATCGGATACAGCAGGCGGCCTTCCAGGCCGGTTGTCTCCCCCAGCGCCGAACCTTTCACGCACAAGCGCCCCTGGTTGGCGGGATGCGCGGCATCGCCGGCAATATAGAACCCGCCACCGGCACGCGGCGTCGCCGTGACACCGCAACCCACACCACAATAGGCGCACGTCGTCTTAATCATGAATTCACGCAGCCTGCGCGCAAAGCGCCTGCCCAAACAAAAGATGGTTGCGCATCGACGAAATGTCGGTGCGGTTCTGGATCAGGTCGAAGTACCAGGGGCCGTCCTGCACGTCGCCGTACAGTACGGCGCCGGTGATGCGGCCGCCGTCCAGCACCAGGCGCTTGTAGACGCCGCGGCGCGGATCGCGCAGCACCAGGTCTTCGCTGCCTTCGCCGCCGATGAAGTCGCCGACCGAGTACAGGTCGACGCCGGTCACCTTCAGGCGGGTCGGGGTGACTTGCTGCACGTAGCGGCGGTGGCCGGCGCCTGCCAGATGGGCGGCGCAGACGCGCGCCTGCTCCCAGATTGGCGCCACCAGGCCGAAAGTGGAACGGCGGTGCTGCACGCATTCGCCAACGGCGTAGATGCGCGGATCGAAAGTCTGCAAAGTGTCGTCCACCACGATGGCGCGTTCGCAATGCAAGCCGCTGCGCTTTGCGAGTTCGATATTCGGCCGCACGCCGGCGGTCATCACCACCAGGTCGGCCGGGATTTCGCTGCCGTCGGCAAAGCGCACGGCAGTTACACGGTCGGTGCCTACGATCTCGCTGGTCTGCGCTTCCATGCGGAAGGCCAGGCCTTTGGCCTCCAGCGCTTTTTGCAGGAGCTGTGCGGCAGGCTTGTCCAGTTGCTGGTTCATCAGCGCGTCGGTCACATGCACCACGGTCACGTGCATGCCCTGGCGCAGCAGGCCGTTGGCGGCTTCCAGGCCGAGCAGGCCGCCGCCGATCACCACCGCGTGGCGGTGGTTGCGCGCGGCTTCCAGCATCGATTCCACGTCCTGGATATCGCGGAAGGCCAGTACGCCCGGCAGCTCGTGGCCGGGCACGGGAATGATGAAGGGGCGCGAGCCGGTGGCCAGCAGCAGCCGGTCATAGCGCACCTCCAGGCCGGAACGGGCGCGCACCAGGCGGCGCTTGCGGTCGATGTACTCGACCGGGTCGCCGGTGTGCAGCGTGATGCGGTTCTGCTGGTACCACTCGCGCGTGTTCAGCATGATGTCGTCAACCGTCTTCTCGCCCGCCAGCACCGGCGACAGCAGGATGCGGTTGTAGTTGCCGTGCGGTTCGGCGCCGAAGACGGTGATGTCGTACATGTCCGGCGCGAGCTTGAGCAGCTCCTCGACCGTGCGCATGCCGGCCATGCCGTTGCCGACGACGACCAGGGCGGGCTTCATGCCCCGACCCAGACCTTTCCGCCTTCAATGCGGGCCGGCCAGGTTGGCACCGAATGCTCCGGCGCTTCCAGGCATTCGCCGGTCTGCAGGTCGAAGTGGTGCTTGTAGATCGGCGAGGCAACCACCAGGCGTTCGCCCAGATTGCCGACCAGGCCGCGCGACAGCACGGAGGCTTCGGAGTTCGGGTCGTAATTGCCGATGGCGAACACGCGCGGTGCGCTGCCGTCGTTCAGGTGGAACACGGCCACCTGCTGGCCCTGCAGCAGGGCGCAAACGCCGGTGTTCGGCACGATCTGGTCGACGTCGCAAATGGCGGTCCAGGCGGAGGCGGATTGGTCACGATGCATGGCTAGTCTCCTTATGCGATGGCTTTGATGGGGATGCGCTTGCGTTCTTCCACGGTGGCGGGTCGGATCTGGCCGCGCTCCTCCATGAAGACCACATTGCTGTCGGCTTCGGGGCTGTTGACGAAATGGCGGAAGCGGGCGCGCGTTTCAGGGTTGTTGACTGCCTCTTTCCATTCGCAGGCGTAGGTATCGACCACGCGCTGCATGTCTTCTTCCATCTCGGCGTTGATGCCCAGCTTGTCGCTGATGATCACGTCCTTCAGGTAATCCAGGCCGCCTTCCAGGTTTTCGCGCCAGGTGCTGGTGCGCTGCAGGCGGTCGGCGGTGCGGCTGTAAAACATCAGGAAGCGGTCGATGTAGGCCACCAGGGTTGCCTTGTCCAGGTCCGACGCCAGCAGCTCGGCGTGGCGCGGCTTCATGCCGCCGTTGCCGCACACGTAGAGGTTCCAGCCTTTTTCGGTGGCGATGATGCCGACATCCTTGCCCTGGGCTTCGGCGCACTCGCGGGTGCAGCCGGAGACGCCGAACTTGATCTTGTGCGGGGTGCGCAGGCCCTTGTAGCGGTTTTCCAGTTCGATCGCCAGGCCGACGGAGTCGTCGACGCCATAGCGGCACCAGGTCGAGCCGACGCAGGATTTGACCGTGCGCAGCGACTTGCCATAGGCGTGGCCGGTCTCGAAGCCGGCAGCAATCAGCTCTTCCCAGATTGCAGGCAGTTGCTCGACGCGGGCGCCGAACAGGTCGACGCGCTGGCCGCCGGTGATCTTGGTGTACAGGCCGTATTTCCTGGCGACCTGGCCGACAGCGATCAGGCCTTCCGGCGTCACTTCACCGCCCGGCATGCGCGGCACCACCGAGTAGGTGCCGTCTTTCTGGATATTGCCCAGGAAGTAGTCGTTGGAATCCTGCAGGCTGGCGTGTTCCTTCTTCAGCACGAAGTCGTTCCAGCAGGTGGCAAAGATACTTGCTGCCAGCGGCTTGCAAACATCGCAGCCAAGGCCTTTGCCATGGCGCGCCAGCAGGTCCTCGAAGGACTTGATCTGGCCGACGCGGATCAGGTGGAACAGCTCCTGGCGCGAATGCGGGAAGTGTTCGCAGACGTGATTGTTCACGTCCATGCCGAGTTTCTTCATCTCGGCCTTCATGATCTGGGTTACCAGGGGTACGCAGCCGCCGCAGGAGGTGCCGGCGCCGCAGCATTTCTTGATGGCGCCGATGCTGGTTGCGCCGCCTGCGACAGCATCGCAGATGGCGCCTTTCGACACGTCGTTGCAGGAGCAGATCTGGGCGCCGGCCGGCAGCGCGTCCACGCCCAGGCCTGGCTTGGCTGCACCGTCCGATTGCGGCAGGATCAGGAATTCCGGCGCTTCGGGCAGTTCAATCTTGTTCAGCATCATCTGCAGCAAGGTGCCGTATTCGCTGGCATCGCCCACCATCACGCCGCCCAGCAGGTACTTGCCGCAGTCCGAGACCACGATTTTCTTGTACACCTGCTTGCGTTCATCGGTGAACTGGTAGCTGCGTGCGCCTTCAGCCTTGGCGTGCGGGTCGCCGATGCTGGCCACATCCACGCCCATCAGCTTCAATTTGGTGCTCATGTCTGCGCCGGTGAACTCGGCGGCGCTGTCGCCGGTGATGTGGCGCGCGGTGACGCGGGCCATGTCGTAGCCTGGAGCCACCAGGCCGAAGACCTGGCCGTTCCACAGGGCGCATTCGCCGATGGCATAGACGTCCGGGTCGCTGGTCTGGCAGTGGTTGTTGATGGCGATGCCGCCGCGCGGGCCGACCTCCAGGCCGCATTCGCGCGCCAGGTAATCACGTGGGCGGATGCCGGCGGAGAACACGATCATGTCGGTGTCGAGCGAGGTGCCGTCGGCGAACTGCATGCGGTGGGTGCCGCTTTCACCTGCCACGATGGCGGTGGTGTTCTTGCCGGTGTGGACGGTCACGCCCAGGTCTTCGATCTTCCGGCGCAGCACGCGGCCGCCGCCGTCGTCGACCTGCACGGCCATCAGGCGCGGTGCGAATTCAACCACGTGGGTTTCCAGGCCCATGTCCTTCAGCGCCTTGGCGCATTCGAGGCCGAGCAGGCCGCCGCCAATGACTACGCCGGTCTTCGAACGGGCGCCGCATTCCTGCATCGCTTCCAGGTCTTCGATGGTGCGGTAGACGAAGCAATCCTTGCGGTCCTTGCCGTCGATCTGCGGCACGAAGGGGAAGGATCCGGTAGCGATCACCAGCTTGTCGTAGGCCAGCACGTCACCGCTGTTGGTGGTGACGGTGTGCGCGGCGCGGTCGATGGCGATGGCGCGGCCGTTCAGCATGAGCACCATGTCGTCGCGGTCAAAGAAACCTGGCTCCACCAGGGACAGTTCGTCGGCGCTCTTGCCGCTGAAGAATTCCGACAGATGCACGCGGTCATAGGCCGGGCGCGGCTCTTCGCACAGGATGGTGACTTCCGCGCTGCCCGCCGGCAGGGACTTCAGGAACTGGTGGCCAACCATGCCGTGGCCGATGACAACGATCTTCATGCTGCTGCTCCTGCAATGGCGTTTTCTTTGACGGTGGTTTCGCTGAAGCGAGCGCCCAGTGCGCACAGGGCGGAGATGGCGACCAGCACGCCGAGGATCCACAGGGTCTGCTGGGTGTTGCCGACGCCCTTCAGCAGGAAGCCTGCCGCCACGGCGCCCACATTGCCGCCGGCGCCGATGATGCCGGCCACGCCGCCCAGGGCGCGCTTGTCGACGAATGGCACCAGGGCGTATGTCGCGCCGCAGGCCATGTGGGTGAACAGGCCGAACACCAGCATCGAAACCACGGCGAACAGCACGCTGTCTGCCTTGGAGAAGAACAGCAGGCCGATGCCCTCGCCCAGCATCATCACGAACAGCAGGGTGACGCGGCTATTCAGGCTGCCGCGGGCTGCGGCCTTGTCGGATACCCAGCCGCCCAGCGCACGGGCAAACAGCGCCAGCAGGCCGAAGCTGCCAGCCGCCATGCCGGCTTGCGGCAGCGTGAGCTTGAAGGTGTCGACGTAATAGGTAGCAGCGATGTTGTGGATGAAGATCTCCACGCCAAAGCAGGCGCCGTAGGTCACGAACAGCATCCACACGCGGTAGTTGACAGCAGCCAGCTTGAAGCTGCTCCAGCCGCCCTTCTTGCCGCCTTCCAGTTCGATGCCCGCAGCGCGCAGGTCGGCATAGTTGCCGTCCGGGCAGTCCTGGGTAAAACGGTAGTAGACGAAGGCCATGACCAGCATCAGCACGCCCGGCACCACCAGCGCGGCGCGCCAGCCCATGGTTTCGCCCACGCCCATCATGATCATGGCGGCCATGATCATCGGCATGGTCGACTGCACCACGCCACCGCCCGCGTTGCCCCAGCCGGCGGCAGCCGCGTTGGCGGTGCCAACCACGTTCGGCGCGAACATGACGGATGTGTGGTACTGGGTAATCACGAAGCTGGCGCCGACTGCACCGATCAGGAGGCGGAAGAAGAGGAAGCTCTCATAGGTCTGCGCTGCGGCCACGCCAAGCACCGGGATGGCGCCCAACAGCAGCAGCCCGGTGTAAGCCTTGCGCGGGCCGTAGCGGTCGCACAGCGGGCCGATGACCAGGCGCACGATGATGGTGATCGCCACCGCGGCGATATTGATATTGGCAATCTGCGCCGGGGTCAGGCCGAACTCGCCTTTAATCACGGGCATCAATGGTGCGCAGGCGAACCACGCGAAGAAGCAGACGAAGAAGGCCATCCAGGTGAGGTGGAAGGCACGCATCTGCGGCGTTGAGAAAGAAAACAGTTTGATGCTGGTCGCTTTGCTGGCCATGGTTTTTTGTCCCTGAAAACAAAAAGGCGTCCGCACAGCCGCTGCCATCGAAGGCAGCGCTGCGCGGACGCCGTTGTCCGGTTTTGCCGATCCTCCGTTAGACCGACCCTTGACCTATGCTTTGCAAGACCTGTGCCAGCTGCTTTACAGGGGGTAAACCGGGCGCCGGGCTGCGAAAATGCCGCTTTTCGCCATCTGGCGGTGCAAAGCGCCCAACAATGGTGCACCGCAATAGCGCACACCAAGGCTCATAAGCGTGCGTGCCTCAAGCGTTGGCAGCTTGCAGCGCGGCTTTGACCATGTCGTCGATTTCCGTGGTGATGTTCGACAGTACGCCGGCCACCACCGCGAACTCGCGCCCCGCATGGCCGGCCCGCGCCGCGACCACACGGGCGTTGAACGTGACCATCTTGGCCTGGCGCGCGATGGTTTCGATTTCCGTGATCACACCGCGCAATTGCTTCTTCATCAGGACTGCGTGCTTCTTGGACTGCTCTTCATATATGGCGGTGATCTGGTTCAGTACCGCCAGTACCGGCGTGGCAGTCGCCACCAGCTGCTCCAGCGCGGGGCCGGACTTGCCGCTGTCGAGCGCGCGCTGCGCCAGGTCGATGAAGGCAGCGATCTGGCGCGCGCCGTCGGCACGGCCGTGGTAGGCCTCTTCCAGCTCCGGGCAGAAAATGCCCGGCAGCGTGTCGCTGCCATTCAGAAGGGTGTGGTGGGCGTCGCGGAACAGCTGGAGCGCTTCGCGGGCGATGGCTGCCGCCCCCTCCTGGCCTTGGGCAGCCAGCACGGCGTACAGCACCAGCCTTTGGGAGGTGAACCGGCGCCGGCCGGACAGGTTGATCAGCGCTCCGAATACTTCGCCCGACAAGGGCTTGGCCGCTTCCTGCATGGATTCTCCTTTTGCTACATGCGGATGTCGAAGGACGCGGCATAGCGCTCGGGGTCCCTGCCATCCCAGGTGGTTCCGTCCATCAGCACTGAGCTGCGCAAGGTGCTGGCGGGGATTGGAGTCTCCGTTATTTCCGCCGCCTCTTTATAGAGGGCGGTCTGGTGAACCTTGAGGGCCACGCCCAGGTAGTCGGGCGAGGCCTTGAGCAAGCCCCAGCGCCGTTGCTGGGTCATGAACCACATGCCGTCCGACAGATAGGGGAAGTTGGCGGCGCCTTCCTGGTGGAAGCGCATGCTGTGCGCATCTTCCCAGCTGCGGCCCATGCCATCATCATAATGGCCGAGGATGCGCTGCCAGATCACGTCCTTGCCGGTGTTGACATATTGGACCGCCGAGATGATCTCGGCCATCGCCATGCGGTTGGCAGTACTGGCGTCGATCCAGCGGCTTGCTTCCAGCACGGCGGCAATGAGGGCGCGGGCAGTGTTGGGGTGGCGGCGCACGAAGTCGGCAGTGGTGGACAGGACCTTTTCCGGATGGTCGGGCCAGATCTGCTGGCTGGTGGCGATGGTGACGCCCACGCCATCCATCACGGCACGGTGGTTCCACGGTTCACCGGCGCAGAAGCCGTCCATGTGGCCGGCCGCCAGGTTGGTCGCCATCTGCGATGGCGGCACCGTGATCACGCGCGCTTCGCGCAGCGGGTGCACGCCGTGTGCAGCCAGCCAGTAATACAGCCACATCGCATGGGTGCCGGTCGGGAAGGTCTGGGCCCAGCGCAGCTCGCGCTCGTGCGACAAGGCAGCAACGCCGGCGCCGTCGCGCACGCCCTCGTCCACCAGGCGGCGCGACAGGGTGATGGCCTGGCCGTTGCGATTCAAATTCATCAGGATGGCCATATCGCGCCGTGCCGACCCCACGCCGAGGTGGGTTGCATAGACAAGCCCGTACAGCGCGTGGGCGGCATCGAGTTCGCCGGTCAGCAGCTTGTCGCGCACGCCGGCCCACGAGGTCTCCTTGCTCAATACGATGCGGATGCCGTGCTTGCGGTCCAGGCCCAGCACGGACGCCATCACCAGCGACGCGCAATCGGTCAGCGGGTTGAAGCCAATCCTGACGATGTCTTTTTCAATCTGCATACTTCACTCCTGCCGGCATGCACCATCACGGTGCACTAACCGAGCAAATCCTCCGCGTCCAGGATGCGCTGCGCCAAATCGGCCAGCTTCAGGTTCTTGTTCATGGCCATGCCGCGCAGCTTCTGGAAGGCCTGGTCTTCAGTCAGGCCCTGGCGCGCCATCAGGATGCCCTTGGCGCGGTCGATCAGCTTGCGCTCGGCCAGCTTGAGGCGGGTGCCTTCCAGCTCGTCCAGCAGCTTCTGTTCGCGCTTGAAGCGCACCAGCGCCACGTCCAGCAC
>Ga0307408_100001310_pt1 | contig 18645 bp, 14 predicted proteins | sample 322Cmetagenome_FD_202116 | JGI IMG/M metagenome (GOLD analysis project Ga0307408, IMG submission 202116) | Maize rhizosphere microbial communities from greenhouse at UC Davis, California, United States - 322HYB-C-3 | ecosystem: Host-associated > Plants > Roots > Rhizosphere > Soil | place... | reverse complement strand
TCCCTGACAGCTCGCGCTGCAACGTTGTGGCATCCGCCCCGTTCAGATCTACCTTGGCGCCTTGCGTTTTCACTGGCTGCTCCACCGCCAACGGCGAAGCAACCGACTCCGGCTTGACCGCTGGGGCCGCAATAACAGCAATCGAGGCGCTGGTGAGGAAGGCAAAAATCAGCGAGTAGAAATAGCCTGTACGCATAAGTGACGCTCCATGACATCGTTGAGAGAGAAGCAGCTTTTCCGAAGCTGCTCCTCAAACTTAGGCGATGGTGTGGAGCTGTCAAAAGTGTGTACGTTACGAGGTGTGTAACAATCAGGGCTCAAGATGACGCTGCTGGTAGATCCAGTCAACAATCTAACCGTCCGGAGCGCAGCCACTGACGGTATCGCGAAGCAGTTCACGGCCTCTGGTGGTCAATCATCCCGCTCGATGGCGACCAGCAATTCCGCCGGCTTGAATGGCTTCGTCATCCAATGCTCAAGCAATAAAGTTGCGCGAGGACCACATTGCATCCGAGAAGGTCCGCGACATCCCCTTCATGAATGTCAACACTTTTGAACCGGTCGCTCGCTAAGTCTTGAACTTCGGGGCGCCGAACCCTTGAGCACCGCCAAAATCCACTACCGAGCATAGGGTAAGGCGATGATGTCATTTCGGTCGGTATGATTTCAATCGCTCAAAACTTCCCGTAAACAGCACCGCAATTTTATTATTAACGTGGTCTAGAACGCGTCTTAGCTGCCGCGCCATAACCCTTTCAAACACGACATGGATAAACAGGGACATGGCAATCATAAGCATCATTGTCCCCCATAATAACAAATGCGGATTGACATCCGGATAGAACGCGTTGAAGACCATAAAGCCAACATTTTGATGAAGCAAATAGAGTGGATATGTAATTACGCCCAGCAACACCCATCTCCGCCCCGCCACCCACCCCATCTTCTTTTTGGCTACCAAAGCCATTACCACGTAACAGATAAAAATTGTTGCAGCCACTATAATAGCGTCAAAGTCCACGTGATAGTGGCGCTCCAACCTAGGCAGCATACTAACACCTTGATAAATAGCGAACGCACACGAGCATATTATTGTCGCCCATCTCAACTTCGAAGCGCCGCTCAGCCACACATGATAAAACATGGCCCCGGCAATGAAGTAAGTTGAGTATTCGGTAATGAAAAACCTCCGCCACCCTCTGGCGTCAGTGAATTCAAGCGCTACGGAAAACACGAGCCAAATACAAAGTAGCGCCTCTACCCGATGAAGTTTTCGAAAAAGCATAACGAGTGCTATCAGGAAATAAAAACGGATCTCGATAAACAACGACCAATACACGCCGTCAATTGGACGAATGTCGAAAAAATCGCCCATCAGCGTCAAATTACCAAGGTACTGAGGAACTGTCGCGGAAAAACGATTTCCGCCCAGAGCAAGCGTCACCACGAAAGTTATTGAGCAGCAAACCCAGAATGCCGGATAAAGGCGGACCGCCCGCGATATCAAAAACCTCTTGAAACCTTCCCCCCCAGCGGTCATCATGATGACAAAACCGCTGATCATGAAAAACAGCTCTACACCCAAATAACCATATTTTGCCACAGGTGCTAATAACAGATAAGGCAGGAGCGACCTGTCATCGGCGGCGTAGCCTCGAAATGTATAATGAAAAAAAACTACCGACATAGCAGCTATGAACCGGAGCAGGTCTATCTCATTAATTCGCTTTTGGTTCATTTGCCGCCGTTACCTTGCATTTTAAAAGAGCGCATGATACCGAGATCTTTGTTTTTATAGAACCTTTTTGAGTTAGAAGGCCAGCCACAGGCTCCCGCGCCCTGCATCACCTCACCAAGACCTGCGCGAGGTTCTCTCTTCGACTCCTGGCATGGATGAGTGATGCTGGCGAAATCAAGCTGTCCGGACAGGAGCGAACCTGAGCCTTCGGTGCGCAAATATATGATTTGGGAAGAAGCCGACAAACGCTGGCCATCAAGCCGATGCAGATCCAGTGATCAAACACACACGCAAGACCTCCGTAGGTACCGGTTTGCTACTTATTTTGCATAAGGTTAAACTCGGCGACCCCGCACATTCAAGCGGACATTCCACACCTTTACGTCAAGGCCTCACGCCCTCATGCATCCATCCCTTCGATATAGACCGGATATTAACGGATTACGCGCGATCGCCGTTATGGCTGTCGTACTATATCATGCGTTTCCGACTATTATCCCTGGCGGCTTTATCGGCGTAGATGTGTTCTTTGTTATATCTGGATATTTAATTACGGGAATCATATTGAATGATGCCGCAAGGGGTAGATTAAACATCCTGAATTTTTACTCGAGGCGCGTCCGCAGACTATTTCCGGCATTAATCCTAGTCCTCTTCTGTTGCATGGGGTTTGGCTGGTACTTTTTATTTGACCCAGAGTACAAACAGCTTGGTAAACACGTTGCTTCAGGCATAGGCTTTGTAGCAAATTTGAATTTATGGAGCGAGCTCGGTTACTTCGATTCAGCCGCCGAAATTAAGCCACTTCTTCATTTGTGGAGCCTTGGAGTTGAAGAGCAATTCTATCTGATTTGGCCCGTGGCAGTTTGGATGGGGTGGACCTTCAGGAATACTTCCTTAGTTATAATTCCCGCATTGATCTTTGCCTCCTTTATTTACAGCGTCATAATGGTTAACTCTGATCCTGCAGGTGCTTTTTACTCACCACTTACGCGATTTTGGGAGCTTGCATCAGGAGGGTTATTAATCTACGGATATGCATACTTTAAACGGGGCAATACCGCTCACACGATTCCGATGTGGATGATTGAGGCGAGTTCAGTCGGCGCGCTCGTTCTGCTGGTGTGTGGTTTCATTTTTATTGATAAGAACAAACAATTCCCGGGTTTCTGGGCGGTATTGCCTGTGGCGATATCCTTGTTACTCATTGGTCCGGCTGAAGGGTCCTGGTTAAATCGAAAAATACTGGGCAGCAAACTATTCGTATCGATAGGCTTACTCAGCTTCCCACTTTATCTTTGGCACTGGCCCCTCTTGTCGTTTGCCACTTTGACGAGCGGCGAGCTTCCAAGTGCTGGTTACAGGGGAGGCGCAATAGCGGTCGCGGTAGTGCTTGCATGGACAACATATAAATATATTGAAACACCAATAAGACATTCCGAGCGCAGAAGCATGGTTGGGATTCTTGCCTCGTTGGGCTTGATAGTTGGTACCCTGGGCCTCTATGTATATGCCGGCGGTGCCACTCAACTTAGACCGGGAAAAGAAATAGCTGGAGAGATTGGGCACGAGCAGTTCTTTGACTATCTTACCGATAATTATCAGGTGTGCTCAGAGCCCAGCATTAGAAGTCGCGCACTGATTTACGAACGCCATGTGAGATGCATGCAGTCAAAGGCCGACTCTAAAATTGACGTGGCGATCATTGGGGATAGTCATGCCGAACATTTATTTAACGGTATGGCAAAAGCATTACCAGGTCTAAACGTCGCATATTATATTAAGGCCAGCCCACCCTTTGTGAACAATATAGAATTCAAGGAAATCTATGACTTTCTCGCGCGTAAGGATGGGCCAGAAAAAATAATCATCACTATGCACTGGATAAAACGTCTTAATCAAATCCCCGTAGGTTCGACTGTTGAAGATGAGCTTTTCGCCTCGGTTGAGAGGCTGCTGGCTAGCGGCAAAGAAGTGTATTTATTCGACGACGTGCCTAGGTTTCCATTCGACCCTAAAAAGTGCATCACAAAAGCTTGGGTCCTAAAAAATGAATGTTCCATTCCCTTGGCCAATGCCAATAAAGAATTCGATATATACCGAAAGCAATTGCTCAATGTCGCGCAGAGAGAGCCGCGTGTTAAATATGTCCCTATTAGTCAATACATTTGCCGAAATGGGCAATGCGGCATGACTCGCAATGGTCATCTTCTCTATCGAGATAAAAACCACCTTAATGTTACCGGCTCTAATCTAATAGGTGGTTCAATAGTGAGGGATAATCCTGACTTGCTTCGTTAGTGAGAGTCGCTGTGGCAGATAGGTGCGGTTGCAGAGCCTTATGCGCGGCTGCGCCACGCACTGGAGCGCCCGCCCCAAGGCATCTTCGGTCAAAATTACGATGCCTTGTTGCCGTGGAGCTGCAAGCCTCGGCTCCACGGCAAACGCGCCGTCTACTTTTAAGCAGGTGGGGCTTATGGAGCGCTTACGAACTGCTCACCGGAAATGCCACGGCAAACCCGTTATCCCATTCGGAACTAGGTGCGGATGGATCGGTTACGATTGGACGCGATATATTGCCCGAAAGAGGACCAGAAGGTTATACGTCGGGTATCCAATACCGGTTGGTAGTATGACTGGGCTCTTTCGAAATTTTCCCGCGCCAAACGTAACATCGCTCCGTTATCCTGAAACAATGCAAGGATCTTGCTCGACAGCGTCGCGTGGTCACCTGCCGTGATCATCTCGGAATCCTTTAACAACTCGGGTATTCCTGCTATTGAAGTAGCAACGGCCGGACAACCGCGACTCATGGCTTCGACCAAAGCGCGAGGCAACCCTTCCTGAAAACTAGGCTGCAGATACAAATCGACAGTATCAAGCCATTCGTATATCGCGCTGCCCGAAGGTTTCGTACCGACAAACTTGACCTTTTCATCCACGCCGAGCTTATGAGCCAAATCGATATAAGCGCTCGCATCGCCTGAGCCGACGACCTGAAATTCCCATTCAGGAAGCCTTTCATCCGCCAGCGCCATTGCGCGAATGGCCACATCAATCCCTTTGTATTTGGATGAGTAATTTCCGATTAACCCGATAACAATTTTTGTTTTATGTGATTCAATACGGCACTGTCGGGCAAACAACACCTCATCAGTAACAGGCTGAATATTCACATTGGAACAAAAAGTAGTCACCCCTCCTTTGCATGGGTAGCGTTTTTGTAGGAATTTCTCCGTGACGTATAGAGCAAACGGCGCCGAAGCTACCGCTTGCCGAGTTTTCAGAGCTTCTATCGGCGCCAGAAACTTTCCTTTCCAGCTACCATGGTCCCACAACGAACCCCAAGCGCACCCCACTACCTCCACAGCGTAGGGTTTTCCTTGTCTCTTAGCTTCTTTAACAAACAAGTGACCCAGTCGACTTGGAAGACGTGCGATCACGCCTTCGGAGTCAGCCACCAGAGATCGGCAAACGGCCTCCACACCAGCATGGCCTAAAAGCAAGCTCTTTAAATTTGAAATACCAGGAAGCAAGCAAAAATCGACTCCAGTTGCGGAAGACAGGGTATACCCTTCTTCCCCTTCGATAAGAGCACCACCATCCCGTCCAACGACGGTAAGCGAAGGAAAAACCTGCAGGTAGCGGGGCCATATGGCAGCAGGCAGTCCTCCCCCGGAGTAATACGCATCACCACGGTATTTGAAAATATGGTCATGAACAAACAGCACGCGTTTCATACAATACTCTTGATAATTTTCGCCGGCACTCCCGCAACTATGACACCGGGGGGCACATCGTTTGTGACAACGGAACCCGCTGCAATGATGGAGCGCTTGCCAATGACAACGCCGGGCAGGATACGCACGCCGCACCCAATCCAAACGTCATCTTCAATGATTACGGGGGCTTTTTCTATCGGGTTATATTTTATGGGCTGACTCATATCCGACCAAGTGTGATTGAATGTAATGATAGACGTTTGATGCGCGATGGACACATCCCCCCCTATCTTCAATCCACCAATAGCATCCAAATAGCAGGAATCATGTATCGAAACGTTATTACCCACTGAAAATTCTGCGAGATTTTTAAGAACTACTGACTTGCCAAAATAGATATTTTTCCCAAATCGCTTGGCACGGCCTGAAACAATACAATATCGCATCAAAACCGCGAATCTACCACCGAAGAGCGAGACCAGATCCCACAAAAACCAGACGACGAATGAAGGTAGCAACTTAAAGGAAGCTGAGACAACCCAAATCAAGAAAGCGAAATACTTGAAAAACATTCTACCACTCATAATTCCCCCTTATTAAGATCAGCGCTTCCAGAAGGCCGCCTTAACAAATAATGCGCCATAAAAACAAACAGAACACACAGTCCGGATATTTTAAGAACCTGAGATAGCAAGTTGGCCAAATCTGCCCGCAGCGCGTATACAAAGGCTGCAAACGCGAGGATATAAAACGCATACCAGTAAAGTGAGCGCCATCGGCGGTTATAAAGAAATGCGAGTAGCCATGCATAAAACGCCATTATTAAAACAATACCCGCCAGACCACCAACTATGTAACCAAATCCCACTATTGTAAAGCCCCAACCTGACGTGCCATCAAACCCGTGCTCAGGCCTAAATACACGATCAAACCAAGCGACGGTACTTTGCATACCATAATCACCCAGCAATGCGGTCGGTACAAAGGCACGCACCACGTCACTGAGCAGAAATGAAATATTTTGGCCAACATCGAAAACCAATAGGGAATAGAAATTACGCGAAGAAGACATGAATTCGCTATACAGAATCAAGTCTCCACCAAAGCGATCAAAGTTCACCGTACCCGACAGCAAGATACTCTTGAAATATTGAGACACTGGAACAACAAACAAAAGCGAGCCAAAGATAGCGACCATCCTCAGAAAACTAAAATTCCCACGCCGGTCGTAATATATGATCATAAAACCGAATAACAATTTGAACAAACTGTCGCGCTCTCCAGTCAACAACACATAAAATACGCAGAAGACCAAATAAAGCATCAAAAATAAATCTTTGTAAAAAAAGCGTCCCATTCTTGCCGCACGCAAAAACACAAGAACCGTAAGTATCAATATCGAAAAGTCACCAACTGTTTTTACAGAAGAAAAACTGTCCAGCACTTCGCGCTTAGACGTCGCATCCGAAGTCATGATGACGACCAATGAATAAAAAACAAAGGGCAGCATAAACACGAACAACAACCGTTCCGAAGACGTACTACGAACCTGTTGAGAGCAGAATGTTGAAATCTCAACTTGTCGGATGTTACTAATCAACAAATTTGAGACCGCAACAAAAACTAGCATTGCGATAAATTGCAACCGCAAACTAAGGATCAAAACGCTCTCATCGAATGGTAAATTTTCCGAGCCATAAAAATAAGCCCGCAACGGGAAAAACGTAAAATACACGGACATAAAAGCCAAAGGAAATACCCTTGGATCCGCCACGCCTTTTTTCGCGTAAAGGAACACGACTAATCCTGTATAAAAATACACCAACATGACTATAACTGGAATAGAATCGACCACACCAATTAGACAAAGCATAAAAATGCCAAACAGAAATACTTGCAGTTTCGAAACCAAACTATTCATCGTTCACCATGTTCACCATGTTCACCATGTTCACCACATTCATCGCTTGGCTACAAGCTTGAGAACTCCAAGCTCTTCTTTCAGGTACCTTGCAAATACGATCAACACCACTCCGAATGAAACGGCATAAATCAGGCTTGACACAACGAACCCCAAAAGCGGAATTTTAATATCAATAAGCCGATTTAAAAACATGAAAATCAGAAGCGAAATTGAAAACAAACCGAGCACTTTTAGATGACGAAGGAATACTACGCCCACGTTAAATTTTAGTATTCTCCAGACAAGCATCATCATCATCAGATAATTGAGAACTATCGCCACCACCACACCTACCGAGGCACCTATCAACCCCCATCCACTTCCCGACACCACGAGTACCATAACAGAGAGAGCGTAGAGAAATTGAATGCCCGCACGAGCATAGACTTTCCCAACCGCCACCGTTAAGCAGTCGCTAAACTTATAGCCGATTCTGAAATACAAACCGATTGACATAACCTCTATCAGTTTAGCTACCTCACCCCATCCATCACCGAAGAGAGCACCTATCAGTTGATCGGAAAAAATATAGATATAACCGCTCAGATATACAAATATAAGCAATGAAAAATAAATCGAAGAGAGGTATAGCCTTTCAAGCGCCTCATTATTATTCTGCATTTTTGCCATCAGTGGAAAAAACACCTTATCCACTACGCTGCCAAATAAGATCGCGGGCATGGACATGATTTGATAGGCCCGCCCATAGAGCCCAACCGACTCGGCGCCGAGGAGCTTACCTACAACGAGGTTATCCCCCTGGCCTGCCGCATAGTTACAGAGCCTGGCCATCGAGTAGCCTACGCCGAAGTCCAGCATCCCCTTAGCGCTGGGGTAGCTAAAACCGACCTTCGCGGCATCCCTGCAAAGTATCAGTATCAATATTAGAAAAATAATCGACTGAATCCAGAATGCGGCAACCAAGGACCACATGCCATATCCATGCAGCGCCATGTAAACCGAAACGCCGCCATAAGCAACCAGATAACTTGAAAACGTAACACTCGACAACTTCTTAAATTCGAAGCGTCGTTGAAGCAACGATTGCCCTACCACAGAATATGAAATGACAGGCAGCATCAAGGCTAGTGTTCTCAATACTTCCGTCAGCTCGGGCATACTAAAAAAAAGCGAAAAACTTTCAGCTAAAAAATACAAAGATGTGGCCAGAATGATGCCCAACAGCAAAGACATTGAATTGGCTGTTTTGATGTCCACCGAGGATATTTCTTCTTTTTGAACCAGAGCAGGCCCCACTCCGACCTCAGAAAAAATCCTCAAAAAGGCTATGATGGCGGCACCAATGCCAACGACCCCAAATTCTGCGGGCGTCAGGATTCGAGCTAGAATGAGAATTGAAATGAGCTGTACGGCGTTTTGACCAGCGGTCCCCAATAACAACCAAAAAAAACCACTTCTACTTTTTTCATTGGCCGTACTTATTGCTTTTGTCTTCAAAGTCAATCCTTGTATTTACTACAAACTTATTTATCAAGCAAAATAGTACACAATACAACTGCAAATCGCTTGATGATTTCTGGCCTAGAATATGCCAGAGGCTTTCCATACGCGCTCAGTCAACAACACATCGTGCCTTTTTATGCGGAAACTGTCCATCTGAAGGATGGTGTCTGCGATTTTCTCCAGACACGGATCGCTGTGTGCTCAAAATCCTTGGCACCGTTCGGAGGCCAAGCCGGGCTTGATAATTGGAATGATTCTTGAAAAGGCCGATTTGCGACCAGCCCACGGCATGGCGAGTCCGGATCAAACCACGTCAAACGACCGCTATGGGCCTGCACAAAATACTATAGGACTGAACGTACCGGCTCTGTCTAACCTGAAGGAAGTGTTGGAGCATTGCTCAACGCAGTAGGCCTAGAAGTGGACTTCATGAATCACAACGGCGCCTACCTCTCTAGTTGCCTCTAAGCATTGATGACACTCCATGATATCGTTAAGAGAAAGCAGCTTTCCGAAGCTGCTTGTCAAATATTAGCGATGGTGAAGCGCTGTCAAAAACCTGCACGTTACAACATGTCAGATATGTTAAGGCTCAAGGCGACGCTGTTGATAAATCCAATCGACAATCTCGCCATCCGGGGCATATCCACTCACCGTATCCCTAAGCAACTGTCGAACCCTGGCGTAATCATCACGGTCAATAGCAGCGAGCAGCTCGGTCAAGCTGGCCTTCAGCAGCTCCCAAGGTAGGTGATCCTCATTGGCACTCATGATCATAGGATGTTGAGTCGCGACAACGTTGTTGCCGATCAGCAGCTCTTCGTAGAGCTTCTCTCCAGGACGCAGGCCAGTGAATTCTATCGAAATGTCCCCGTGGGGATTTTTTTCAGAGCGGACACTTAGACCTGACAGATGGATCATTTTTTCTGCTAGCTCGATGATTTTTACCGGCTCGCCCATATCTAAAACAAATACGTCCCCACCCAACCCCATGGAGCCCGCTTGGATTACCAACTGAGCGGCTTCAGGGATTGTCATGAAATAGCGCGTGATCTTGGGGTGCGTAACAGTCAGAGGCCCCCCGGATTTGATTTGTTTGTGAAACAGGGGAATTACTGAACCGGAAGAGCCCAGTACGTTACCGAATCGAACCATAGTGAAGCGGGTCTTATTGACCCGTGAGACGTTCGCCCTGTCGCCAAATAATACGGGGGCCAGCTCTCGACTGAGGGCTTGTAAAGTCAGCTCTGCGAGTCGCTTCGTACTGCCCATCACATTGGTGGGTCGAACTGCCTTGTCAGTAGAAATAAGAACAAAATTTGACACACCCGCCTGCAATGCGGCCTGCGCGGTATTAAGCGTTCCGATTACGTTGTTCAGAACACCTTCTGCAATATTGTGCTCTACCATGGGCACATGCTTATAAGCCGCGGCGTGATAGACCGTGTTGACGCTCCAAGTCTTCATCACGTCCAGCAATTTGTTCTCATCCCGTACCGATCCCAGAATCGGCAACACCCTTACAGACAAGGACTCTCGGGCTATCCGGGGTTCAAGTTCAGACAAAATGCTATAAAGATTATATTCGCTATGCTCATAAAGCAGCAGGGTAGTGGGTTGAAGGGCCAGGATCTGGCGGCACAATTCAGAGCCGATTGACCCGCCGGCACCGGTCACCAATACCGATTGCCCTGCTATACAATGCGCCAAAAGATCAGCCTGGGCCGGTACGGAATCACGCCCAAGTAAATCCGCGATGTCCACCTCTTGGATGTCATCCACCTTGACCCGGCCGCTTGCCAGATCCATAAATCCCGGAACACTGCGAACGTGTAACGGAAACCCCTCCAGCAATGTCAGTATTTCCCTACGACGACCGCGTGACGAAGAAGGAACGGCCAACAGGATTTCCTGTGCGCCGGTCGCGTCAATCATCTTCTGGATATGTTTGGGCTGATAGACCTGCAATCCTGCGATAACCCGGTCAGCGATACTCCGATCATCATCAATAAATGCGACAGGTCTCATCACCCTCCCCATACGCAGTGCGGCGACGAGCTGGTTGCCTGCCGCACCCGCACCGTAAATCGCAACCTTGGGCAGGCCATCATCGCGATTCGCAAATGGCACATGCTGGGCTGCGGAGAACCAATCGCCCAGAAAATATTGCCGCATCACCAAGCGCAGGCCGCCAAGCATGATGAGGCTCAGCCACCAGAAATTGAAAATGATAGATCGCGGTACCAAGGTCGTATGGTTGCTGTACCAATACACCACGAGCGCCAATAGCAACGCCGAAAGACTGACGGCCTTGCAAATGGTAATCAACGCATCATTGCCGAAATAGCGCATCACCGCGCGATACATTCCGAAGCGAATGAAAATTGGAATCGCGATCACCGGGGCAGACGCAAAAAGCCAGAGATGCGTCTCGATGGGGGTCGCCCATATGTCAATACCTAACCGGACGACGAAAGCCAACCAGAGCGCGGCCCAGACTAAAACCACATCCGTGGCCACCTGGATTGCCCGTTTATGACGTCTGGGCAGCCCCAGCAACGCTGTTCTTACTTTATCCATAACTACCTTCACGCACCCTGAACAGGCTCTAATGCATCCATTACTGAAGTACGTTGTGAATCCGTTGTCCATTGGACAATTGCCAAACAGAAAAAAAATCCATCAGTCTGGAGTCATACCTTCTCGAGCTCCCCTGCATGAAATCTAACGACCAGGAACACCAACGGCGCATAAGCCACTATCAGCGCTAACCCTCCATCGACATTCCACCATACGACACAAGTGGCCAGGGGTAGGAGCCAGAATAGATTAATGGCACCGACGGCGAGCGTCACTGATAAATGACGCCCGTACTGGCGTGAGGCGAACTGATAGGCATGGCTGCGATGAGCTTCGTATACCTTGTCACCCCGCAGGAGGCGCCTCATAAGGGTGACGGTAGCATCCACGATAAAGACACCGAGTAAAATCAGCCACACCCATAGAAGCTTCGGAGAAACCCAAGCGGCTTGCAAGGAAAGCAGCCCAAGAATGATCCCTAGAAACCCACTGCCCGCATCGCCCATGAAAATACGTGCAGGGGGGAAATTCCAGTAAAGAAACCCCGCGACTACCATCGCTAACATCAGCGGCGCCACGATAAGGCGGTTAAATCCACCCAACCAGTAAATGATACATACGCCGAGGCAAACGCATATCGCCTCCACGCTAGCGATACCATCGATGCCATCCATGAAGTTATAGAGATTGAGCATCCACACCAAATAAACGACCGCCAGTACGTGTCCAAACCAACCCAACGCGAACTCATGACCAAACAAGTTAATCGTGGGCAGACCACCTAGCCAACATAACGCCCAAATTGCAGCTGAGAAATGGCCAAGCAACCTCCAGCGAGCTGCTATGTGACCGTGGTCGTCCAGAAAGCCGAGAACGGCGACCCCAATACCCGCTCCCAACATCGCCCAGGCCGCGGACCAAGACAGAAGATCGTTGCCTGCAAGTAGCGGCAGCGCCAAGAGAAAGACAATGACAAATGCCAAGCCGCCCCCCCGGGGGGTGGGTATGGTGTGTGAACTACGCCCCCCCGGGATGTCGATAATGTTCTTACGAATGGCATATGAGCGCAAAACCCAGGTTAATACCAATGAGGCACCGGTGCTGAGCAAAAGCAAAACAAATATTTTCATTACAGAACACGCCTTTGCTTAAACATCTAACTTTTTCTGCATCATATAGTTACGACCGGACTGATGCAGCGCATCAATCACCGAGATGGGCGGAGTCCACCCCAACAGGTTACGAGCCTTCGATGAATCAATAACTAATGAACCACATAGCTGCGTGTAGACTGATTGTTTCCGAAAGACCCTAGCACCAGTACGGAGTAAAACATCAGGTACCGAAATGAGTCGAGGTTTCAGTCCCATGCCTTGGGCCAGCGCGGTTATCATCTCGCTTGTAGACACCGGCCTGATATCTGACACCAGAAACAGCTCGTTAGCCGCTGCGGGGTGTGCAATGCAAAGACAAATAAAGTCAACCAGATTTTCCAGCGAAATTAGGCTTCTAAGATTTTTTATAGCGCCGAGGGGTAAAGGCAAGCTCTTGGACACCAAACGCATCAAACGCTGGTAATTGCCTGGGGCATTCGCCGCATAGACTAAAGGTGGCCGAATAACCACCAACTCCATCGAACTTTTTTCTACCAGAGCGCGCAATGCACATTCAGCCTCTAGCTTGGATACAGCATAGTCCGCATGCGGTTGTGGAGCTGCATCCTCATTAAATGGAGCGGAATATGTTACAGAACCGTTAACCCCGATAGAGCTAACGAAAATGAATCTTTTGGCTCCAGCCTCCATTGCTTGACGCGCCAGGTCAATTGTAGCTTCAACATTAACGAGCCTAAATTCATGCAGAGGACTTTCGGATTTATCATCCAATATGTGCGCCCGTCCCGCCAAATGAATAACAGTCGCCCCCTTACTAATAGATAAAGGACGCTGAAAGGGCTTCTCCGACGGCACGACAATCTGATCTACGCCTGATAAAAAACAGTCAGCCTGTTTTCGAACCAACAACGTCAGTTTATAATCTGAATCGCCTTGCAGTTTTTCGACTAGAGCCCGGCCAACGAATCCTGTTGCGCCGGTTATAACTATGCTCTTTGGCAAGTTCAAGATTCAGCCTCAAGTGTTTGATAGACATCCAAATGGACTTTCACCACGTTCTCAATGGCGAACTCACGCTCCGCCCATTTTCTTCCAGCACGACCCATTTCATGCCTTAACTCTGCATTCGAAACCAACTTCTCAATCGCGATCGCTAATGCTTCCGCATCTTTAACCGGCACAAGCAGTCCGGTTTCTCCCGCTATAATAGCATCACGACAGCCGGGAACGTCAGACGTGACAACAGGCCGCGCACAGGCCGCCGCTTCGATCAGGACTTTTGGTAATCCTTCTCGATAAGAGGGCAAAACTACAATATGCGAACGAGAGAATGTCTTGGCCAGATCATTCTGATAACCGAGTACACGTACATTCCCTTCGGCTGTCAGAGCCTCTACCTCAGCACTGGAAAGGCTGGTGGGGTTGCCTTCATCGACGTCACCAACCAGTTGAAAGATCACCTCGTTCTGACGACGTTTGACTAATTGAGCGGCCTTGATAAATTCATGGACACCCTTATCCCTAAGGAATCGTCCTGCAAACGTAACGGTTATCGTGCCGATTGGCTCTGGCGACACCGGATAAGAAGCCAGATGGACCCCCGAACCACGAATCAACACCGCCTTATCAGCATCCAAGCCGCTCATCTTCATTACCAGGGCGCGGTCGCAAGGGTTCTGAAAGATCGCCCGAAGATTGTGAGTGCCCAGCGCTAATCGATACATACGTCTCAAAACAAACGACAGAACTTTCGACCGCAAGTCTCTTCCAATAAACACAGAGCCCATGCCAGCGATGGCGAATACAACCCCTCCGACAGGAGCGAGGCGAGCAGCCATCCCCCCATAAAGAACCGGCTTAGTCGTCACCAAATGCAAAAGAGTCGGCCGTAGACGCCAAAGCAATCTCACGCACGATATCATCGCAAAGAATTCAAGAAATGGATTAATACCGCCGCGCTCTAACTTAATCGTGTGGTAAATAAAGCCTTCTTCAACAATTTTTCCTGACAATGGGCTCGCAATGCTCGCAACGTGCACTTCATAGCCCTTCCCTTGGGCTGCCTTGGCTATCGGCAATCGGTGCGACAAAAAATACCGAGGATCATTGACTACAATTAGCAGTATCCGACTCATTCCTCCCCCACATAAAATGTCCAATTAAAAATATATCCAGTTGAAAACTATGCACTCTTTCACTCAACCAAGAATAAATCGTGCAATCTATAGTTGACAGTCACAGCCCCATCATCAGACTGCATCAAACCATACTTGCTGAAGACAACTCTTCCAAAGTCAGAATGACTGGATACATTTCTAATCGAGACATCAAAAACAGCGCCAATCAAACGTTTTTTAGATACCAAGGCATCGCCACTCTCAAGCCCTCAGCGACGCTATAATCGGGAGCGTAGCTCAAATTATTTTTGATCTTTTCGATACTTGCCTGAGAATGCAGGACATCTCCAGCTCTGAAGTCTTTATATACGGGCTCCTTTGCATAATTTACGCCCAAATCTGCCAACATAGCCTTCAACATGGAAAACAACTCTTGCAGGCTTGTTCGTGCGTTTACCGCCACATTGTAAACATTATTTAAAGCATGGTTTTTTTCTTCGGTTGCAGCCAGAAGATTGGCCTGAACAACGTTCTCGATAAAACAAAAGTCTCGGCTTGTTGAACCATCTCCGTTGATATTGATGTTCTCATCTAAAATCATCGCAGCGGTCCATTTAGGTATTACTGCGGCATAGGCTCCATTCGGGTCCTGCCTTTTTCCAAATACATTGAAATAACGCAGGCCGATCGTGTTGAAACCATAGCTCTTGTAAAAAACATCGGCATACAGCTCATTAACATATTTCGTTACGGCATAGGGTGAAAGAGGCTTACCGATGACGTCTTCGACTTTTGGCAAAGCCGGATGATCGCCATAAGTAGAACTACTCGCCGCATAAGTGAAGCTTTTTACCCCCGCATCACGGGCAGCGACCAACATATTCAAAAAACCGTCTATATTAGATGCGTTAGTAAGAATGGGATCGGCCAATGACCTGGGAACAGAGCCCAACGCCGCTTCATGGAGTACATAATCGACGCCTTCGCACGCGTTTCGGCAATCATCCAGAGTACGGATGTCTCCAACTTTTAACGTGAAACGAGCCCATTGACCAGCTGAAACTTCGCCCTTGACCTCATCGAGATTTCGCTGATGGCCAGTAGCAAAGTTATCAAGGCCGATGACGCTCTGATCCAGTTTTAATAGCGTCTCAAGCAGATTAGAACCTATAAACCCCGCAACACCAGTAATGAGCCATACACGCGGGCTCTTTGGGAGAGTGGCAACCAGCTCATTGTATCGACTCATACGACCTCCAAATTCATTCTGCAAACAATAGACATGTAATTAAAGCCGGATATCCGACTCATCATTATCAAGCAGATATTTAAGGTCATAAAGCACATGATTTGCCTTGCCTAATGAGCGAATGTGACGAGACCCCATATCGGCAAACTGAGAGTGCGCGACAGCCAGAACAATTGCGTCATACGAATCTGGAGCGGGCGTGGAAAGCAGCTTAATTCCATACTCATACTCTGCCTCTTCAGCCGCTGCCCATGGATCAAAAACGTCGACGACGATATTATAGTCAGCTAGCTCACTAATGATGTCGATAACTCGCGTATTTCTTAAATCCGGGCAGTTCTCTTTAAACGTAAGCCCCATTATCAATACTCGCGCACCGTCCACGTGTATGCGTTTCTTAACCATCGCCTTCACGAGTTGGGAAACGACGTATTCTCCCATGCTGTCATTAAGGCGCCGGCCGGCCAGGATAATCTCCGGATGGTACCCGATGGACTGTGCTTTGTGCGTCAGATAGTAAGGATCTACGCCAATACAGTGACCGCCCACCAAACCAGGACGAAACGGTAAAAAGTTCCACTTGGTTCCTGCGGCTTTCAGGACAGACTCCGTGTCAATGCCCAGCTTATTAAAAATAATCGCCAGCTCATTGATTAGCGCGATGTTCAGATCCCGCTGAGTATTCTCGATGACTTTAGCAGCTTCAGCGACTTTTATTGAGCTGGCTTTATGTGTTCCAGCAATGATAATTTTTTTATACAGATTATCAATTTTGGTGGCCACTTCCGGCGTGGAGCCCGACGTCACCTTCTTGATCGTGGTGACACGATGCTCTTTATCGCCTGGATTGATCCTTTCAGGACTATATCCAACGTAGAAATCCAAATTAAATTTCAGGCCCGATACACGCTCTAAAACTGGGACGCAATCCTCTTCGGTTGCTCCGGGATACACGGTTGACTCGTAAATTACTACGTCACCTTTTTTTAACACACTCCCAATAGTCTCAGACGCCTTCAACAACGGGGTCAAATCCGGGTTGTTATACTTATCTATGGGCGTTGGAACGGTCACTATGAAGATATTGCAGTTACTTAGTTTCTCCACATTGGTGGAGAACTGCAGATTCTTAGCTTCGCCCAGCTCTTGCTCACTGACTTCGAGCGTCGAATCTCGACCTCCACTCAGCTCTTCAATCCTACGCTCACTGATATCGAAACCCAAAACGGAATAGTGCTTGCCAAACTCCACCGCAAGAGGTAGCCCCACATAACCCAAGCCTATAATTCCAAGTTTTACACTTTCAAAGTTTTGATTATTCAATTTCATATCCACTATAATTTGGTAGTTAGCGCAGCATTGAAATCTACCACTGGAGAATAATAGTCACTGCCGACTTAATATATACGAGCGCAATCTCCAAGACACTCGACCCGCACCGTCGCTGAGGGGCGCTTACGCGATTGCCTCCTTATGAACAACGCTTAAACCGGATTCTTGTCACTTCGACTGAACAAGATACGAAGCAGCGCGACAGAACAGCCTAGCAAAACGCCACCTATCACACCTAAGAGCAGGATCAGCATTTTCTTCGGCTTGATGGGGCTCTCGGGCAGCTCTACCGTGCCGTCTTGGCGGTAGACCGAGATGCTCTCAGGATCGATGCCCAATTTGCTATAAAAATAGTATTGCATCTGAAGCGATCGCAAATCAGGAATAAACGCATCGTCGGAAGAGCGGGCCTGCAGCGCGTCAATCTCCGCAGACAGTGCTTTACTGCCCCGTTGGTAGTCCAGTTTGTTTCCTGTGTCGACCATAATATCAACCGCAGCCGTAGAATTCACGCTGGGTGTCTTGAGACCAATTGCCTGGGCGATATTCAAGGCTTCACGTAGCTGCTGCACCCGATCCTCTCGAATGCGCTGGGCGTTTTCCCGCAAGCTGATAATCTGCTGCTCCAGATTCCGTGCCCTAACCGACGCTTCTGTCTTTACGTTCTTGATAAGCTCAGATTCGGCCGCTTCGCTGGCGAGCTTCACATACGTTTTAGCCCACTCTGTGGCGCGAACGGGATCTTCGTTTTTCACAGCTACTGAATAACGATCCGGAGCATCCTTACCGGGCTGCTTGATGACCAGTTCGCGAGAAAAACGCACGTAAACTTGGTCGAGCGCCCCTTCTCGCTGCGATTCGCTCAATGATGGAAGGTAAACCTCGTTGAAAAACCTCTGACGAAGTGATTCTGCTTGTAAGTTACGAGCAAAAACTTCGTAGACGTGGCCTATGGAGTAGATGTCGAGCTCGCTACTTTTACCCCTGCCATAGTTGAGCTCAGCTATACCATTCTGAGTCGGCGGCATAATAAAAAGCTTTGCTTCATAGACAGGCTTGCTGAGAAACGCGTAAGTAGCGGCGCCAGCAGTGACCAATAGAGTAATGGCCAGGATCAGCCATTTTTGAGCCCAGAGCCCACGTGCGAGGGCGATCAGGTCGATTTCATCTTCGTCGCGCACTGCAATACGATTATCTTGCATGGATAGCCTCGCTTCCTTTTTTTAGCTTTGCGCTTGCAGACACACTGGACGCACTAAAAGGTAAGACGGGCAAGTCCCCGGCGGACACGGCGGTGTTTTTATTAAAATTAAACAAATGCTACATACCCAAAGTCAGAAAATTGCGGCAGTGATCCTTACTCCG
>Ga0307408_100001309_pt1 | contig 18646 bp, 12 predicted proteins | sample 322Cmetagenome_FD_202116 | JGI IMG/M metagenome (GOLD analysis project Ga0307408, IMG submission 202116) | Maize rhizosphere microbial communities from greenhouse at UC Davis, California, United States - 322HYB-C-3 | ecosystem: Host-associated > Plants > Roots > Rhizosphere > Soil | place... | reverse complement strand
AGTATGGAATCGTGTATTATTACAGGACGAGATTGAATGCTGGGATGGCGTGCCCACGCCAATGGGCCCGGCAATCAAAAAAGATCTGCCGGAAGCAGAGCGGGTAGTGCGGGCGCTTGAAGAGGGTGACCACTTACTTTCGGTGGGGGATAAAAAATTGATCAGGACTGAAATGAAAGTTGATACTGGCTTCCTCCAGATGTTCAGCTTCCCATTGCTAGAAGGTAATGCTTTAACAGCCTTAAATGAAACCTATTCTATTGTGCTTACCGAAAAAACGGCTAAAAGCTTATTCGGTGATGAAAATGCGATAGGAAAAGTTATTAAGAGAGATAATAAAGAGAATTTCACGGTTACCGGCATTCTGAAAGACCTGCCAAACAATACCAAATTTGATTTTGATTACCTGTCTCCCTTGGCAAGTTTAAAATATAGGGAAGGGGAGGATTTGGGCTGGGGAGACAACAGCACACCCACTTATGTACTGCTGAAACCAAATGCAACTTATGCTTCTGCGGCTGCTAAAATAAAAGAGCTGAGACAAAGATATGACCACGACGCAAAAGAGATGAAATGGGAACAGTTTATTTACCCATTAAGTCGCTGGCGTTTGCATTCAAGCTTTAGTGGTGGCGTAGAAGACAATGGCGGTCGCGCCACCTATGTAAAGCTTTTCGGCATCATAGCAGGATTTATTTTACTTATTGCATGCATCAATTTTATGAATCTCAGTACTGCGCGAAGTGAGAAACGGGCAAAGGAAATAGGAGTACGAAAGGTAGCGGGTGCCAGAAAATACGCTCTCATTGGCCAGTTTATAGGCGAATCTGTTTTTGTTACTTTTTTGGCGGGCCTACTGGCACTCGTTATTGTTTTGATCAGTCTGCCATCCTTCAACCAGTTCACGGAAAAAGAACTTTTCATAAACTTCAGAAGCATTTATACCTGGCTCGCGTTTTTTGGCTTCATCTTTTTCACTGGTCTGTTCGCTGGCAGCTACCCGGCGTTCTTTCTTTCATCTTTCCAGCCGGTTAAGGTATTAAAAGGAACATTTAAAAAAGCGCATGCACCGATAAGGCCTATGCAGGTATTAGTTGTATTGCAGTTTACATTCGCTATCATCCTTATTATCTGCACCATTGTTGTTAAACAACAAATAGATTATGCCCGTAACCGCGAAACCGGATATAATAAAGACAATCTGGTTTATCACATCATGACTGGTGATATACCTAAGAATTACGCCTTAATAAAGAACGAGTTGCTTACATCGGGTATCGCCCGCTCGGTAACAAAAACAAACTCTCCGCTTACAGAAAGATGGAGCAACGGCTGGGGACAGGATTGGGAAGGAAAAGATCCAAATGATAAAACATCGTTCGACCGTTATTTAGCTGATGAGGGGCTGGGCGCTACAGCCGGCTTACAATTTATACAAGGCCGCGACTTTGATCTGAAAAGATTCCCTACAGATTCAACAGGACTGATCATCAATGAATCATCGCTAAAAACAATGAAGTTTAAGGAGCCGATTGGTAAGACCGTAAAAGATCTGGGCATTAAATGGCATATTGTTGGAGTTGTGAAAGATTTCATTCTTACTAATCCTTACGAACCCACAAGGCCGATATTGATATGTGGGGCGAAGAGCAGCTTTATGAGTTTTGCGGTAATTCAGATAAAACTAAACGGCGAAAATTCTACTGCACAAAATATAAAGAAAGCCGAGGCTGTTTTCAAAAAGTATAACCCCGATTACCCATTTGAATGTAGGTTCGTAGATGAAGCTTATGCTCAAAAATTCAAAGATGAACAACATCAGGGAATGCTGGCTGCACTGTTCGCAGGCCTTACTATTTTTATTTCATGTCTTGGTTTGTTTGGTCTGGCTACTTATATGGCAGAAAACAGGATAAAGGAGATTGGGGTGCGAAAAGTACTGGGGGCATCGGTACTAAGCATTGCGAAGCTTCTTTCGGCCGATTTTATCAAACTGGTACTTATCGCCATCGTGCTGGCAAGCCCTATCGCATGGTATGCCATGGATCAGTGGCTATTGCATTATAATTACCGAATAGACATAAGTTGGGAAATATTTGCAATAGCAGGCGGAATTGCAGTGTTAATCGCAGCGCTCACAATTAGTCACCGGGCTATTAAAGCAGCTGTAGCCAATCCGATAAAATCATTGCGGACAGAGCAGGGGGCTATAAGAAGGATTTCAAACACCATTATGAAAGTATTAACCTGATTTTGATTCGCCCAATCCCGCCGACGAGCTAACAATAAAGAAACAACAGATTTCAGGGCGTGTTAATTTTACCACAGAGAGCACGGAGGAGGCGCAAAGGGTACAGAGAAAAGGGTTTAAGAGAAGCTTAAAAAGAGATCACAGAGCCAGGCGCTTTAAAGGGCTGGTTGTATAGAATTCTCCGAATACCGGGAAGCGGGGCTAACTACTAAAGAACAACAAGAGATTTAAGTGGGCAGTTTTACCACGGAGGACAAGGAGCAGGCGCCAAGGGAAGGTTTTGGTCACAAAGCTTTCGTATAATTCTTTCTTGTTACGCAACCTGCTGTCATAAATTATCATCTTTCAAAAAAAGATTTCATGAAAAATAAAACCTCTTTGTTTCTCCTTTGCCTTTGCAGTCTTGTATGTTCATGTACTTTAATTTTAAAGGGCCTGGCAAGAGCAGTGGTTAAAGATTACGATAATTATATCAGTATGGATTTGTCTGATATGCAACTGATTGATCCGGCAGGAGAGCAGCAATCTTTCAGCAAATTGTTTGCAGGAAAAACGGTTTATCTTTACCTGTGGAACAGTCGAAATAAGAAGGCTCCTGATAATAAAGACAAGAAGTATTATGAGTTGAAGCAGCGTTTTGAAAAGTATCCCGACGTTGTATTCGCTAACATATCCCTCTGTAAAGACTGTGAAAGTATCCCGGATTCTTACCGTTTAGCTATGGATAAGTCATCGGTTGAGTTTCGTTCCATCCTGAACCTTTCTGACGCGACTCCCTTCATTATCGGGAAGAACGGCAAAGTGCTCGCTTTTAAAGGGCCTAAGCCCAGTGACGATCTTCTGGTAGATTATGTATTGTATGAATCCAGGAAAGGGGTAGATGGCACCACATCTGCCCGAAAGCTTATAAGGGGAGTTAACAGCCATGCAAAATTTAAGACCAGGGCATTGCGGGAATGGTATGCTAAGCACTTTAATAAAGACCCTTCTTCTTTCGACTTTAACTTTTCTTCTACATATTGAAAACCCCTTATCCGAAACAAAAAAGCTGCACCGATTTAATGATGCAGCCTGGGAATTAATATCTAAGCGGTTTAACGGGAGTGTGCCCAAAATGTGTATTTGTAGTATAAGTTCCTCAAAAAATGCTTCATGCCTAAAAATGGGCTTCGGCAAGTTTAGCTCAACTTGATATTACAAATTAGGGTTTAGAAGTTGATCATTTACTGGTATCGGCGCCCAGTAATAAGTATGTTGAGTGTCGTTTGGTACATTTTTTAAAGGTTCCTCAGCAGCGTTCCTGTTTGAATTTGCCTTGCTAACAGTTTCTGTTCTAACCAGATCAAACCAGTGTACTCCAGCCTCCATTCCTGCAAATTCCCAACCTTTTTCTGCAATTACCGAATCTCTAAACTGCTGGCTTGTTAAGCCGGAAGTTAGCTTTGGCAGGCCTGCCCGTAACCGCACCTGGTCTATTGCATCATAAGCAGTTTGATCCAGCTGGCCCGACATTGCCTTTGCTTCCGCATACGTTAATAACACCTCCGCATAGCGAATTACATAAGTTGTCCGGCTGGTTATCCAATTGCTCGCCTTATGCGTTACAGGATCGTAGCTTTCATCATCTCTGTATTTAAAGAAATAAGGGTGCTTCGCCGCAGTTCCGGTCCAGTCTTTGGTTTGATTGTTTATGATGTAAACCATTTGATAGGTTGCATCTTTACGCGGACCTGCCGGGAAATTATTATAAAAATTAATCTCACCATAATAGTCATCCCAGCCGCCTTCATCTCCAGCCTGAGATGCAAAAGGCCCCATCATATTCACCTGGTTCCATGGTGCATTAGGTACGGCATTATTAAAGTAACATCCAAATACAGTTTCTTTATTGTATTTAAATTCTTTCTTCCATAAACTGGCCACGTTGCTTAATAAATCGAAGCCATATTTAGCTTTATTATCGATCACTTCTTTGGCCTTTGCTGCCGCTAAAGCATACTTATCAGTTTGTTTTAAGGGCCAGCCAGCCATTGTAAGATAAACGTTAGCAAGCAGGGCCTTGGCAGTGCCTTTCGTTGGGGCTATATTTACTCCGTGCTGGTTTTGCAGGCCAGTCCAGGTGTCGGGCAACATCGCTTCTGCCTTTTCGAGATCACTTACAATTACCTTATAAATATCGGCAGGCTGCGATTTTGGAAGGTTGTAGCTTACTGTATTATCCAGCGGCATTGGTATAGCTCCCCATATGCGGGTCAGAAAAAAGTAGCTTAAAGCTCTTAAAAAGTAAGCCTGTCCTGCAGCATTATTTTTTACTATATCTGAAGCTTCAGCATTAGCATAATTATTTATCAAAGCATTGCATGATTTGATAACAGCATAATGATTAGCATACGAACCTGTCATTCGGCTGTTAGATGAGTTGGCTCCAAACGTATCAAAATCAGAAAATTCAATTTTATTTCCTTTGCGGAATACGGTTGCATCATCCCCGCCGTAATATTCTGATCCAATTGCATTAAAGGCAGGATTCAAGACTGCATACAATCCCGTTGCAGCCATATTCAGATCGTTCCCTGTTTTGTAATAGTTTACCAGAGTAGGGCTTTTAGGGGTTTCCTCAAGAAGGTCTTTCTGACAGGCTGCGAACAAAACGCATAAACCCGTAACAAGCATATAATATTTCACTGTTAAAATTCTTTGGCTAAGCATAGTTTGTTAATTAAAATTTAACATTCAAACCAAGTGTATAGGTCTTAGGATTAGGGTAGGCTCCCTTATCAATTCCTGATTGTAAATCACCGTTTCCGGCACTGTCTGATTCAGGATCGTAACCTTTATATTTCGTGATGGTAAGCAGATTCTGTCCGCTCAATGAGATGCGTACATCAGATAAACCAATCACCTTTTTCGAAAGCGTATAAGAAAGGCTGATGTTTTTAAGGCGCACGTAACTAGCATCCTGTAAAAACTGGGTTGATTCTACATAGCTTCGGTTTGTTTTGCTGGCTGGATCTGCCCATTGCGAACCTGGGTTTTGTGGAGTCCAGTAATTTGCAACTTCAGCAAGCGTTGGGTACTTCATATCACTGGTAGGAATAGCTGTTGCTGCGTAGGTAGCATTAAACATTTTATTTCCATGAGATGCCTGCCAGAACATATTTACCGAAAACTGCTTGTAATCGAAGTTATTGTTGAAGCCCCATTGTAGCTTAGGCATTGCATTGCCCGAAATAACCCGGTCCTCGAAGCCTATAGACCCATTTCCGCTAACATCGGTGTAGTTATTATCTCCGGCAACAGAACCAGAACCACCCTGTCCCGTCTGGTATATTCCATTCCAGGGAATAAGGTAAAATGAGCCTAAAGGTTCACCCACTTTTGCAACCTGGATATTAGTGCTCATAAAACCGTCGCCACCACCTACATTTATCAGATTCTGATCGCCAAGGCTAACCACTTTATTTTTAAAAGCCGAGAGATTAAAGACTGTTTTCCATGAAAAATTGCGGGTTTTAACAGCATTTGCACTAAGAGAAAATTCAAGCCCCTTATTATTAACCTCACCTAAATTCACAATTTGCGAGCCTCCTCCGTTGTAGTTAGGAATGGTTTTTTGGAGCAAAACATCGTTAGTGTTTTTATTATAGTAGTCAACGCTGAAATTGAGTTTGTCATTCAATACGCCGATATCCAAACCGATATCAGTTTGAGCGGTAGTTTCCCATTTCAGATCTGCATTGGACGGATTTCCAAGTGAATATCCCTGATAAACTGTTCCGGTTCCATACGAATATTGCTGTTGCCCCATTACTCCAAGCGAAGCGTATGGCAAGATCGCCTGATTACCAGTTTCTCCCCAGCTTGCTCTTAATTTTAAGTTAGAAAAGATATCCAGGTCCTTAACAAAAGATTCCTCAGAAAGGCGCCATCCAAGTGCAACAGAAGGGAAGTAACCCCATTTGTTATTGGAGCGCTGGAATTTTGAAGAACCATCAGCACGATAAGTGGCTGTTAGCAAATATTTATTATTAAGACTGTAAGAAATTCTTCCAACGTACGATTGTAATGCCCAGTTAGTATAAGCGGACGCTATGGATTGTGAACCATTTAATCCTAAGTTGTAATAACTATAACTGGTTGATGACAAGCCCGATCCGTTAGCAGAAAGTAACTGATTGCTATTTGAAGTTTGCTCGTAAACAGCGGTTGCCGTAAGATCATGGATCTTGTTAAAAACCTTATGAAACGTTAAAACTCCGTTATATTGGGATGTATAGTTTTCACCAGAATTTTGACCGGAACTTTGAGTTGTCGGGTTAATCCATTCATTATTAAGGAAGGAACCTTTTGTTAAACTCATATCTAAAGCTGCAGTAGCGCTTAAAGAAAGCCAATCGGTTATATTGTATTTGATGTTTCCGTTAATAATGGCCGAGTTAGACACATTGTCGTTCAAACTTTCATTTGCCAGCAACACAGGATTAAGGGCAGTTGGTGTACTAACGCTCCTGTTATATTTTCCCGGTGAATTGTAAACCGGCTCTGTTGCTGCCCATGTAAGAGCGCCCATTACGGAACTTCCCTTGGATCCTAAATCTCCATTGTTATGCGACTTGCTGTGAGCAGCAAACAAGTTTAGGCCCACATTTACTTTACTGCCAAGCTTCGTATTTACATTAGATCGTACAGAATATTTGGTTTGCCCTGTGTTTAAAACAATACCATCCTGATCTACATAGTATCCCGAGATGTAATATTTTGTTTTTTCACTTCCTCCGTTTACCGATAGCTGATGGTTCTGGCTTCTGCCGGTGCGATATATTTCATCCTGCCAGTTGGTCCCACTTCCCATGCTTTCAGGGTTAGCAAAAGTGGCAGTTCCGTTTATATGGTTAACAAATGCGGCAGAGGTAGCAGCATTCATTAAGTCGTACTTTTTAGGCAATCTATTAAAGCTAACGAATGTGTTATAAGTCACATTATCCTTTCCGGCTTGCCCGCTTTTGGTGGTTATCATAATAACGCCATTAGCTCCCCTCGAACCATAAATTGCTGTGGCTGAAGCATCTTTCAAAATATCTGTTGATGCGATGTCATTAACATTGATGTCTTGCAGGGTAACATTGGAGAGAGCTACACCATCCACCACAATTAAAGGATTATTATCAGCGTTTATTGAATTTGCTCCCCGGATGCGGATCTTCATCGAACCTCCCGGAGCTCCGGTATTACTGCTGATGGACACACCTGCAGCACGTCCCTGTAATGCAGTGGCTGTGGTTACAACAGGCTGGTCTTTATAAGAATCGGCAGTTACCGAGGAAACAGAACCTGTTACATCCTTCTTTTTTTGCGTACCATATCCAACCACAACCACTTCCTGCAAGTTAGCTGCTGCTGCTTTCATAACCACATTTATGGATGACTTGTCTGATACCGACACTTCCGTGTTCTGAAAGCCGAGGTAGGAGAAGACAAGAGTGGCATTCTTTTCGTTAACAGAAATGGTAAATTGACCATCAATACCGGAAGAGGTTCCGTTGTGTGTGCCTTTTACGTTAATACTTACGCCGATCAATGGCTCCCCAGCTTCGTCAGTTACTTTACCTTTTACAATAGTTTGTTTGAGGAGATCGTCTGAACTTTCTGGTGAGATAACCAGCAGATCGTTGCTAACCACTTTGTAAGTTAGCCCTGTATCGTCTAATATTTTCTTTAAAACGTCAGTAACGGATACATTTTTTACTTGCAGACTTACTTCTTTTTGCGAAGGTAAAAACTCTTCACTGTACAGAAAACGCACTTTACCCTTTTCTTCTAAAACAGATAGAGCCTGTCTCAACTCCGTATTTCTCAGGTCAAGACATACTTTTACTCCTTGGGAGTAGCTGTTTGCCGAGACTCTGATACAAAGTAAAAAGGTGAAAATTAAGACCCAATTAAACATCATCAAAAGCCCTTTATTGGAATCAATAAACAATAGAATACTATGAAGCTTATGCTTTTTTTTCATAGCTTTACATAATTAAATAAGTTAAACAATCGGTTAGTTATCAGCTAAGCAGCCTTGCTGCCTTGAAAGATTGGATGGCTTTTTCGGCGGGGAATGGGCCAACATTTCCCGCTTAATACCTTAAAATACCTCTACTTCATTCTCAGTAATTTTAAATTTAAATGGTTTAATTAATTGCATTGCTTTCAAGGCATCAGTGATGGATTCGTTATGAAATGCCCCGGTAAAATGGAATGATCTTAAAGCGTTGTTGCGTACATTGATTTTAACATTGTACCAATGCTCAAGCTTTGGAATTAACTCATCAAATGTTTCATTTTTAAATACCAGCTGGTTTTCTATCCAGGCCGTTTCTTCAATGTATTTCTTATTCGCAACCAGCACTGGTTCAATTCGTTCGATTAATATTTTGCGATCAGACTTTGACTCATTAGTCAGCTCCTCTTCTGTCAACTCCTTATTGTCACTTTGCGATAATGAAAACTTCTCATTCGGTTTTAAAATAACCTTTTGCTCATGTCGTCCGTTCAGACTCAGTTCCACCAAGCCACGAATAAGTGTAGTTTCAGACTTGATTTCGCCAGGATACGCCCTTACATTAAATGCAGTGCCTAAAACCTTTACAGAATATTTATCTGTTTCTATAATGAAAGGATGTTCTTTGTCCTTAGTCACATCAAAATAAGCCTCGCCAATTAATTTTACCGAACGTTGGGATTTGTTCAGCATGTTGCCGTCATACACCAGCTTACTATTGCTGTTTAGCCAAACGCAAGTACTATCGGGTAGTACAATTTTCTTCCGGATGCCCTCACCAGATGAAATCTCAACCAAATTTTGGCTGGATGAACTTTCATAATGCTTGTATAACAGTAAACCAGCTGATAAACAAATCATAAAAGCCAGTCCAAACAGCATCATAGCGACCCTACTCATTTTCCGCCCAGAGTATACAGGCTCTTCTTCTGCCCGAAAATCATCTTTATATTTAAGCTGATGTTTTTCGAAAGCTAAATCAAGCTCATCCTCCACATCGCTTTTTTTCCATAATTGTGATAATGATTCCTGATAATAAACTGCGTCAGGATATAGGCGCATGAGCTCATCCAGCTCCAAAAGTTCTTCTTTTGTGGCCTCAGACGCCAGTTTACGCGTTAATAATTGTATGATTCTTTCCTGATACAAGTGCAGAGTAATTGTTATTCAGGAGTAGGACAAGTAAAAGCGGGGGATTCCCTAGTGGGATTTAAAATATTTTTTCAGAAAGAATTTTCGGGCTTCAAATGACCGAAAGGGATGAGAAACCCTTCAAAAAGAAGGTTAGTGTTAAGCCAGGTTATACTCAGACTTAATAGCCTCGGAAATTTTTTTAACAGCAGTAACCAGGTGGGCATCAACCGTCTTAACCGAAATACTTAAAATCTCGGCAACTTCCTTGTAGCTTAAGCCATCCTCTTTTACCAGGCGATAAATCATTTTGCATTTAGGTGGCAAACTTTGCACTGCCTGTTGAAGGCTTTTCCGCAACTCCTCGGTAATTAAACTTTGCTCGGGGTTGGGAGCATTAAATACAATGTCGATGTCAATCTCATCTATAGAAACTTCTCGGCCGTTTTTTGCTTTAAGCAGATTCAACGATCTGTTCTTGGCGATAACATACCCATAAACCATTATATTATTAATTTCCAGCAATCGGTGCTTGTCTCGCCACAGTGTAATCATTACATCACTTGCTATTTCTTCGGCCTGCTCTTTGTTTTTAAGAATAGAGAATGCAAATGCCTTTAAATGAGGATACATTATCCGAAACAAATTCCTGTAAGACGTTTGGCATTCATCCCACACAATCTTATATATCAACGCAGAAACATCATGCTTTGCATCCATCGAAAAAAACGGTTTGTACGAATTGGTTATTCTAATGTAACAATTATATATCAAAATACTTAAAACAAGAAAAACATTTCTCAAAACAAAAAAAATGGCTAGCAGAATTGCTTGATATTTCAGAAAAGGATGTGCGCTGATGGTAGTGGGCAGCTTTTACTTTAATGGAGAGTACGGTTACGCCTAAAGGAGTTGTTATTTTTAGTTATAAACGGGCGGGTGAGGTTGAAAGGGGTACCGTTGGGGAGTAGATGCAGGGACTGATGTTGAATTTTACTTTGCTTCGCTTAGGATCCACACCGCTTAACAATTACATAGAAGTAGGCTTTTGTCAGGATTTTCACTTGCTCCGGGTGTGGCTTCTATTTAAGCAGTAATAATAAAATCTTAATCACCGCAATAATCAAAAAGATAATTCTGCCGTAGTTGGTTCCACCTTCGTCATCATTTGATGTTGAATAAGTAGGAGCAGGTTTATGCTGAGAAAATCTCGAATCACTTGGCTTGTATCCTTTAATCGCTGTTCGCATAAAGAAAAAGAAATCCTTGCTGGCATAAGCAGTATTCTCTTTAATAAAGTTCAGCAGGTTTAAAACCGGACCGTCAAAATGCTTAAAATCAATAGAAGACAGTAGGCTGAAAAACTGCGGGTCTTTAAGGAATGACATTTTTGCGCCAAGCTCTTCCTCTTCAGGAAAGTTGTGTAATTCATCCAGCGTCAGTTCAATTTTTTCTTCAAGTTTATAGATAGAAGGCTGAAGAATCCGCTGGTCCAGGAATTTTCTGTATTTGAGGAAGGTAATTAGATTAGTCCAGTGACTTCTGGCAATATGTCTGCTCAGGTAATTCTGTAAATCTTCACCAAAGTTCTCAAACAAAAAGGTTTTGATTTTTTCTACCTGTCCATGCGTTTTAACAAGCAGTTTGCTGCTGCGCTCCGGGTCAATGCCGCTTAAAAGTGTATAGAAATATTCACTCTTGGCCAGAATCTTTACTTCTTCAGGATATGTTTTTAGGATCGTGACAACACTTTCAATATCATTTTTAGAAATCGAGTTGTTCAGCCTGTTTTCGGCCAGTAACTTCTTTTCAAGCGGAATAATATCCTCATCAGAAAATGATTGCAGCTTAATGCGGTCTAGTCCAGCAAGTTCAAGGTGTTTAAATAAAAACATAAATTCCCCTTACCAAATAATTATGATTTACGAAGATAATGGCTTTTTACTGATTTTGAATCTTTGGAGTTTTGTTTGATTGAAATTAGTTAAGCCCTACAATGTGCTGTGTTCCACCTTTGATGATTACAGGTGTTAGTTTCAATGCCGGCTCCCTTAAACAAGCCTGTTCTTATATCTTCTGGCTTGAGATTTCTTAATTCGTCTGTACCAATATCAATAAGTTCAAGCTACTGAAAAAAGAACATAAATTTAGCCTCGTAGGGTACTTGTAATTATATTGCGCTAAATTAAATTTTCCTAAATAATCGCAGAATGTTAAATATAATTAATCAGGTATTTGAGATAGAGCAAAAATTGAAAGCGCGGGGAGAAAGTTCGGTAGATAGAAATCTGAAAAGGATCTATCATGAATTGGATGAACTGGGCTATAAGGTAATTGATCCGATCGATCGTCCCTACAAAGAAACTGATACCGATATTGAAGCCTCGGTAGCTGGCAATTTTAACGATAATATGAAAGTTAGCCGGGTGCTAAAGCCGATTATTTATCGCATTGCCGATTCGCGTAACGAGTTGCTGCAAAAGGGTATCGTACTTGTAGAATAAACACTTATCATTCATTTACTTAATCACAATAATGAGTAATATAAATTTTGGCATAGATCTGGGAACCACCAACTCTGGTATTGGGAAATACGAGAACGGGCGGGTGCAGGTATTAAAAAATCCGATTGGATTCAGGGAGACGTTGCCTTCCGTGGTTTCGTTTCGTAAGGGAAGAATAATTGTTGGCGATAAAGCCAGGGAACAATATTTGTCGAACGCGGGAAATGTTTTCAGCGCATTTAAAAGAAAAATGGGTTTGAACGACAGGTTTCTGGTTAATAACGGCGATGGAATTGCTGAACTGAGCCCGGAAGATCTTTCAGCAAACGTATTAAAAGAGCTGCGGAATTATGTGCAGGATGAAAGTATCGATGCCGCAGTAATAACTATTCCTGCTTCGTTTGATACGATACAATCCAACGCGACAAAAAATGCGGGCTATCAGGCAGGCTTTAAGGAAGTAATTTTGCTGCAGGAGCCTGTAGCTGCTTGTGTGGCCTATGCTAACTTAAGTAATCTTGATTTGGATGCTGAAAAGAACTGGCTGGTTTACGATTTTGGCGGCGGTACGTTTGACGTAGCTCTTGTGAGGATCAATAGTCGTGAGTTAAAAGTAACCGATAATAAAGGCAATAATTTCCTTGGCGGAGTAGACATAGATTATGCTTTTATTGAAAAGTTGCTTGTACCCAGGTTGGTTGCAGAGTTAGGGGAGGACGACCTTTGGCAAAAGTTAATCCGGAAAGAGGGTGTGTATTCTAAACTTTGGTATTATCTGAACTATGTTGCCGAGGAAGCAAAGAAACAGCTTTCGGTTGCCGAAAAAACATGGGTTGAAATCGATTTTCCAGATATGGATCTATTCTTCGAAACAGAGATCTCCCAGGCCGATTTCAACGAAGTTGTTGCTCCGAAATATCGCGAATCAGAAAGTTTTATCCTGGAGCTGCTTAAGGATAATCATCTTTCTTTTGCCGATATCGAGCGTATTATTTTAGTCGGTGGTACTACTTATATTCCCTACATCCGGGAGGCGCTTAAAGAAACCAGCGGAACCATTATCGATAGCAGCATCGATCCATCAACAGCTGTTATTTCCGGTGCTGCATTTTATGCCGGATCGTGTCCTAAAACTGTTGTTGAAGAAACAGATAAATCCACTAAATACGAGGTGGTTAGTGTATTTGATGTGAAGGTTTCCTTCGAGGCGCATACCAACGATCTGGAGGAACTGATCGCTTTTAAAACGCTGAGTCCGTTTAAAGGTTTCTATCGCATCAGTCGCTTAGATGGAGGTTATGACAGCGGCCTTAATGCCTTTGAAAATACTGCCTCAGAGTTTGTGGCTTTGTTGCCCAAATGCAGCAATGGTTTTTCACTGCAAATACTTAATGAAGCGCAAACGGCTGTGTTTAATCAGCAGCTGTCTATTTCTCAGGGCTTGTACAATGTTTCAGGTCAGTTGCTGCCCGAGGATATTTGTATTGAACTCGACAGCAGGGAAGGTGGAACTTACCTGGATGTTGTTTTTAAGCGAAATTCAATTCTTCCTCTAAGCAAAACCATTTATAAAACCTTCTCTAAAACCATCGCTAAAAACTCCGAAGATTTTGTGATTATCAACGTGGTTGAAGGCAAAGGAGGAACAATGCCGGGTTCTAATTTAAGTATTGGTTTTATTGAGATTTCCGGAGCGGTAATTCAGGACGATTTAATCCAGGGAACTGATATTGAAATCAAAATAGCCATCGATGAATCGAGAGCCCTTGTGGTAGAAGTTTACATCCCATCAGCAGATCAGGAGCTTAAGAAGGTGTTTAATATTTCCAAAAGGGAAGTGAATGCTTTGAAGATGATTCGCGAAATTGAGGATGCCGAGCAAGTGATCAGTAAGGAGATCAGAGATAGCGATGCCGAAGAGGCGTACGAACTTTCGGGCGAGTTTAAGCTGATTGAGCTACAACTGCAAGGTATAAAAAGTGACTTACAACGGATTGTTGATGACAATGCCACCGAGGAAAAGTATCGCCTTGACGAGCAGAAACGAAACCTTCTGAAGAAGTTAGACGAGCTAACTCGCGGCAGAGATGTTTATATGGCATTAAACAAGTACGAAGAGGCTAAAGATTACTTCCTCACTCACAAAGACCAGGCGACCCCAAATCAGCAGCAGCGTTTTCAGAAAATAATTGCCACAGAGAAAGAGTTTTTGCAATCGAATGATAAACATCTGATAGGCCGGTTCACCAAAGAATTAAGCGCTTTAAATAACGAGGTGTTTTTCCAGAACGACGAAAATTACATCCTGATATTCCTGCAGTTTAAAATGGTAGAGCCCGAAAATTATAACGATTACCCGAAGGTGCAGAAATTGTTCGATCAGGGTGAAAAAGCCATGGAAAACAGGGATTATCGTCAGTTAAAGCACATTGTAAATATCATATATTCCTCTATGAAAGAAGATTACCGTAAGCGAACCTACTCAGAAACCCCGGAGCTGAATAACCGCAGAGGTACATCCCGTACAGGTTTAAAATAAAAAAACATTATAGAGCCGGGAGAATATTACCGGCTCTTTTCTTAAGATCCCATCATAGCTTTGACTTTGTGCCTTTCGCGTTTTCTCCGCTATCTCTGCGTTTAAAAACCTTAATCCGCATCCTTATATTTGCATTATGACTTCTGCCGATCCATCTGTACTACGTAAAATCATTCATATCGATATGGATGCATTTTATGCTTCGGTAGAACAGCGGGATAATCCTGAATTGAAAGGAAAACCAATCGCCGTAGGCGGTTCGCCCGAGGGACGGGGTGGTGTAGTAGCTACAGCAAGTTACGAAGCCCGTAAGTTTGGGGTGCGTTCTGCAATGCCTTCAAAGCAGGCCTTACAGCTTTGTCCGCAGTTGATATTTATATACCCACGGTTTGATGCTTATAAAGAAGTATCAATTAAAATTCGCGAAATATTTAGTCGTTATACCGATTTGATTGAGCCGCTTTCGCTGGATGAAGCCTTCCTCGATGTAACTCAGGATAAGTTAAATATTGGATCGGCTCTTGATATTGCAAAGCAAATTAAAGCCTCAATAAAAGACGAGTTGCAATTAACGGCTTCAGCTGGTGTTTCCGTTAATAAATTTGTAGCCAAGATAGCTTCGGATATAAATAAGCCAGATGGACTAACCTTTATTGGCCCATCGTCTGTAGAAACATTTATGGAGCAACTGCCGGTCGAAAAGTTTTTCGGAGTTGGCAAAGTTACTGCAGAAAAGATGAGAAAGATGGGCTTGTTTACTGGTGCCGATTTAAAAAAGCTTAGCGAAGATGAACTGGTTAAGAACTTTGGAAAAACCGGCAGATTTTTTTATCACATTGTTCGCGGTCAGGATAACCGGCAGGTACAGGCACATCGCGAAACGAAATCGCTTGCCGCTGAAGATACCTTCGCTTATGACCTTACCACCGTAGATGAGATGTGTACCCAATTGGAGAGATTGGCCCGCCTGGTAAGCGAACGTCTTCAAAAGCGAAGTTTAAAAGGACGAACAATTACCCTTAAAATAAAATACAAAGATTTTAAGCAGATAACCAGGAACAGATCTTTTTTGAACAACATTTGCGATGCTGAAATAATTGCAACCACAGCCAGAGAATTGCTTATTGCTACGTTTGCAGAAGGGCAGGAGGTGCGCTTACTTGGAATATCCGTTTCCAATTTTCATGAACATGAGGTTAAAAAACTGCTTTCTGATACGAACCAGTTAAGTTTGTTCTGACTTTCATCTAAACTTTAAATAAATATACACAGTAAACAAGTTCCAGAATATTAATAAAGTATAGCCTAAATCCGCCGTTTAAGTTGAAGGATAGACAAGCCAATGAATATTGCTCCAACAAGGCAAGTGATTGCCGGCACATGAAAGAAGAACAAAAAGCCGGTAATAGAAAAACCTAAAAGCAATAACATGATCAGGGTAAGTATATTGATTGAAAGCTCCACGTTGGTTTCACAGTGTTTTGCCAGGGTCCACAAAATGAAGGTAAGCGCAATAAGCGTGATGATAAGATTAATACTCATACCTCTGTAATTCTCATCATAGGTTCTCATAAAGCCAAACATGTCGAAACGGGTTTCAACCATCAATCGCAAAACCTCCCGGGCTTTCAAGTCGGAAATGTTGTGTCTGGTAAAATGCCCGATAGAGTGCCCTGTGGCAAAAAAAGCGGTACATCCTGCGGCGAGTTTTAGTAGTATTCCTGGTTTCATCTATCCTTTGTTTTGCAGCTTTCAACTTGCAGCGCGAAATAATAGAAAAATTGTAAAAAAGGGAAACGCCAGTCTCACAATCAAAAAAATATATTTTAAGAGGGAAGTTCGTTTACTTTTGCGCAGCTCTAAATTATCGTTTTAATTGATGAAATTAAAGGTTGGATTTAAAGCCCACTGACTCTTACTGCTGATTAAACAACATTTGCACAGCTGAGTTTTAATCTGATAGACCTAAGCTCATTGAAACAGAAGGTGGGGTAATCTGGATCTCAAAGCAGCAAAATGTTGCATATGACTTAATAATAAAACGTTAATAGCATTATAACTTTAAGTAATCTCCGATCAGTTAATTTGATTTGACTCTGGCTGACTGTATTGCAATCTTTGATGCATACAAATAATCAAGTCGTATGGCAATTATGAGAATATTATACAGGCTTTTGAATATAGCTAAACGCAATAGCTATAAGAATACTTCTGACCCGGAAAGCCCGGGCGTAAAATATGAAAGAACTTTCGAATTTGAGTACACTGATGAGTCTTTCCCCCTCTTTATCTGATTGTTTAGGTGGCGATCTGAAGGGACTTATTCCTTACGATTTATTACATGTTTAACGATGTGAAAATGATAAACATCAGAGATTTTATCGAAGTGCCAGTTATTCTCATTTTGGAAACAACTGTTATAGAGTTTGTCCAGATAACGGTAAACAACCTGAACATCTACATTGAAAAACTGATATTTGGAAAGGTAATCGGTTGTTTTCAGTATGCTTGCCGGATAGCAAAGTCGGGCTACAACCAGCCGGCGGAACATTCGTCAGGTATTTTACCAATCCGATTTCGTCAAACAGTTTTCCCAACAACAGCTCAGTCCCCCGCATGGACACCCCCCTCAATTCTAAACAGAGAGAGTAACACAGCCACGATTAAACGAGCCGAAGTCTTAGGGTTGGCGGGGATTATCAGAGGTTCCGCATTCGTTTTATATCCGTTATTCAAAGTCCCAGGAATCCTATCCAGTATTTCGCTTATGGCAAGACTAAAGTAAAGGAAACAACAAGAACATTTCAAGGAATTATTACAATTAAAAATGCAAGAACGTACAAAGCAGTGGGCTACCTAATTATCGGCAAGGCTATGCCTTATGTGATGTAATGCTGTTTGAAGATAAAAAGCAAGCTTCTAGGGGCATAATTAAAGGAGAATTGACAACAAATTTCATAATTGGCGATAAGGAGAGATTCAGATATAACGCATTGATGTTTGCCGCCGACAGATTTTCAAACAATCAATTTAGAGGCACTTGGACAAGCTACCCAAGCAGGATCTCAAAAAAGTGTAATTGGGCGATTATAGAATTCCAGACAGCGGAGACTTGGACATTGGAGCAGGAGAATTTAGTATTTCAGAAAAATATGTAAAGAGCGACTGGTTAAGCTATGATTGAAAATATGATACCAAACCCAGCTATTCAACAAACTAAGTAAACAAGCATTAAAGAATGGTGGGAATAAAAATAACTGACATTATTTTAAAAGCGAAGTCCATGTTAAGAGCGCGGTAAGGTTTTTTAACTATCGTTTCTCCTATTGTAATTCTTACAAGCTTTTTATTTAACCCTTAAAAACGACCGTGTTCTGTATCGGCAAGCAACAGCATATAACACTACAACAAAGATGGGCCAAAAGATCAAAAGCCAGTTAACGATACGGTAGGCGGCTTTTGATTTCTTGAAACCGGCGATTTAGCACTCTTTCATCTGAGTATGCACCGCAAGTTTAGTTTGATTTAACGAATTGAAAAAACACCGTTCGCGAAGATGAATTAATTTGTAAAACATATAAACCGTTCTCCAATTCGGTGATTGGGATAGTTTGATTTATTGTATTTCCTTTTTTAACAATATTCCCACCTAAACTAGTAATTGTATAATCGATTTTTTTTTCCATACTTGCTGAACTTACTACTATTTGACTGGATGCTGGGTTAGGGAAAATCAGTATATCATTTGATTGAATACCATTCGGTGTAATTGTTTTTGAAAACGATACATCTCCATTATGATCTATTTGCTTAAGTCTGAAATATTTATAGTTCGTATGGAGTTGATTGAAATGATATTTATAATAAAGGATCTGTAATGGAATTTCATCATTAGCACGAGTGTTGATGAAATCAATGCGACTAAATTCTTCTGAGCCCTCTGAACCTTGTAATTCAAATCCTGCGTTACTACTCTCCATTGCTGTGGACCATTTAAACACTATTCCTTTTTGAGTATATGAAGATGAGAAATCAATCAGTCGAACAGGTAGAGGTAAACTACCATTTACATTTATTTTAAAGGTAACACTTGGTGTTGCATCTCCATACCTGTTCATTACTCTGATATAATAAGTAGTGCCGATAATTAAATTGCTCAGTTGCGCTATTTT
>Ga0307408_100001308_pt1 | contig 18648 bp, 17 predicted proteins | sample 322Cmetagenome_FD_202116 | JGI IMG/M metagenome (GOLD analysis project Ga0307408, IMG submission 202116) | Maize rhizosphere microbial communities from greenhouse at UC Davis, California, United States - 322HYB-C-3 | ecosystem: Host-associated > Plants > Roots > Rhizosphere > Soil | place... | reverse complement strand
GGCGATATTGCTCGAGACCCGGGATGGGAAGGGCTTCGTCGCGCGTCTGCTGCCCCGACCCGGTGATCAGCACGACCGCCGGATATCGCCCCGTGCCCTGCTTTGGTACGAGCAGCGTTCCGGAGAGCACGTATCCCGCGACGGGGATGACGACGTCGGTCGACGCGTACGGGGCGTCGGGCGCCGCGCTGTAATCGGGCGCGCTGGCGGCGCGCGCCGGCGGCTGGGCGCCGGGCGTGCGGCTGAGCGCGGCTGCATACGGCTCGTATCCGCGCTGGGTCGCCGTGAAGCGTTGCGACGGCACGGCGATCAGCGCCAGGCGCCCCAAGGAATCCAGCCACACGACCACGCGCTCGGCCCCTACGCGCATCCCGTACCGCTCGAACCGCCGCGTGACCGCGTCCGACGTGTCGGACGCGCGCACGTCGTCGCGCCCCTCGTGCTCGACGGTCACCGGGAGGGCGGGGAAGGTTGGAATCGTCTGCACGCCGCCCCGCGCACTGTCGTAGCGGGCGACCAGAAACGCGATCGAGTAATACACGTTGCTCCCGAGCCAGGCCGCCCCCAGACGCTGCGGCGCGGAGCGGGTCGCCCCATTCGCGGTCACCGTCACGCTGCCCGCTCCGAACAGCACGCGTTGATCAATCGAGGTCGCCCCCGCCGTACCGTTCACCGTCACGGCGGTCGGCCGCAGCGCCGAGTCCACCACCATCGTCGTCCCGACGTTGACCGTTCCGCTCGGCAGGCCGAGCTCCGTGCGCCCACCGGCCTCGTAGCCGCCGTTCGGCAGGCAGTTGATCTGATAGGTCTCCTGCCCGATGGCTGCGCCGCCGATGTTGAAGTGCAGCATGCCCGGCCCACAGAGACCGCGCCGCACCAGTGGGCCCCCCCGCTGCGGTGCGGGCGAGTCCGGGCGCGCTGACGGGGAGGGTGGCGAAGCGCCCTGCGCGGCCGAGGCGCCGAGCGGAACGATCACCAGCGGCAGGGCAGCGACCAGCATGCGGAACACGGTCGGGAGCAACATGATCACCGTCGGGGGAAGCACGGGGGAAGGCAGAGAACCTGGCCGAGCGCGCTGCAGTTCAATGCACGCCTTGTAGCCCCTATTTTGCAGCATTGTCTCTCCACACGTCCACATGCAAACGCTCTTTCTCGGCTCGCTTCTTCTGGGACTTCTTCTGGGCGTCTTCGCCATGCTCCATGGCGTGGAGCGTCCGGACGCGGCCGGGCCCGGCGCCGTCCCGGCGCCCGAGCCCGAGGCGTCGCTCAAGCTGCCACTGCTGGCGGCGTTCGCGACCCTCTTCGGCCTGAGTGGCTACCTGCTCACCCGCTACGCGCCGCTCCCGCCGCTCGCCGACGTCGCCATCGCGGCCGCTCTCGGCGCCCTCGGATCGACCGGAGCCGCAGCGCTCGTCGTGAAGTGGGCGATCCCGAGCGCCAAGGAAGACGTGGTCGACGAGCGCTACCTATTGCAGGGCTCCCCCGCCCGCGTCATTCGGCCGATTGGTGCCGACGCCCCGGGGACGATCGAGTACGACGCCGACAATCGGCGCGTGGTGAGTGACGCCCGCAGCTTCGACGGATTGCCGATCGAGGCGGGTACGGAGGTCGTCATCGAGCGCGTCGAAGATGGAATCGCCTATGTCGAGCGTTGGGCGCTCGTGGAGGCGCGCCTGTAGGAGAACGGGCCGTCCCTTCGCATGCAGGCGTATGCCGCGTGTGCCGGGCGTCCAGGGAGGGTGGAATGTCGGACGGCGCTATCTTCATCCTCGTCTTCGGCGGCTTCTTCATTCTGCGCTTCGTCGCCGCCACGCTCGTGTTCTTCTGGATCCTTCCCCAGGGCGATCGCTGTCCGAACTGTGACGAGGTGACGGTCCGGGTGGAGCCGACACGCTGGAACCGGCTCGTGCCGTGGCTCCGGCCCAGTTGGTGTTTCGCCTGCGGGTGGGACGGCCTGCTTCGGCCCGGCCCCCTCACCCCCCAAGCGTCGCCGGCGGAGCTCACGAAGAAGCCGCTGTAGCGAACAGCCGCAGCCACTGCGGCCAGTTCCCGCTCAACTCGAAAAACTCCTCGAAGTATTCGAGTCCGAGTCCTTCGAGTTCCGAGATCACGTCGCCGAGCGCCGCTTCCTCGTGAATCGGGCCGACGGCGATCAACTCACCCTCCACGCGGAACTCGTCGGCGGTGAGGTTGAGCCGCTCGTCGAACGCCGCGCGCGTGAGGCCGGCGCGCTCGAAGGCCGGTCTGCGAATGAACAGCGTCGGGTGGTTGGCGGCGACGGCCATCGGCATTGGAGCACTCCTCCCCGTATGGTTGTAGAAGTCGGGTAAGATACAGCGTCACGCCCGGAACCCGTCCGTCGCTCTCCGTATGCCTCTCTATGCCTCTCTCTTCCTCGCCGTCCCACACTGAAGCCGACTTCGACGTGCTCGTCGTGGGCGCGGGCCACGCCGGGACCGAAGCCGCCGTCGCCGCCGCCCGGCTCGGCGCCCGGGTCGCCATCGTCACGAGCTCGCTCGAGACCATCGGGCAGATGTCGTGCAATCCCGCCATTGGCGGCGTGGCGAAGGGTACCGTCGTGCGCGAGGTGGACGCCCTGGGCGGCATCATGGGGCGCGCCACCGACATGGCGACGCTCCAATTCCGCATGCTGAACCGCGGCAAGGGTCCGGCGGTCTGGGCGCCGCGCGCACAGTGCGATCGCGGCCTGTACCGACGCGCCGTACGCTCGCTCCTCGAGCAGCACCCCTCGCTGCACACCATCCAGGGCACCGTCTCGGCCCTCGTCATGGACGCGGACGGCCGGCGCGTGCTCGGAGTCGAGACGCTCGAGGGACGCCGGTTCGGCGCGCGCAGCGTGGTCATCACGACCGGCACCTTCTTGCGCGGGCGCATCCACATCGGCACGACGACGAAGCTCGCCGGCGGCCGGGCGGGCGAGGCGCCGACCTCGCACCTCGCGGAGCAGCTCGAATCGGTCGGCCTCACCGTGAGCCGCTTCAAGACGGGCACGCCGCCGCGCATCGACGGACGCTCGGTCGATTTCTCACGACTGGAGCGGCAGGAGAGTGAGTTGGGAGAGTTCGGATACCGGTGGAGTCACTTCTGGAGCGATGGGGGTCTGGGGTCTGGGGTCTGGGGTCTCGGGGAGCCCTCCAGACCCCAGACCCTAGACCCCAGACCCTCGCCTCTGCTCCAGCTCCCCTGCTTCATCACGTACCTCGAGGCGGAGGGAAAGCGAATCATCGAGGAGCGTATCGGTGAGTCGGCGATGTACGGCGGCGCCATCGCGTCGCGCGGCCCGCGGTACTGTCCGTCGGTCGAGGACAAGATCGTGAAGTTCCCGGCCGCCGACCGCCATCAGCTCTTCCTCGAGCCCGAGGGACTCGACACCTCGGAGCTCTACGTCAATGGCGTCTCGACGTCGCTCCCCGCGCCGGTGCAGCTCGACGTGCTGCGCACGGTGCGCGGCCTCGAGCAGGTGCGGATGACGCGCGCCGGTTACGCGATCGAGTACGACTTCTATCCCCCCACCCAGCTCGACGCCACGCTGCAGGTGCGCGCGCTCGCCGGCCTCTATTTCGCCGGTCAGATCAACGGCACCACCGGCTACGAGGAGGCCGCCGGACAAGGGCTCGTGGCCGGCGCCAACGCGGGACTGGCCGCGCTCGGCCGGCCGCCATTGGTGCTCGGGCGCGAGACGTCCTACGTGGGCGTGCTCGTCGATGACATCGTGACTCGGGGAGTGGACGAGCCTTACCGTCTGTTCACGTCGCGCTCGGAGTTCCGCCTCACCGTGCGTCAGGACAACGCACTGCGGCGGCTCGCCCCCCTCGGGCTCGAGCTCGGGCTCTACACCCCTGCCGAGGTCGCCGCCATCGAGGCGCGCTTCGCCGCCGAGACGGAAGCGAGAGCGCTGGCCGACCGGACAAGCATCAGGCCCGACGCCGCGCTCCCGGTCTTGGAGCGGGCCGGGAGCGCACCGCTCGCCCACGCGGTCAAGGTCGCCGAGGTGGCGCGGCGACCCGGCGTCTCCCTCCAGTCGCTCTTCCAGGCCGCCGGCGTAGGTGAGGGTCTATCGGTGGATGTGATGGTTACGACGGAGCTCGAGCTCAAGTACGCCGGCTACTTCGAGCGGGAGCGCGTACAGGCGGACAAGATGCGGCGGATGGGAGAGTTCCCAGTGCCGCCTGACCTGGATTACCCGTCGCTGCAGTCGCTGTCGTTCGAGGCGAGACAGAAGCTCGCTACGGTGCAACCTCGCACGCTGGCTCAGGCGTCGCGCATTCCGGGCGTGAGTCCGAGCGACCTCCAGAACCTCGTGATCGAGATCGAGCGCCGGCGACGCGTGCCTGTCGAACAGTAGCGCCCGCCGGCGTGGCCCGGTGCCCGATTGGTCATACTGGGCTGTCGATACGCTCCACTTCCGCGACGGCATAATGCTATTATAGCGCCACACCAGGAACGGATCACGATTTCCTGATCCGCCACTTGCGAGCCGCTAGGGTCCCAAGGATATGGATCGCTGGGACGTGGGGAGCTCGGCCACGCGCCAGACGGCAAGCGCCTTGTCGGCGTACGCCCCACCTTCCTCGTCGCACCCCTCCACCACTGCCGCGATCGGTGACGGAAGGTTGAAGGGCGCACGCTCCAGGTTCAGCGGTCGCCAGTCGCCGTCCGCGACGTCGGCATTATGCTGGCGTTCGAGAAACGTGGTCGCGATGAGGTACCGAGCGCCGCTTTCCTGGATCACACGAAGCGCCCGTTCGATGTTGGCGAACGACAGGTGCACGAGACAGTCGCGGCACAGCACCGCGTCCGCGCCCGGGAGCGGCCCTGCCGTTAGGTCGACGTGCACGAACCGCCGGCCATCACGCCCGTAGCGCGCCTGGTTCTCGGCCACGATCGCCTCGACGATGTCCCCTCCGACGTAGTCGATCCCGGCGAGGTCCACGCGCGACATCCAGTGGAAGTCGCCGCAGGGGACGTCCAGCAGCCGCCGCACGCCGAGCTTCCGGAGCAATCCTGGGAGCTCCGCTCGCAGGCGTGCCGTGGCCGCCATCCCGGAGCCGACCCCGGAGCGCGACTCGGTTCCCGCCCACAGGTTGGTCTCGTGCATGCGCGCGAAGCGCTCGGCCAAGCTCAGTCGGGTCAGCTCGTCGGCGGCTTCCGCAAAGCGAAGCTCGGCGACGGTCGGGGGGCGAGAGGAGCGGCGGGTAGGCATTCGGCACTAGAAGCTGGCGGTCGCGAGAAGAGCGGACGACGGAGGAGAGCTCGCCGAGGATACGAGCTCACTACGGGTGGAGCTGTGCGAACGCGGCCACAGCCCGGGCTGGCTCCAATGTAGCCCGTGCGGAGGCGTTTCACGTGGCACAGTCTTGGGCGTGCTCATCCATTAGGCGTTTCACGTGACACGTCTCCCCTTCCTGCTGCAAAGCGTTTCACGTGGCACGTCATCTCGTGATTAGATTCCGCCCCACTATCGCACAGATCCGATTCGATCCACACCGGCACGCCTCGGCCGCGACACAGCAGGGACAGCCTGTACACTTCGCGCCCGCCAGCTCACCAACCTCGAAAGTAGGCAATCTGTGGCACGAGTCATCGCCATCGCGAACCAGAAGGGCGGGGTAGGGAAGACCACCACGGCGGTGAACCTGGCGGCCAGCCTCGCAGTGGCCGAGCAGCGCACGCTACTGATCGACGGTGACCCCCAGGGAAACGCGACCAGCGGCATCGGCATCACACGCGACGCAGTCGGGACCACCGTCTACGACCTCCTCATCGGCGACGCGACCGCCGAGAGTGCCCTCCACCGCGGCGTGCAGTTCAAGCACCTCGACGTCGTGCCCGCGACACCTGACCTCGCGGGGGCGGAGGTGGAACTAGTCGATCGCCCGGGCCGAGAGCGGGCGATGCGCGACGCGCTCGCCCCACTGCGCGATCAGTACGACTACGTTCTGATCGACTGCCCGCCGTCGCTCGGGCTGATTACGGTCAACATGCTGGCCGCCGCCGACGCGTTGCTCATTCCCGTGCAGTGCGAGTACTACGCCCTCGAAGGTCTCTCCCAGCTGCTCAACACCGTCCACTTAGTGCAGCGCGGCGTCAACGAGACGCTCGGCATCGACGGTGTTCTCCTCACCATGTACGACGCCCGACTGAATCTCTCGCGCCAGGTCGCAGCGGACGCCCGCGAATATTTCGGCACGAAAGTCTTCAACAGCGTGATTCCACGGAATATCCGGTTGGCCGAGGCGCCGAGCTTCGGGAAGCCGATCATCCTGTACGACGTCGCATCCGTCGGTGCCCAGGCCTACATGAGCGTCGCGCGTGAGCTGCTCGAGCGCGACAGACAGGAGCGAGAGGGCGCTTCGCCGGTGAGCGCACCGGCGGCGTCGACCTCGTAACTCGCCAGAGGCGTCGCCGCGTACCGGCCTGGGGCCATCTCGCCAGTTCGGCCGCGCGCCGGCATCCTAAACTCCAGAGATCGATATGACTCCCGAGAAACCCCGGCGGTTGGGCAGAGGGCTCGAGGCACTCTTGACCGTGTCTGGAGGAAAGAGCGACGGAGGAGCGGACGACGGCGACGCCTTCCGGCGCGTACCGATCGCGCAGATCCGTCCCAACCCCTACCAGCCGCGAAAGAGCTTTCGCCCTGAAGAGCTGGCCGAGCTCGAGGCAAGCATCAAGGCCAGCGGCCTGCTTCAGCCAATCACCGTCCGGCCTGCCGCCGTTGGCCAGGGCTACGAGTTGATCGCCGGGGAGCGTCGATTGCGCGCCGCCACGCGCCTCGGCTGGAAGGACATTCCCGCCTTCGTCAAGCCGATCGACGATCAGACGCTACTCACCCTGGCCCTTGTCGAGAACCTTCAGCGCGCCGACCTCAATCCCCTCGAAGAGGCGGAGGGATACCAGCGGTTGATCGCCGAGTTCGGCTTCACCCAGCAACAGGTGGCCGACGTCGTCGGCAAGGACCGGTCGACCATCGCCAACATTCTGCGCGTGCTCGGGCTGCCTGCCGCCGCGCGCCGAATGGTGCAAGAGGGACAACTCACGCTGGGGCACGCCCGCGCCCTCCTCGCCATCGAGAACGAGCGCGCGCTCGTCGAGCTGGCCAAGGAAGTCGTCGCGCAGGGGATGAGCGTTCGCGAGGTTGAACGGCGGGTGAAAGAGAAGACAACCGCCGCGGTCCGGGACGGTCAGAGCAAGCCCCGACCAGCGGCCCCGCGCGACCCACAGGCCGGTCGCATCGAGGACCAGCTCCGCCGCTACCTACAAACTGACGTTCACCTCCGAGTGAACGGCACCGCCCGCGGCGAGATCCGCATCCAGTTCTACAACAATGACGACCTGGAGCGAATCCTTGAGCTCGTCCTCGGCGGGAACGGCGACGCGCTCTGAGCGTTCCGCCCACCTGACGCGCCGATCGTAGATTCTCCTGTCCCGGGTGTGGCCCGCAAGTTTTGCACACTCACGTGTAGAGATGCTAAGTAATTACAGTAGAAGTAGTTATGGGACTTGAACAGCGGGCCATGCGATACTTATCCACACTTTTCCACATTGTGCTGTGCACAGCGGTGTGGGGATGTGGAGAAGGCCAGGGTAGCCGAGCCGGTGCCGAGAGCGCGGAACGGGCGCCGCGTGGAGCGGCGTTCAGAGTCGCGCTACTCACGCCCGGCTCGATCTCCGATCAGTCGTGGAATGGCGGAGCGTACCAGGGACTGCTGCGGGTGCGAGACAGCCTGGGCGCCCAGGTGAGCCACATTCAGACCAAGACGCCCGCCGAGTTCGAGGAGAACTTCCGGCAATATGGCGCACAAGGCTACGATTTGGTGTTCGGCCACGGCTTCGAGTTCCAGGACGCCGCCGTCCGCGTCGCGCCCGAGTACCCCAAGACCGTCTACGTCACGACCTCGGGGAACCGCACCGGGCCGAACCTCGCCGGGATGGAGTTCGCGTTCGAGGAACCCTCCTACCTCGCGGGTATGATCGCCGGAGCGGTCACGAAGTCGAACGTGCTCGGCGTGATCGGCGGCACGGAGCTGCCCCCCGTCAGGAACAGCTTCTACGCGTTCGAGCAGGGCGCGCGCGCCGTCAACCCGGCGGTGCGAGTGCTCTCGTCGTACATCGGCAACTGGGACGACATCGGGGCAGGCAAGGAGCAGGCGCTCGCGCAGATCGGGCGCGGGGCCGACGTGATCTTCCAGAACGCCGACGCCGCGGGGCTCGGCGTCTTTCAGGCCGCCAAGGAGTCACCGGGCGTGCGCGTGATCGGCTCCAACAGCGATCAGAACGGCGTCGCCCCGCAGGTCACCCTCGCCAGCGTCGTGATCGACCTCCCGCACGCATTCCTCGCCGTCGCCCGGGAGGTGAAGGGCGGGACGTTCCAGCCGCGCGTCATCACGCTCGGGTCCAAGAGCGAGGTCGTGCGGCTGGTCATGAACCCGGCGCTCGAGAGCACCATTCCCGCCGCGGTCCGCGGCGCGGTCGACTCCGTCCGCACGCTGCTCGTCGAGGGGCGGTTCGCGGCGCCCAAGGCTCCGCGCGCCGTCGCGGCGCGCCTCCCGTCCCCCTCCCCCTGACGCCGGCCGGAGCCGAGCGTGGCGACGGCAGCGGACATCGCCGAGTACCTGGACGCGCTCCTGCAGACGCGCGAGACGCCCGACTACGCCGGCGCGGTCAACGGCCTGCAGCTCGCCGGCGAGGGCGACGTCCGCGCGGTGGCGGCGGCCGTCGACTTCTCTCGCCGCGCCGTCGACGGCGCGGCGGAGCGCGGAGCGAACCTGCTGCTCGTGCACCACGGCATGTTCTGGGCGGGCGTTCAGCCGATCCGCGGCCCGGCGTACGACCGCCTCAAGGCGCTCCTCACGCACGGCATCGCCGTCTACGCCTCGCACCTTCCGCTCGACCGGCATCCCGAGCTCGGGAACAACGTGCTGCTCGCGCGCGAGCTCGGGCTCGCGCCGAGCGGGGAGTTCGCGCGTTACAAGACGATTGCCGTCGGGGTGCGCGGGGAAGCGGACGTACCGACCGCCGACCTGGTGACCCGGGCGGCGGCGTTCGCGGCCGCGCACGGAGGCGCGGCCGTCGCCACGCCCTTTCCCGAGGGGCGCCGGACGCGCCGGTGGGGGTTGTGTACGGGCGCCGGTGCCTCGTCGGAGACGCTGAGCGAGGCCGCGGAGCTGGGCCTCGACACGCTCGTCGTCGGCGAGGGGCCACACCACACCGCCGTCGACGCGCAGGAGGCCGGGATCGTCGTCATCTACGCGGGCCACTACGCCACGGAGACGCTCGGCGTCTCGGCGCTGGCGGCGCACGTCGGGGCGAGGTTCGCGATTCCGTGGAGCTTCGTCGCGGCGCCTACCGGACTGTGACGGGACCGTGAACGCACCACTCAGCGCCGTGACTGCGCCGTGAGCGCGCCGCCCCTCGAGCTCCTCGCCATCACGAAGCGCTTCGGCGACGTCACGGCGCTGAGCGGCGCGACGCTCGTCGTGCGCGCCGGTTCGGTTCACGCGTTGCTCGGCGAGAACGGCGCCGGGAAGACGACGCTGGTGCGCGTCGCGTTCGGGATGCTGCGCCCCGACACCGGGACGCTGCGCGTGGACGGTGCCGACCGGCACCTGGGCTCGCCGGCCGAAGCGATGGCGGCCGGCATCGGGATGGTGCACCAGCATTTCACCCTCGTGCCGGCGATGACCGTGGCCGAGAACGTGGCGCTCGGCGGCACGGGCCGATACGACGCGCGCGCGGCGGCCGCGCGCGTGCGCGAGATCGGCGAGGCCACGGGGCTGCGGGTCGACCCCGCGGCGCGCGTCGGCGGCCTCTCCGTCGGGGCCCAGGAGCGCGTCGAGATCGTGAAGGCCTTGGCGCGCGGGGCGCGCGTGCTGATCCTCGACGAGCCCACGGCGGTCCTCGCGCCGGCCGAAGCCGAGGAGCTGCTGCGGTGGGTGCGGGCGTTCGCGGCGAGTGGCCGGAGCGCCGTGCTCATCACGCACAAGCTGCGGGAAGCGCTCGCCGTGGCCGACGACGTGACGGTCCTGCGCGGTGGCGTCACCGTGGCGTCGCTGCCCGCTGCGGCCGCGAGCGAGGAGACTGTCGCACGGCTCATGTTGGGTACCGCCGAGGGCGGCGGGGAGGGGGAGGGAGCCGGGCCGCCGGCGGGCGCGGCGCGTGCGGAGCTCGGCGAGGCCCGTCGCGACGCGCCTGACGAGACGCGCGGCCGCGCGGGGGGGCCCGTCGTCATCCGCGCGCGGGACGTCTCGCTGGCCGACGAGCGCGGAGTCGTGCGAGTGCGGGCCGCGTCGTGCGAGATCCGCGCCGGCGAGATCGTGGGCGTCGCCGGCGTCGACGGCAGCGGCCAGCGGGAGCTCCTGCGCGCCTTCGCCGGGCGGCTCCGTCCGGCGGCCGGGACGCTCGAGGTGCCGGCGGACGTCGGCTTCGTCCCCGTGGACCGGCACCGCGATGCGCTCGTGCTCACGTTCGCGCTGTACGAGAACGTCGCGCTGCGCGGCGCGCACCGGCGGCGGGGGCTGCTGCCGCGGGCGGCGTTGCGCGTGCAGACGGCGGCGCTGATGGCCGCGCACGACGTCCGCGCGCCCGGCCCGGACGTGGCGGCGCGGGCGCTGTCCGGCGGTAACCAGCAGAAGCTCGTACTCGGCCGCGAGCTCGCCGGCGCGCCCCCCGCGCTGGTGGTCGAGAGCCCGACGCGGGGGCTGGACATCCGGGCCGCGGCCGCCGTGCACGCGCGCCTGCGCGAGGCGCGGCGGGCGGGCGCCGCCGTGGTCGTGTACTCCCCCGACGTCGACGAGGTGCTCGCGCTCGCCGACCGCGTGCTCGTCGTGTACGCGGGCACGGTGCGCGAACTCGCGCCCGACCGCGAGGCGGTGGGCCGGGCGATCCTCGGGCTCGGCGGTCTGGACACCTAACGATCGCTCGGCACGCGCCGTCAGGCGCCGAGAGTCCTGCAGAGTCCTGCGCGGAGGCTCGCCCTTACCGGCCCGGCAGCCGGCGGATCGCTGCGATGCCCAGCGCCGGCCCCACGGCCAGCATCGGGAACGCCCACCGCCACCCCACGGCCGCCACGACCGGGGGCACGAGCTGGATGGACGCCGTCGTGAGCAGGAAGCCGATCGACGTCTGCAGCGTGAGCGCGGTGCCAACGGCGTGCGCCGGCACCACGCGCGTGACGAGCGTCGAGAACTGCGCGCTGTCGGCCACCACCGTCACGCCCCACAGCAGCACGAGCGGCACGAGCAACGCGAGCGACCGGCCGAAGACGAGCGGCGTGAGGAGGGCGCACGACCCGCTGACGGCCATGGCGAGGATGGTGAGCCGGGCGTACCCGACCCGGTCGGCGACGACGCCGCCCCAGACGCAGCCCACCGCGCCCACGGCGATCACCGCGAAGGCGAGCACCGACACCGCGGATTCGGGGACGCCCCGCCCCGCGACGCTGGCCGAGAGGAAGGCGGGGATCCACACCCAGTACGAGTACAGCTCGAGCATGTGCCCCCCGTACCCGCCGAGCACGAGGCGGTAGTCGCGCTCGCGGAGTACCACCGCGGCGAGCGCCCACGAGAAGGGGCGTCGCGGGAAGGGGAACGGGCCGTCGCGGTACCCGACGACCACGAGCAGCGCCGCGAGCAGCGCGCCCGAGGAGGCCGCGAGCACCACGGCGGCGACCCCCGCGCCCGGAAGGGCGTGGACCAGGTACGGCGTGGCCTTGCCGACAGTGAGGGCGCCAACCACGGTGCCGATCGCGAAGCCGCGCCGCGCCTCGAACCAGGTCGCCACCATCTTCATCGCCGGCGGGTAGACGCCGGCGAGGCACACGCCGGTGAGGAAGCGGCACGCGACGGCGACCGCGAAATTGGGCGCCACCACAAGCGCCGCGTTGACGGCGGCGCCGAGCACCGCGGCACTGGCGAAGTAGCGTCGCGCCGGCCACACGTCCGCCAGGTTCAGGATCGCCGCGCCCGCCGTGCCGACGACGAAGCCGAGCTGCACTGCGGTGCTCAGCCATCCCGTCTCACCCGGCGTGAGGCCCCACCGGGCGGCGAGCTGTGGCGCGACCGCGCTCGCTGCGAACCAGAGCGACATCCCCAACAGCTCGGCCGTCGCCAGGAGCACCAGCGTCCCCCACTGGCCGCGCGCCGGGCCCGGGCTGGCGTGGGCGGCGGACGTGGGCATCGAGGGTACAGCCGCGGGCGGGGTCGCGGGAGCGCGCATACCCGGAGAAGAGTAGCGACGCCGACCGCCAAGGCGAGTGCCGGGCCCCGAGCGGGGAAAGTCGCGCTCGCGTCATTGCCAGCAGCCCACCCGGGGTGCGTAATTCCTCCCATGACCGACGACGCCTCGGCGGCTCCGCCGACCGCTGCGCCTGCGTCAGCCCCAGCCCCAGCCCCAGCGCCGGCCCGGCCGGGCCGGCGCTGGCGCACGCTGCTCATCCTCGCCTCGATCAGCGTCGGCTGGAAGGTGATCGTCTTCACCCTTGGCGCGGCGCTCCCCCGCTGGCTTATCGAGGACGGGATCGCCGAGCTGCCCGCGGCGCTGCAGCCGTACGGCCACGAGGCGAAGCAGAGCGCCCTCGCCCTCTGGAACGGGCCCATCGAACGACACGGGTTGGTTCGGACCGTCCGAGTGGTGAGCGTGGAACGACTCGCCGACGCGAACGCCCACGCTCGCTGCAACGGCCTTGGTGCCCGCGTGCGCGCGTACACCTACTTCGCCATCCCGTACTCCGAAGTGCGCATGGTGTGCGATCGCGGCGTGGTCGAGTACCGCGTCTTCCGCCGCCGCCACCGCCCGACGGGCTGAAGGCGCCGGCCAAGCCGTGCCCGCTCGCTCTGCCCAGCTCAGTAGGGTCGCCGCGCCCCGTACCCTCCGCACCCTCGGCGTGCGCCTGGCAACGATCGCGGGCGTGGCCGCGGTCGCGGTGCTCGCGCTCTCCGCCCTCCTCCTGGCGGGCGGCTACGACACCGCGCGCGCGTTGCGTGCGCTCTGGGAAGGTTCCGTCGGATCCTCGTACGCCCTGCTGTCCGGAACGCTCGTGCGAGCGACGCCGCTCATCCTCGCGGGGCTCGCTGTCGCGCTCGCGTTTACGGCGGGCGTGCTCAACGTCGGTGCGGAGGGACAGCTGCTAGCCGGTGCGACCGCGGCGGCTGCCGTCGGCGTGATGACAGGAGCACACTTCGGCGCGGCCACGCCGGTAATCGGACTGCTGGCCGGAGTGCTCGGTGGTGCGGCGTGGGCGCTCCCCGCGGCCTATCTCCGCCGCCGGTTCGGCGTGCTCGAAGTGATCAGCACGATCATGCTCAACTTCGTCGCCATCGACCTAGTCGGGTGGCTCGTGCGCGGTCCGCTGCAGGAGCCACTGCGAATCTACCCGCAGAGCTCGTCCATCGTCGCCGAGGCACAATTGCCGAAGCTCGTCACAGGTACCCGGTTGCACGCGGGCTTCCTCCTGGCCTTGGTGGCGGCAGTGGCGCTCTGGTGGATGCTCCGACACATGGCGGCGGGCTTTCGTGTCCGCGCCAGCGGGGCGAATCCGGCCGCGGCGGCGAGCGCCGGACGGATCGATGTGCCACGAACGGCCGCGCTCGCGTTCCTGACCAGTGGCGCGCTCGCCGGGCTGGCCGGCGCGGTCGAGCTGAGCGGTGTCACCTACGCGTTGTACGAGAATCTTTCGCCGGGCTACGGTTACACGGCTATCGCGGTGGCACTGCTAGCGCGCCTCGACCCGCTAGCGGTCGTCGTGAGCGGGCTCGTGTTCGGAGCGCTGGAGGCGGGGGCGGGCGCGATGCAGCGCGACGCCGGGGTACCCTCGGTCATCGTCAGCGTCGTCGAGGCGCTCATCATTTTGGTCCTTCTGGCGGGGGACTGGTTGCGCGACCAATCGATTCGCGCGGTACTGTGGTTTCGGGGGGGCCCCCCCTTGGCCGCCGAGGGTCACCATCGAGGCGGTGGGGCGTCGCCGAGTCTGGGTCAGCCGTGACGCCAATGCCTTCGCCCGCCCTACCGGTTGCGGACCTCGCGGGCGACTTCCTGCAGTCCATGGTGCGCACCGCCACGCCGCTCGCTCTCGCCGCGCTGGGTGAGACCCTCGCCGAGCGCGGCGGCGTGATCAACATCGGACTCGAAGGCGTTATCATCACCGGGGCGTTCGCCGCCCTGGCCGGTGCCGGCGCGGCGGGCCTGGCTGGGGGGCTGGTCGCGGCCGCGGCGGCGGGCGCGAGCGTCGCCGCTGTCTTCGCCCTCTTCGCTGTCACGCTCCGGGCCGATCAGATCATCACTGGGACGGCGGTCACTCTGCTGGCGCTCGGCGCCACTGGCGCACTCTACCGGACGTGGTACGGGTCCACCGGCGCGGCACTGACGATCCCCACACTCGGGCCCGTCGACATTCCCGGACTCGTTCGACTCCCGGTCGTGGGGCGGGCCATTTTCGCCCAGCCGGTGACCACCTACGCCGTTTATGTCGGCATACCGGCGCTTTGGTGGTGGCTGTATCGCACCCACGGCGGTCTCGCGCTCCGTGCCGTTGGGGAGAACCCGGCCGCCGCCATCGCCGCCGGGGTTGCACCGGCGCGCACTCAGTACCTCGCACTCCTTACTGGCGGAGTGCTCGGCGGCCTGGCCGGCGGCACTCTGGTTTTGGCGCAGGTAGGCACGTTCGCCGAAGGCATGTCGGCAGGGCGTGGTTTCATCGCCATCGCCGTCGTTGCCCTGGGACGGTGGCACCCGGTTGGCGTAGCCCTGGCCGCACTGCTCTTCGGCGCCGCCAGCGCACTCCAGTTTCTTTTTCAAGCGATGGGATGGACTGTGCCGTACCAGCTCTTTCTGGCGCTCCCTTACCTTGCCACGCTCCTCGCGCTCGCCGGCGCTGCCGGCCGGAGCGCGGCACCAGCAGCACTCGGCCGGCGTGAGGTGACGTCATGATGGCGCATGGGCGATCAGTAGATGGCGCTCTTACACTGCAAGCTGGCCGGACGTGGATGGGAGAACGACCGTGAGATCCGTCCGGATGCGCACCGAGCCCACAGTACGGCAGACGCAGGCGATCCTCACGCGGATCGAGCGGGAGCTGGTCGCGCGCGGCGCGCGGGTAGAGCGGGCGGGCGCGAGTGCCTTGCGCTTCGCCATGGCGCACCCCTGGCGTGCACGGAAGCTCGACGCCCTGACAACGATCAGCGCCGGCCGGGTGCTCGTCAGTGCCGGTTCGGGGGAGCCGCGTCGAGTACGCTACGTGCTCGGCTTTCGACTCCTGCGGGCCGTCGCGGCCGCAGCGAGTATCATCCTCCTCGTTTGGGGGTGGGAGTGGCCGCGGCCGACCCTGCTCAACGCCCTCCTCGCCCTCTGGGTCGTTATCTTCGGCGCACCTTACGCGGTTGCCCAGAGGCGCTTCCGTCGCCTCCTCGAGACCGCTGCCCATGACGTGATCGAGCGGCGGCAAACGACGGGCGAGACGCCGGTCCCAGACGTGCCGGCAGTGAAGCCGGGACGCACGCCCCCGGACGCCTGAGCCTGAGACGCCGATGATGTGGGTGCTCGGAGTCGTGGCCGCGGTGCTGCTCGCCGTGGTCGCGCACATGCTCCTGCTCGCCCCCCGCGTGCTGACGGTCAGCCGCGTGGAGTTCCCGATCGCCGACCTGTCACGGGAGTTCGACGGCTACACGATCGGTGTGCTCTCGGACCTTCACCGATGGCCGTGGACGACTCTCCGGCACTTCCGGCGTGCCATGGCGGCGACCACCGCCGCCCAGCCGGATGCCGTCGTCCTGCTCGGCGACTACGGGCTGTCGTGGAAATCGACAGCCCGGTGGGCGAACCGGCCACTCTACCGTGCCGCGATGCGCGAGCTCACGCCCCTGCTCGGCTCACTGCGTCCACGCGACGGCACGTTCGCGGTGCTTGGCAACCACGACCACTATTTCAGCGCCGAGGAAGTCACGGCGTGGCTCCGCGCCGCGGGCGTGCGCCCACTCGTGAATGAGTGCGCGGTGGTCCAGCGGGGCTCTGCCCGATTATTGATCGGCGGCGTCGACGACCTGCTCGAAGGCTCGGTGGACCCGGCCGGCGGCTGCGGCTGCTACAGCCCTGACACTCCGGCCGTGGTGCTCGCCCACCATCCCGACTCGATCCTACACCTGACCGACGCGCGGCGCGTGGACCTCGTGCTCTCCGGACACACGCACGGCGGGCAGTACGTGCTTCCCGTCTACGGCGCCCCGGTCACGCTCTCGCAGGTCTGCGGACCGACGACCGCCAGCGGGCGGGTGCCGAACGCCCGGGCGCCGCTCTACGTGTCGCGCGGCATCGGCGAGCAGATGCCCGGTCGCCTGAACTGCCCACCGGAGGTGGTATTAGTACGGCTCTCGGCTGTGGGCTCTCGGCTCTCGGCCACTGCGTGAACGGCAGGAGGACGTGCCGCACGCCGAGTGGTTCCTGATGAACGCCCTAGCCGAGCGCCGAGGGCCGAGAGCCGCCGTTTGTCAGCACCCCGTATACGCGCTGCTCCAGCGTAGGCGCCACTTGGCCGGCCCGATCCGCTCCACGAGCGCGTACGCCGTGCCGTCGCCGTAGTCCCGTCCGATGACGAGAGTCGGGGTGGCCGCCGGCCCCAGTCGTACCGCCGCGAGAACGTCGCTCGTCTCGATCGTCTCCTCCAGGCCTTCGACGCGCTCGTGGTACGCCACCACGTACGGGGCGCGCCGTGTTCCTGTCAGTCGTTCTCCGATGACGACGGTCTGCTCCTCGCGCGGGTTCGCCTCCTGATTCACCTTGCGCACGAGTTGGCCGACCACGGCATCCACGCCCGGCGCCGGAGAGAACCGCCGCGCCGTTCGCACCGAGAAGGGGATGCCCTTGAAGGCCGGCGTCGCGTCGGGCAGCGTGCCAGCGAGGCGTGTGACCTCCGCGGCCAGCCTCGCCGAATCGGCAGGGGCGTCGTCCTCGATGGAGTCGAGCGGGATCGCCGTCGCATGCCCCGCCACGAATGCGACGGTCCAGGGGGCGGCGGGTGGCGAGGCAGTGGACACCGCCGCGGGGGGCGCCGAGTCTGCGCTGGCGGCGCCGCCCACCCCCGCGACGCGCGCCGTCGGCCAAGCCGTGCACTCGGCCGCCGACCGAGCGGGGGGGGCGGCCGACCGGAGCTGCGCCCGCCCGACGACTCCCGTGCGCGAGAACAGCTCCACCGGCACCGACTGCACACTCCCGAGATCGAAGGTGGTCGTGTCCGTGAGCGTGGTATCGTTGAACTCGGGGAAGACGACCACCACCTCGCGCGGCGTGGTGCCGGCGACGAAGAGGGCGGTCCCTGCCCCCGGATCCCAGCCGACCGTGGGGGCGGCGGAGTCCGGGGGGGCGGGAGGGGCGGGAGACGGAGGCGCCGCCGTGTCGACGGGTGGCGCCTCGCGCGAACGCTCGCACGCCGCGAGCGCCCAGAGCCCAAGGGTGGCGACGGTAGTCTGGAGCGCGCGGCGGGTGAAAGCGTGCATGACCCAAATCTGTACCACCGGTCCGAGGGCGGGAAGGCGGTTGGGGACGCGGCGCCCGTCGGGCGCCGCGTGCGTCATCCCGCGGGGGCCAGACCGGCCACGCCGCGTGGGATACGTCACGGTGGGTACGTCGTCCCACGTATGTCCGAATCGTGGTCGCGCTGGTAACGTCAGCGCGTGTCTCACCCGGAACGCCAAGATCTCTCCATCATGACCACTGCTTCTGTCGAGGCCGCCGGCACCGCGGACGCACCACGCGCGCGCGGCGTCCTTGCCAAGCTCGGGCTGCACCGGCCCGAGCTCCGGGCCTGGGCGATGTACGACTGGGCGAACTCCGCGATGGTCTGCGTCATCGCCACCGCCGTCTTCCCCATCTACTTCGTGCGGGTGGCGGGCGCCAACCTCGCGCCGTCGGCGGCGACGCAGAGCTACGCCAACGCGACCACCCTCGGCCTGGTGATCATCGCGATCCTGTCGCCGATCCTCGGCACGGTGGCCGACTACGTCGCCATCAAGAAGCGCCTCCTCGGCACGTTCATGGGAATCGGCGTCGCCGCGGTCTCCTGCATGTACTTCATTCAGCGGGGAGACCTGCTGCTGGCGTCCGTGCTCTTCATCCTCGCCAACATTGGCGCGAACGGGAGCTTCGTCTTCTACGAGTCGCTCCTGCCGCACGTCGCGCGCGAGGACGAGATGGACCGCGTCTCCACCGCTGGCTACGCGATCGGCTACATCGGCGGCGGCCTGCTCCTCGCGCTGAATCTGGCGTGGATCCTCAAGCCCGCGGCGTTCGGCCTTCCCGCGGGGCCGGGCCTGACGCCCGAGCAGGAGACGCTCCCGTCGCGCCTGGCGTTCCTGTCCGTCGCCGTCTGGTGGCTGCTGTTCTCCATTCCACTGTTCCGGCGCGTTCCCGAGCCGCCCGTGCGCCTCGAGAGCGACGAGGAGCGCGGGCGCAACCCCACGGCCGTCGCGCTCCAGCGCCTCCGCGAGACCTTCCGCGAGCTGCGCGGCTACCGGCAGGCGTTCCTCATGCTGCTCGCGTTCCTGATCTACAACGACGGGATCGGCACCATCATCCGCATGGCGACCGTCTACGGGGCCGAGCTGGAGATCGGCGAGACCACGCTGATCGGCTCGATCATGCTGG
>Ga0307408_100001307_pt1 | contig 18653 bp, 15 predicted proteins | sample 322Cmetagenome_FD_202116 | JGI IMG/M metagenome (GOLD analysis project Ga0307408, IMG submission 202116) | Maize rhizosphere microbial communities from greenhouse at UC Davis, California, United States - 322HYB-C-3 | ecosystem: Host-associated > Plants > Roots > Rhizosphere > Soil | place... | reverse complement strand
GACTTATTCGGTGCACACGTTAACGACCTTCCTGCAATCTGGGAGGAGTTGGTTGATGCAGGCTTTGAAAGTGGTCACGCTTACGGGAAATCATTACGTACTGTAAAAAGCTGCGTAGGTAGCACATGGTGCCGCTTCGGACTACAAGACAGCGTTTCTTTCGCTATCGAAGTAGAAGAGCGCTACAAAGGAATACGTTCTCCGCACAAATTAAAAGGCGGCGTTAGCGGATGTATCCGCGAATGTGCAGAAGCACAAGCAAAGGACTTTGGAATTATCGCAACAGAAAAAGGCTGGAACTTATATGTATGCGGTAATGGAGGTTCAAAACCACAGCACGCTCTACTTATTGCTGCAGACGTAGACAAAGAAACCTGTATAAAATATCTTGACAGATTCTTAATGTTCTACATCAAAACAGCAGATCCATTAACCAGAACCGCAACATGGTTAAACAAAATGGAAGGTGGAATTACTTACCTTAAAAATGTAGTTGTAAATGACAGCTTAGGCATAGGAGAACAATTAGAAGAAGAAATTCAAACATTGATCGATGCGTACCATTGCGAATGGACAGAGGTTGTTAGAAGCCCTGAACTACGCAAAAAATTCTCACACTTCGTAAACGTAGAAGAGAAAGATCCAACGGTAGGATTCGACGCAATGAGAGATCAGATTAAAGCGAAAGAGTGGTAAGCTACCACTCACAGAGAACAGGTTTTGAATTTTAACTTTTGATTTTTTAATTATTATGGAAGCAGAATTAACAACAGATATAAAATGGATACTTGCCTGCAATGCAAGTGATGTACCAGAAAACGGCGGAGCTTGTGTAAAATACGAAGAAGAACAAATCGCTGTATTTAATTTCGCAAGAAGAAACGAGTGGTTTGCTACTCAGAATCTTTGCCCGCATAAACAACAAATGGTTCTTTCAAGAGGCATGATTGGAAGCACAGGCGAAGAATGCGAACCAAAAGTTGCGTGCCCTTTCCACAAAAAAACATTCTCATTAATCTCAGGCGAATGCATGAGCGGCGATGATTATACTATAAAGACATATCCTGTAAAACTTGAAGATGGCAAGGTTTACGTAGGGATAAGATCAACAACTTGAGAAAGTTGCCATTGTTAAATATCGTTTCCCCGGCATAGTGCCGGGGTTTTTTGTTTTAAAAGGATCTTTTTTTAAACAAAACCACACATCATCACACTCCTGATATTTATATTTTCCAATATTTGCCCCTAATTAGAAACCAGCAATGAGGGATATCACCCACAAACAAATAACACTAAGAAGCGCAAAAGCCATTGCCTTGGTTTTTTGCTCAGCAGAAACCATAAATACTATAAAGGAAAATCAGCTACCGAAAGGCAACCTGTTTGATGTTGCCAAGGCCGCTGGTTTTATTGGAGCCAAACTTACTCCACAACTTTTACCTCATTGCCATCCTGTAACAATTGACGGAATGGATATAAAGTTTGAATTTCTAAACCAGGAAAATCACTACGAACTATTTCCAGAATCGGCATTTTTAAGAACAGGGATTGTTATAGAAGGCGAGGCGAAATCTATTGGCCGAACAGGCATTGAAATGGAGATGCTAACTGCGGTAAGTGTAGCTGCTTTGGAAATTTACGACATGCTTAAGCCAGTTGACACCAAACTCGAAATCGGGCACATTAAGCTACTGGATAAAAAAGGTGGAAAAAGCGATCGCAAAAAATTCTTCGCCACCTCTCCTACCTGTGCTGTTTTAGTTTGCTCTGATTCTTGTGCTGAAGGGAAGCGTGAAGATCGCAGCGGCCTTCTTATCAAACAAATGCTTGAAGAGGTAAAAGCTAAGGTTGAACATTATAAAATTGTTCCCGACAATAAAGCAGATATCCAGCAACAAATCAAAGATTGGGTTAACCAGGACGTTCAGTTCATTTTTACGACTGGTGGAACTGGTTTAGGCCCAAGAGACAATACTGTTGCTGCAGTGAAAGAAATACTTGAGCGAGACGCAGATGGCATCACAGAAGCCATGAGAACATTCGGACAAATGCGTACACCATTAGCCATGATGAGCAGAGCTGTAGCCGGATCAATTGCTCACACGCTAATCGTAACGCTGCCGGGAAGTTCAGACGGGGCAAGAGAATCCTTAGAGGCAATTCTACCCGCAGTTTTTCATGCAAGAAAAATGATGAAAGGCGGAGGACATTAATTAATAACTAAATTTAAACATTCCATCACGCAAATAAAAGGTCCAAGATAGGATTAAAAAAACCTGGCCCTTTTTCCTTAAAATAAAATCCGGTTTATACAGAACAATGATTAGCCTTCAGGAAGCACAAGAGATTATTATTTCAAAAGCTAAGAATTTCGGCTCAGAAAGCGTTGCATTAGATAACGCAGACGGACGGGTTTTAGATGAAGATATTTTATCCGACAGAGACTACCCGCCTTTCAACCGGTCCGCAATGGATGGATACGCCATCAGATACGAAGACTGGCAAAACAATATCCGTAAATTCGAAATTGCAGAAACCATTTTTGCGGGTAGTAAAGCTTCCACTGATTTATCAGCGGGAAATTGTTACAAAATAATGACTGGATCAGCTGTTCCACAGCAGGCAAACGCTGTTATACGGCGTGAAGACAGTACTGAAGATTCGGGCTTTGTAACATTTCAGCTCAATGAAATCAAACAATATCAAAACATCGCCAAACAAGGAGAAGACCTTAGGAAAGATAACATTGCTATAAGGAAAAATACATTCTGTTCAGCTCCTGTTATAAGCACCCTGGCTACGGTTGGGAAAATGACTGTTCCGGTAAAAAGACTGCCTAAAGTTGCATTTTTTACAACAGGAAATGAAGTTAAACCAGCCAACAGCGCTGTAAATACCATTGAAATCAGAAACAGCAACGAATGGCTTGTTAAAACGCTGCTAAAAAAGTGGAAAATCATCCCTTTCCTTTACCAACACATCAACGACGATAAATCAGAACTGCAAACTCAGATAAGGAAAGGCCTCGAAGCCGACATTCTTATTCTAAGCGGAGGAGTTTCTGCCGGAGATGCAGACTACGTTCCCGAAATACTACAAGAACTTGGGGTGAAAAAATTATTTCATAAAGTTGAAATAAGACCGGGAAAACCTTTTTGGTGCGGCCAGTTACCTAACGGTGGAATGGTTTTCGCCCTACCCGGCAACCCATTTTCAACATTGGTTACTTTCAAGCTTTTTATAGAGACCTACCTTGAAGCCATACTATCCCACAACCCTTCGAAAAAACTGAGGCTAAATTTTAACGGAAACAGAATAAGAAAATCCCCATTTGATGAATTTTTCCCGGTAAAGATCACCGACACGCAATTAGAATTGATTGACATTAACGGATCGGGAGATATACGTTTAGGTTTGTATGCAGATGGTATCGCTCATCACCCAAAAGAAAATCCCGAACTTTCGCCCGGGATTTCAATCGATTGTATCATTTTATAAAATCAGTTTAATTGCTTTTTCTTTGAAGCGCCATCCTGAGTAAACAAGTCACTATCACTCACTAAAGCTGCAAGCTTTTCAGGGTCGAGAATTTTAATACTTTTACCCATGGTAACAATAGCTCCATCCTGCACCAGATCGTTTATTATACGAAAAACTGTTTCATAGGTGGCGCCCGCATAAGAAGCCAGATCCTGACGGGTAAGATCAATATCAATAAAACCATCTACCGTAAAACCGAATTTATCTTTCAAAGAGAATAAAGCCTGAGCAATACGCCCTTTAACAGGCATATGCGCCAGATTTCTCATTTTCCGTTCAGATTCCTGAAGCTCATCAGCAAGAAACAACATCAACTGATAAGTCAATTCATGGTTTACTCTTAATGTTGCCTCAAAAACATCCATAGGAACAAAACATACAACTCCATTCTCAAGGGCAGTTCCAGAAACCGGATAATATAAGTTAGTCCCCAAACCACGATGACCTATAATTGCACCTTCTTTGGCAAACCTTATAATCAGTTCCTTATCCGGACCCCATTTTTTATGCACCTTCACATTCCCCTCATAAACAAAGTATACCCCCGTAACCCGATCTCCTTCTTTAAAGATCTGTTCCCCTTTTTTAACCTGATATGTTTGACGATGCACGTTTAATGCCGGAAGCCACTCTTTTAAACAAAGCCTACATAGGAAGCATTTGTCCAATCCGCATTCATGTTTAGTTCTTTTCATCTTAAATTCTTAATAAAAATACCACTTTATACAGGATCGTTCAATTTTGGAGGAAAATACTATCAGTTTTCCCTCTAAATCTTATAAATCCACCACCATTCATGCCGCAGAAATGAATGAAAAGAAATTCTTGCTGTTTAATTTGATTCGAAACTCGTACCAGACCAGGAAACAACTCAGTAAAAAGACCTTTTTTAAGGATAATTATTCACAAAAAAATCCATTTTAAAATGGATTTACAACTATTTAAGCCATTATTTATAAAAATCTAATAAAACGCACCTAAAAAAGCCATAAAAATCACAAAACCAAGAGGCTTTAAAATTAAAAATTCGTCAAATTTTAAATATCACAAGCCTTTTGATTTAAAAATTTGAAAAAAAACGAATATTCATATTAGATAAATCATATAAATACACATTTTTTAAGGTAAAATTTTGCTTTTGACACGAAATACCCTAATTTTAGCATAAACAAAAACAAAAACTAAGACGATTCTTAACAAACAGCAAAAAATGAAGAAAAATTAGACAGGAAAATCAGTAAAAAAGAAAAACCCCGCCGGAGGTCGCAGTCCAAACGGGGCTTAAGTTTCAAGTGCTTTAACAAACTTAAAAAACCTATCAAATGTACAAAAAGCTTCTCGCATCACGTATTTCAAAAACTTCGCTAGCTATAGCAGCGATTGCAGCCCTTTCAACAAACAAGGTTTCTGCACAGATGACTCTTTCAGGACAAGTAAGACCTCGCTTTGAGGCAAGAGATGGTTTTGCAAATCTTACGGCAGAACCAACTTCTCCGGCATCTTTCATTTCCCAAAGAACAAGATTAACCTTTGGCTACAAATGGGACAGATTAACATTCGGAGTAACTGCGCAAGATGTTAGAGTATGGGGACAAGACGCCTCTACCATTACACCAGCAGACGGAAGTCGCTTAATGCTTCATGAAGGTTGGGGAGAAATCACCTTAGCCAACAAGGCAGACACTACTATTAAATTTAAACTCTTTGACGCCCTTTCATTAAAAGTTGGTCGCCAGGAATTAATTTACGATGACTCCCGCTTAATTGGCAACTTAGACTGGTTGCAACAAGGTCGCCGTTTTGACATGGCTTTATTAAAAGTTGTACATCACGGATGGCAAGTAGATTTAGGCTATGCTTACAACCAGAATGCTGAAGGATTTTCCGGAACAATGTACACACCGGGCAACATTTCACCAACAGTTACTACCGACAAAGGCGTATCTGTTACAACCCCGGCGGGAATTGTTCCTTTAGCACCAGGCGGCTTAGCTACAACCAACAGCGCAGCAGGTGGCACCCCAGTTTTTGCTAGTCCGGCAAACTCAAACGGAGGTAGCGCTAACTACAAAAACTTCACCAGCGTTTACGTCAGTAAAAAATTCAACCAGACAAAAGTTGCCTTACTATTTTTCAAAGATGAATTTGGAAAATACACAACTGGCGTTAGATCTGTAGATATTGACAACGACGGACTTTCTGAAGGAAATGTTTACTATAGACAATACAACCAAAAAGGCACAAACGACAGATTCACTTTTGGAGGTATGATAAACCATGTACTAGGCAACGCTTCTGGCTTTGGAAAAATTGCACTACAAGGAGCTTACTACCAACAATTGGGAGAAGACAGAGAAGGCAGAGACTTGAAAGCATTCCATTACAATGCACAAGCAATGTACTCTAAAGGAAAAATCACTGTTGGACCTGGTGTTGATTTTCTTTCTGGAAACAAACTTACAACGCCTGGAACCGAGAGCAAAAGATTTGATCCTCTTTACGGAACTCCGCATAAATTCTGGGGCTACATGGACTTCTTCTACGCACCAACCGGATCTCCGGCTGCTGGCTTAATGGACTACTACTTCAAAACCAAGTACACAGCCAACGAATACAGCATAACTGCCGATTTCCATCGCTTTGATGCAGATCATACTCCAGTTACAGGTGTATCATCAAAACACTTTGCCCACGAACTTGATTTAGTTGCAAGCTATACATTAAACAAATTCACCACTGTGGATTTAGGTTACAGCCACGCCTGGGCAACAGACAACCTGGCACGCACCAAGCTTTTCAACTATAGCGCAGCTACGTCATATGACAAGTCTCCTGATTTTGTGTATTTGATGATCAACATCAAACCAGACTTCCTGTACACAAAACCGGTTGCAATCAAACAATAATTCTGCAAAACAAAATTATCGTTCACTTTTTCAAAAGGCAAAACACATGAATTTCTTATACAAAATAAAAGAAGTAATAAAAGCTACAGCTCTTGCAGCTACCCTTATATCAGCAACGGCGTTTCAGGCCGAAGCAAAAAAAATCAGATTAGGCTTTATTCCACTTACTGACTGCGCTCCATTGGTTACAGCTAAGGAACTAGGCTTATTTGCTAAATACGGAGTAGACGTTGAATTATCAAAAGAAGCTTCATGGGCAAACGTTCGAGACAAAATTCTTTTAGGCGAATTAGACGGAGCACATTGCCTTTCATCTATGCCACTTTCGGTTTACACCGGTATTGGCGGAAAAGCTGGCTCTGAAATGAAAATCGCAATGATGCTTAACTTCAACGGACAAGCCATCACATTATCTAAAGATTTTTGCGGCTTAGTTGGTTACAAAGAAATTGGCAAAGTAGCGGGAGCGGTTAAGAAAGTACAAAGCCGCAAAGAGGTTACTTTCGCGATGACCTTCCCTGGCGGAACTCACGACATTTGGTTACGTTACTGGTTAGCTGCAACCGGAACGTCTAAAAACGTTGGTATCATCACCATCCCTCCTCCACAAATGGTTGCAAACATGCGTGTTGACAACATGGAAGGATATTGCGTTGGTGAACCATGGGGCGGCGTTGCTGCTGCTCAAAACGTGGGTTTTACACACATTGCAAGTCAGGATTTATGGAGCGATCACCCTGAAAAAGCTTTGGTTGTAAATTCAAACTTCGCTAAAACCGACAAAGACGACCTCAAGAAAGTTATGAAGGCCATTATTGAAGCTCAAAGATGGTTAGATGATTTAGGAAACCGCAAAAAAGCTGCAAGCTGGTTAACTAAACCATACTACGTAAATGCACCTTTAGCAGTAATCGAAGCAAGACTTTTAGGTTCAAGCGATTTAGGCTGCGACCTTGGAGTACAAAAATACAAAGGCAACTACATGGTATTCTATAAAAACGGAACCGTACCGATGCCTAAAAAAGTTTACTCTTATTGGTTCCTGGCACAATATGTACGCTTTGGCTTACTGAAGTCTGAACCTAACTATGCTCAGATTACTGAAAAATTAGTTCTTGACGATTTATACGCTGAAGTTGCCAAAGAAATGAACATTCCTGCTCAGGCAGATATGGGAATCATTAAAACCAACTACGACATTCCTTTCGATCCTAAAAACATCGATGACTACCTAAAAGGTACCAAAAAATAAGGACAACATTCACATAAACCTCCGGCAATAAAAAACCGGAGGTTTCAAAACCGATAAGATGAAGAAGATTTTCACACTCGACACCCTATATACTATACTTTCTTTCTTTGCCAGCATTTTCATCCTGATTGCAATCTGGGAAATTGTAGCACGGGCAACAGATAGACAAATACCGGGCCCGGCTTCCACATGGATAGTGTTTAAGGAGTTAATTGCAGAACCTTTTTACGATCGCGGACCAAACGACAAAGGAATTGGCAACCAATTACTTAGCTCAATAGGACGTGTATTTACAGGATTTGGAATAGGCTCACTTATCGCAATTCCAATGGGACTACTAATGGGATCGTCAAAAGCAATGATGCGATTATTTAATCCAATTGTACAAATACTTCGCCCTGTATCTCCATTAGCATGGTTTCCGCTTGGCTTATTGGCTTTTCAGGCAGCAGAGGGAGCAACTGTTTTCATCATTGCCATCACCTCATTGTGGCCTACATTAATTAATACATCTTTTGGAGTTGCCACAATCCCTTCAGATCACAAGAACGTGGGAAAAGCATTTGGCTTCTCAAAATGGAAATATGTTTCCAAAATCATGATCCCATTCGCTCTACCTCACATTATCACCGGCCTAAGACTATCCATCGGTGTTGCGTGGTTGGTAATTGTTGCAGGCGAAATGCTATCTGGCGGCGTTGGAATCGGCTTTTTTGTATGGGACAGCTGGAATGGCTTATCGCTAGAAAAAATCCTTATCGCCATTTTAATAATTGGAACAGTGGGATTAATACTTGACAAAATTTTCAATGCAATACAACATGTATTTGCCTGGGAGAACAAATAATTATTAGCGGGTAAGATTTAAAAACTAAAATTATGGCACTTACAGATCATCTAACAGAACCATCAATTGAAACCCTCAACGGGACAAATAAGGCAACTAGCAATATATCAGTTCCGAATTCTATTGAGATAAAAGACGTTACTGTATCGTTTAAAACAAAAAAAGGAGTTTATACCGCTATCAAAGAAATAAGCCTTGATGTTAAAAAAGGCGAGATTGTTTCCCTTATCGGTCACTCGGGTTGCGGCAAGTCGACTTTAATGAATACGATTTCAGGAATGGTTAGCCCCACAACCGGCACAGTAATGGCTAACGACAACATTGTAAAAGGCCCAGGTCCAGACAGAGGTATTGTATTTCAAAATTATTCACTTCTACCCTGGTTAACCGTCTATAAAAACATTTACGAAGCTGTCGACTCAGTTCTTCATTCGAAAACAACTACAGAGAAAAAGGAAATTGTAACCAATGCACTGGCGATGGTAAACCTTCTTCCTCATAAAGATAAATTACCAGGACAGCTTTCAGGCGGAATGAAACAAAGGGTAGCTATTGCGCGTGCCTTTGCCATAAGTCCTCAAATTTTATTACTTGATGAGCCTTTTGGAGCATTAGATGCTTTAACCAAAGGATCAATGCATATTGAATTGCTAAAATTATGGAACCTCGATAACCGTAACAAAACTATCGTAATGGTTACCCATGATATTGAGGAAGCTATCTTCCTTTCGGACAGAGTTGTTGTAATGAACAATGGTCCTGCAGCTACTATCAAAGAAATCGTAGACATACCATTGGAAAGACCCCGAAACAAGAAAGACATTGTCCACGATCCAAAATACATGGAAATCCACGACAAACTACTAGGTCTTCTATTCGATAAGTTTTCAATAAACGACATCCACTAACAGAAAAACACAACACCACAACACTTTTTAAATCAAAATCAAATAAAACCAAGATGACAAGCAACAAACCATTATCGAAGCTAAATATTTTCAGCTTTAGTGGAATTCAAATGAGAACCTTTCACATCACCTGGATGATGTTCTTCGTATGTTTCTTTGGCTGGTTCGGCCTGGCACCACTTATGCCAACCATTCGTGGCGACCTCGGATTAACCAAAGGACAGGTAGGAAACATTATTATAGCGTCTGTATCATCAACAATTATTGCCCGTTTAATAATTGGAAGATTATGTGACACCTGGGGACCAAGAATTACAGCAGTTCGCTTGCTTATTTTAGGATCTATTCCGGTAATGTTAGTGGGCCTATCCCATGACTATACCACATTTTTACTTTTCAGATTAGGAATTGGAACAATCGGAGCTTCTTTCGTAATCACCCAATTTCACACTTCAATGATGTTTGCTCCTGAAATTAAAGGAACAGCCAATGCTGTTACCGGCGGATGGGGTAATCTTGGAGGAGGTATAACCAATATGGTAATGCCTATCATTTTTGCAACTATTGTTGGCATGGGCTACACAGAAGGAGAAGCCTGGAGATATGCAATGATTGTACCAGGAGTAATGATGCTGATCATTGCATTCGTTTATTACAAATTCACACAAGACACTCCCCAAGGAAACTACAAGGAGATTGGTTACACTAAAGCTGATTCTGGCAAAACAGACTGGTCTATATTAGCAGACTGGAGAGTTTGGGCTTTATCATTAGCTTATGGCATGTGCTTTGGCATGGAAATCACCTTTGATAACGTAGCTTCTCTTCACTTCGTGGATTCTTTTGGACTTGAGCAAAAAACAGCAGGTCTTTTAGCAGGAATTTTCGGTGCGATGAACCTTTTCGCAAGGGCTTTTGGTGGAATTGTAGCCGATAAAGTGGGTAAATCTTACGGACTTAAAGGAAAAGGGCTTCTTTTAGCTTCAATGTTATTGTTAGAAGGTATTGGCTTATCATTCTTTGCAAGCGCAGGCTCTGTTACCCTGGCTATAGTTTACATGCTTTCGTTTGCAATGTTCCTTAAAATGGCCAATGGCGCAACTTATGCTATCGTTCCGTTTGTTAACAAGAAAAACGTTGGACTTGTAAGTGGTATTGTAGGTGCTGGCGGTAACGTTGGAGGTATGCTTTTTGGCTTTTTATTCAAATCAGAAAACATCACTTACAGCGAAGCATTTACTTACATTTCTTATACTGTTATGGCAATTGCCGCTTTAATTCTGATAACTAAATTCCAAAAATCGAAATCTTCAGAAGAAACCAGCGAAACAGAAACAAAAAAAGAAGAATCTTTCGCATAATAGATACAATAATTAAAATATAAATAAAAATAAGACCAACACAACGCAGTTTTTTGATAAAAAATTCAAATTAATATCTTTTTTTAACAAAAAACTCAAAAAAGCCCGTAAAAACATGACATCCATCATGATTTTACGGGCTTACTATTTAAAAACAAGTATTTTTTTGTGTTTTATTTCTTATTTTTGAAATAACAAAGATTAAGTATTCAATCTCCTCCCTGAATCAAAATCAGAGAATAACAAAAGCAAGTTTTTACATTTTTAATAGCAATAGAATGGCGGTTAATCATCTACAAGAAAAATTCACCTCAACATGCTGCTATTGCGGCACTGGTTGCGGAGTTGTGGTAGACAAAGAGAAAAACGGCTCTATTACAGTAACAGGAGACAAAGATCATCCTGTAAATGAGGGCAAACTTTGCAGCAAGGGCTTAAACTTACAATATACAGTAAACGATCAAGCCGACCGTCTTTTTTATCCCGAAATGCGATTTAATAAAAACATGCCACGTCAGCGTGTTTCCTGGGATACGGCCCTTGATCGCACTGCCGCAGTATTCAAAACATTCATTGAAAAATATGGTCCGGACTCGGTAGCTTTTTATGCTTCAGGACAGTGCTTAACCGAAGAATATTATGTGATCAATAAATTAATTAAAGGATTTATTGGCAGTAATAATATCGATACCAATTCCAGGCTTTGCATGAGCAGCGCCGTGGTTGGGTACAAGATGGCTTTGGGCGAGGACAGCGTTCCGGTTTGCTACGAAGACATCGAACTTGCTGATTGCTTTTTCGTTACGGGCGCAAATCCGGCATGGTGCCACCCTATTATCTGGCGTAGGGTTGAAGCTCATAAGGCAGCCAATCCAAATGTAAAAATCATCGTTGTAGATCCACGCGTTACAGACACGTGCGCTATCGCAGATCTGCATCTTCAAATAAATCCGGGAACGGATATTACTTTAAACTATGCTATTGGCCGTGCTCTTATAGAAAACGGAGACATTGACTCTGACTTTGTAAGCAACCATACAGAAGGTTTTGAAAAATATCGCGAACTAGTTTTTCAAAAAACAATATTCGAAGCGTCGGTTATTTGCGGCGTAAGTGAAGACGATATTCTTTTAGCAGCCGAATATATTGGTAACGCCAAAGGATTTTTGACTATGTGGACCATGGGACTAAACCAAAGTTCTATAGGTACGAGCAAAAATCTTAGCTTAATTAACTTAAACCTAATTACGGGACATATCGGCAAACCAGGCTCTGGTCCTTTTTCTCTAACAGGCCAACCTAATGCCATGGGCGGACGTGAAGTTGGTGGTTTATCAAACTTATTACCAGCTCACCGCAATCTGGCTAATCCTGCACATCGGGAAGAAGTACAAAAATTCTGGGGAGGAACTACTATTTCCGAAAAGCCGGGATTAACTGCAACTGAAATGTTCGAAGCTCTGGATGCAGGCCGTCTTAAAGCAATATGGATCTTATGTACCAATCCACTAACCAGTTTACCTAATACACGTTTCGCGGAACAAGCTTTGAAAAAAGCAAAATTTGTTGTTGTTCAGGAAGTAAGTAACAAACCTGAAACTATAAAATACGCCGACGTCGTTCTTCCTGCGGCTGCGTGGACCGAAAAAGAAGGTACCATGACCAATTCTGAACGAAGAATCAGCTACTTAAACAGAATAGTGCCTCCTCCGGGAGAAGCCCTTCCTGATGCCGAAATCATTTGCCGATTTGCTAAAAAGATGGGCTTTCATGGTTTCGATTACGCTTCCATGGAGGATATATATAAAGAACACGCTAAGTTAACTGCAAAAACAAACATCTCTGTTCAGGGGCTTGATTACGGTATTATTAAACAAAACAAAACCGTGCAATGGCCTTTCAACAAAAAGACTGGTACAGGCACAAAGCGCCTTTTTGCAGATAAAAAGTTTTATACACCTTCCACCAAAGCAATTATTCATGCTCCGGAAGATGTTTTAACCAGCGAAATGCCAAATGAAGATTTTCCGTTCATTCTGACAACCGGACGGGTAAGAGATCAGTGGCATACGATGAGCAAAACTGGTAAGGTAAACAAACTTAATAGTCATATCTCTCAATCTTATCTTGAGATTCATCCACTGGATGCTGAACGTCTGTCAATAAAAGACGGAGAGATTGTAAATGTGACCTCCAGGCGGGGCGATGTTAGGGTTAAAGCTAAAGTTTCTGACACCATAAAGGCTGGAGTTGTTTTCCTGCCGATGCATTGGGGTAAAATATTGGGAAGTGACTTAAACAGGGCAAATAACATCACCAGCACAATACTGGACCCATTCTCGAAAGAGCCCGACTTTAAGTTTTGTGCAGTTCAGGTGGAAAAATACAGAAAACCAAAGCAACGCATTGTAGTAGTTGGAGCCGGGGCTGGCGCTTATGGTTTTGTTAAAAGTTACCGCGAACTTAATCATGATGACGATATAACGATTTTCAGTAAAGAGAACTTCCCTTTTTACAACAGGGTAATGCTTCCTGATTACATTAGCGGCGAGCAGCAGTGGGAGCAGCTTGTAAAAATGAAGGATTCGGAGGAGCCACAATACAATATCCGTTTACTTCGGGGAGTAAGTGTTGAAAAAATCAATCGGGAAGAGAAATATGTTATTGATTCAAGAGGAATCAAAACACCATACGATATTTTACTGATGGCCACAGGTAGCGGCGCTGCTGTTCCGAGAAACGTGCCTTCCCTTCCGGGTATTTTTACCATGAGAACGCGAACTGATGCCGATAATTTTAAAAAGCACGTACCTAGAAACGGCCATGTAGTAATAGTTGGGGGTGGCTTACTAGGCTTAGAGATGGCTGCTTCCCTGAGAGAAATTGGCACAAAAGTCACTATCGTACAGCGTATCTCCCGCTTCTTAAACCGTCAGCTCGATCCATTGGGCAGCCAGATGCTTCATGATGAAATGGTGGATCAGGGTTGTGATATTTATTACAATGACGAGGTTCAATTATTCTACGGCCGCTCCAAACTTACCGGTGTAGGTCTTGCAAGTGGACGAAAAATCAATTGCGATGCCATGATAGTGGCAATTGGAACTACGCCAAATATTGAACTGGCCCGCGAAATAGGTTTGGATTGCAAACGAGGCGTTGTTGTAAGTGAGCGCTTACAAACTAACGACCCTTCAATTTTTGCCATTGGCGAAATTGCAGAATTTGAAGGCATATTATATGGCATTACTGCAGCAGCAGAACAACAGGCAGAAATTGTAGCTAAATATCTGAACGGAGACATTTCCTGCTACTATAAAGGCAGCTTATTCATGAACATTATTAAAATTCATGGATTTGATCTTTGCAGCATTGGAATACCGGAATGTCCGGACGATAAGAATTACGAAGAAATTGTGTTTATCGATAAAGCGAAACGTTACTACAAAAAATGTATCATACATGAAGACAGGCTTGTAGGAGCAATTTTGATTGGCGATAAATCGGAATTTCAGGAATTCAGAGAGCTTATCGGAAACAAAACCGAATTAAGTGAAAAACGCATTCAATTATTGAGAAGCGGCAAGCAGGCCGATCCAGTACTTGGCAAACTGGTTTGCAGCTGCAACAATGTGGGAAGCGAAAACATTAAGAACAAGATTAACGGCGGCTGCAGGGACTTTAAGGAACTCTGCGCTACAACGGGCGCCGGAACAGGCTGCGGATCTTGTCGGCCGGAGGTAAAACGCCTTCTTGAAGAAAGCTTAAAAGAGGAATTAGTAAGTGCGGCAGTATGAAACAAGAAACATCAACCAAACATAGTATAAAAATAAATCTGCCAGGTGGCATCGTAGCTGCCGGAGATTTGCTGGTAATTTTAAATGCGGCCGAAAAGGCAGGGATTAGCAAAGTTAGTCTTGGCAACAGGCAGCAGTTATTTCTTTCTGTAACGGATGACGAACTTGAAGATCTGGAACATGAGTTTCTGATGGAAGATATCGAGTTCGAAAAAGACTCGGACACCTATCCCAACATTATAAGTTCATACGTTTCTGAAGATATTTTCAGTATATCAAACTGGCTTCGCGAAGGTGTTTACAAAGATATCCTCGATGGTTTTGACTTTAAACCAAAGTTGAAGATCAACCTTGTGGATAACAATCAAAACTTCATTCCTTTCTTTACAGGGAATCTGAATTTCATTGCTTCCGGAATCAGCAATTTCTGGCATCTGCATATCCGTTTTCCAAAATCAAACCACTTTTATGCATGGCCCAAATTGGTTTACACGGAAGATATCGCAGCATTAAGCAAGCTTATAGAGAACGTTATTTTTGAGAACAAAAACCAGTTTTACGATCAGGAATCTGTAGATGGAGCTGCGTTTTTTGATAAAGTTACTCACCAGAAGCGTTTCATCACGCAACCGTCAACTGAGCCGCTAGTTCTGCCCGATTTTCAATTACCTTATTATGAAGGCTTCAATAAATACGAAAACAAATACTGGTTAGGCATTTACAGGCGAAACGAAGAATATTCAGTTGCTTTCCTGAAAGATATTTGTTCTGTTTGTCTTCAAACACGGGTTGGACAGATCTATACCACTCCTTGGAAAACACTCATTATCAAAGACATCCATCCTGAAAATCGAAAATTCTGGAACTTTATACTTGCTAAGAACCGGATCAACGTTCGCCATGCTTCTATTGAACTTAACTGGCAAATTGAAGATCAATGCGAATACGGACTTAATCTGAAACATCATTTAGTAAAGCAATTCGACAATGAGGACCTGCGAACATTTAAACTATGCTTCGCCGTTAAGGTAAATCCCAAAACGGGCCTATTTGGTTCGGTTATTATTAAAAAACACTACGAAAGCACCGAGGGTGAGCCGGATCAGTTCGATATATTACACACCAGGGACTTTAACCCGAACTCTAAGGACTTTGTAACTTATCGTAAAGACGTTAGCTATGAAGATCTGGCAACAGAACTGATAACTCTTTGCGATTACTTTTACGGCTTACAAACCAGCGGTAATCTTATGGCCACGCCTACAGTAGTTAATGACACAGCAGAATTGGAGTCGGCCATTAGCCAGATATTTGTTCATCAGTGCAAACATTGTGGTACCGTTTACGATCAGGAGTATGGTGATGAATTTAATTCAATTGCACCAGGAACAGTGTTTAGTGCATTACCAGAATTGTATGCCTGCCCTACCTGCGATTCGCCTAAAGCAGATTTTGTAGAAGTTGACAAAAATTCTTTAGCACAATTGGTACCTTTGTAAAAGAATGGACATCAATTTGGCGATTAGCATGTTTATCATTTCGGCAATTCATGTATTTGCAATGCAGGCATTTAAAAGCAAGCTGCCAATTTTTTGCCGTCTTTATTTTAATTTGTGTGCGGATGGAATTGAGAGATGATTTCGGCAGAAAGTTTAAAACCCTGCGGGTTAGCCTGATTAATACCTGTAATCTGGGTTGTGTTTATTGTACTTGCGGCACAGAGGATCTTAAAGAAAATCATCAGTTAACTAAAGAACAAGGTTTATCTGTTGATGAACTTACCGCGATAATAGCGCAGCTGCATACCGCTTTAGAGCTTGAGACGGTACGCTTTACAGGCGGCGAACCATTGCTATATAAGGATGTTGTAAAGATTGTTAAATCAGTAAAACAGCTCGGCATAAGCAATCTTAAACTTACCACAAACGGCCTTCTGCTTGAAAATATCGCTGCTGATCTTGCCGCTGCTGGCATTAACTCCATAAACGTATCGCTGGATGCTATTGATGAAGATATCTTTTACAAGATAAGTCGCCGTAGTGGAATTCACAGAATTTTGAATGGTATTGATAAGGCTGTTGCCTGCGGGATAGATGTAAAAATTAATTCAGTGGTGATGAAAGGCTTAAACGAATGCCAGATTCTTCCGCTACTTGATTTCGCTTTTGAAAGGAATTTAAAGATTCGTTTTTTAGAAATAATGGCTATGGGGCATTTATTTGGCCAAGCCGATAAGCATTTCTTTTCGCAGGATGAGATTTTAGAACGCATCCACACCAAATATCAATTTAGCCGATTGTTCAGAACCAGTTCTTCAACAGCCAATTACTGGCAAACTGATGCAGGAAACGTTTTTGGAATTGTTGCCAACGAGAGTGAACCTTTCTGCGGTGATTGCAATCGTTTAAGGCTGGATTCGCTTGGTAACATTTACGGTTGCCTGAGCAGCAATTTCCCTATCTCTGCAAAAAACATTACTACGGAAGAAGAATTAACAGACAAATTGCAAATGGCCATGTGGCAAAAGCAAGCCGTAAAATTTACGGGCAGCAATTTGAGCATGTTAAATATTGGAGGATAAGTTTAGATGACCATTGAAGTGTATGCTTTATTGAAAGAATATTTCGAAAAGCAATTCGTGATAAAAGAACAGATTGAAGACATAAGTGCATTAAGAGATTATCTGGGCAACCAAAAACCCCAGGCTCTTGAAATCCTGAGAGCATGCAGGTTTGCAGTTGAAGATGAATTTGTGGGTGATACATACCAATTGAAAGAGAATGACAGCATTAGCATCATCCCTCCAAGTAGTGGAGGTTAGTACCTATATCTCGGCAGAACCTTTAGATTTAGCGGGCCAGTTAAGTAAATCGCATCATCCTTTAGCTGGTGCTGTTGTGCTTTTTAGCGGCGACGTTCGTGATAATAACCTTGGCAGACAAGTGGCCTATCTGGAATATGAAGCTAAAGAAAGCATGGCAGCCAAAATGATTCACGAAATATTGGTTGAAGCCAAAGAACGCTGGAAGCTAAATATTGCTGTTGCCCAGCACCGGGTTGGAAAGGTTGCCGTTGGCGAATGTGCAGTAGTGGTTATCACGGCAACTCCGCATCGCCGGGAAGCTTACGAGGCTAACCGCTATATTATTGACAGAATTAAACATGAAGTACCGATCTGGAAATGTGAATATTTTACCGATGGTACTAAAAAATGGGGTGGAAACTGCAATTGTCATGATATAACTGGCGACCCGAATAAGCATGTGTATGAAGCCCCTACGCTTTAATAAAGTTTTAGTTTTAACACGCTGAACAACTTGCCTTTCATCGGGCTGGCTGGCTTATGAAACCAACAATTACCATTGAATATTGCCCGAAATGCGGCTGGATGTTGCGTTCGGCCTATTTTGCACAGGAACTGCTTAGTACTTTTTCTGATGATATTAAAGGAGTACTACTGCGACCCGCAGAAATTAGCGGCACCTTTAAAATCTTCATAAACGATCAAGAAATATTTGACAGAAAACGAGCCGGTGGCTTTCCTGAAATTAAGGAATTAAAACAGCAGGTTCGAGATATTGTTAATCCTGAAAAGAGTTTAGGTCACTCTGACAGAAAATAGATTATGAGCAAACTTATAGGAGTTGTTTTATGCGGCGGCGAAAGTAAGCGCATGGGTCGCGACAAAGGCTTAATTGAGCAGGATGGCACTCATTGGGCAGTAATGATGGCCGATAAGCTTAGAAGTTTTGAACTACCGGTGGTGATTTCCATAAATCCCAAACAAGTAGAAGCTTACGAGAATTTATTCCCAGAAACACCTTTGGTGATTGATCAGCTACATATTCACGGGCCCTTAAATGGCTTATTAACGGTGCACGAAAACTTCCCCGATAAGGATATACTTTTACTAGCAACTGATTTAATTGATATGGATGATGAAACCATCCATACTTTGCTTTACACCTACAATCACGAACCGAACTTTGATTTTTATGCCTATGAGCAGGATGGATTTGCCCAGTCGTTTTGTTCTATTTTC
>Ga0307408_100001305_pt1 | contig 18660 bp, 9 predicted proteins | sample 322Cmetagenome_FD_202116 | JGI IMG/M metagenome (GOLD analysis project Ga0307408, IMG submission 202116) | Maize rhizosphere microbial communities from greenhouse at UC Davis, California, United States - 322HYB-C-3 | ecosystem: Host-associated > Plants > Roots > Rhizosphere > Soil | place: USA... | reverse complement strand
CGGATGAATGCGTGCCAGGTCACGCAGCCGCTCTAACAAGCTCAGCCTCCCCTCAAGGAAAGCCCGCAGGTCGGACGCGAGCCCGCGGGCATCGGCATAGCGGCGCGATGGATCCTTGTGCAGCGCCTTCATGCAAATGCGGCTGATACTGCGTGACAGCCGCCAATCTCCCCGATGCGGCGGCTTGGGATCGCGATGCACGGTGGCCAGGACTTCCTCACGCCCGCCCGCACCCCCGAAGGGCCGGCGGCCTGTTAGAATCTCATAAAGGATCGCACCGAGCGCAAAGACATCCGCCTGCGGTCCCGCCGATGCCGCGCGCCCTTCCGCTTGTTCGGGCGCCATGTAGCCGGGCGAGCCCATCACCTTCCCCGGAATCGTCTGCCCCTCTGTCCCGCTGCCGGTACCCGCCCCCATTCGCTTCGCAATACCCCAGTCGACAACGTACACCGAGCGATGACGATCGATCAGGATGTTCTCCGGCTTGAGATCGCGATGAATCACGCCGAGTTCATGGGCGTAGGCCATGGTATCACAGGCATCGAGCAGGATCGCCAGTAGCCTCTTGCGCCACGGCGCACTGCGCGTTGCCGGCCCTCGCTCGGCGAGCAGGTCGGCCAAGGTCCGGCCCTCCACTTTTTTCATCGCGTAGCAGGGCATTCCGTCTTTGTCCTGGCCCTGGCCATAGACCGGCGGACAGCCGGGATGATCCATGTGCCCCAGCAGCGCGATTTCCTCCTCGAAGCGCCCACGAACCTCGGCATCTTCAGCATGCTCGGCCCGGAGGATTTTCACGGCCACATATTGACCGAGATCAGGCGCATAGCCATCGAGCACACGTCCCATCCCCCCCTCGCCGATCAGGCGGGTCAGTTGGATCCGGCGGCGGAATTCGATCTGCGAGGTGGCGGGGTCGTCGCTCATGGAGGGATGCGTGTCGGGCGCGGGGCGCGTTCGGCGGTCGCATTCGGCTGCTTACGTTAGACCGGCTGTCCAGTGGTCGCAACTTCCGCTTGCCCGCCGCCGAAGCGGTGGAAACTTGAAATTCAATTCCCGTCTCGCCGCATGACATGCGATCGCTACTGTTGCGTGGCGGCGGCCGAATGGTACCGGGTGCTGGCCCAGTCCGAGGCCGGCGTCACCGTGGACCCGTGCCAGCTCACTTCAGAGGTGATCTGGAATGGCACGGCAAGCTCCATGCCTAGGGGCCTCGAGCCGCGCTTCATCCCGTGGGATGACCTCGATGTCCCGCTGCCCCATCGTGGCACTCGCTGTTGGGGCTACGCGCTGACCTACCCGGAGCACCGGAGAGAGACGCTCAACTCCGCACACTTTCGCTTCCTGAAAAAGGGCACCGTGGAATCGAACTCGAAGCCGATTCCCTACCGCGATTTCCTCGACTACGAGCTGGAGATCGGCGTGCTGCTGCACCGGGACAGACCGGATCGCTTCGGCTATTTTCTCGCCAACGACCTCACCGACCGCGGGCTGCAAATCAACCACTACAACGCTCGCGATCCCGGTCCCGGCTTCACCCTCGCCAAGGACTTCGCTGGCTCCCTGCGCGCCGGCCCGCTGTTGGCAATAGGCGGTGCCTCGCTGTGGCAGCACCTGACCGCGACCCTTACCCTCAATGGCGTGGATCGCCAAATGGTCCGCGCGATCGACTGCAACGTGAATCCGCTGCTTCTGCATGAAGAACTCTTCCGCGACCACGAGGGCGATCCGTGGCTGCTGGCGGCAACGGGCACCTCAAGCGGCACCCTGTTTCGTTCACCGCGACCTCGCGAGAAAATAAGGGCGATCGTCGCCGGTGGACTTTCCATGAAACGTGCGCGCCACAGGTGGCTGACCGGCCTCAAGTATCTTTCACCGGGTGACAAGATCGTACTGCAGTCATCCATCCTCGGACGCAGCGAGGCCCTCGTCGAATGACCGGACCACCGCCCGTCCTACCAAACCCCATCGCATGAAGTCCCGTCTTTCCACTGCCGCCCGCCGGGCACTGGGTGTCTTCATCGCGGTGTGGTTGAGCGCTTGCGGCAGCCTCCCGGGACCGGGTCCGACGCAAGCCCACATCGACCAACGGATCCGCGGGCACCGGATCGGCACCTATCGCGCTCCCGATGGCAAGGACCTCGCCTACGTGACCCATCTGCCGCGCCAGTCGAGGTCCCGGCACGCCGCCTTCATTTATGTCCATGGTATCGAAAGCCACGCCGGCTGGTTCGATGATGCTGCCGACTTGCTCAGCCGTCGCGGCTACCCCGTCTATTGTCTCGATCGCCGGGGCAGCGGCATCAATCGGGAGAACCGCGGCTTCATCTCCGGTCACGCCGGGCGCGGAGACGACCTGCTGGAAGATCTTCACCGCGCCGTCCGAGAACTCCGCTCAATCGGCAAGGTGGACGCCATCTATCTCATCGGCCTTTCGTGGGGCGGAAAGTACGCCATGGCCTACGATGTCCGTCATCCCCATGAGGTCGATGGCTTGGTGTTAATCACCCCCGGCATCAAACCCGAGGTGGATCTTAGCCCCCGCGAGAAAGCGGCCGTTTTCACCGACGGGATCTTCGCTCCAAAACGACAGCACCGCATCCCGATCCAGCCGGAAATGTTCACCACTACGCCGCGCTTCCTCGACTACATCACCAGCGATCCATTGCGACTTCACACCGTTTCCGCGGCCTTCCTCATGCAAAGCCGCCGCATGGACAAGCTGCTTGACCGGCAAGGTGACGAGTCACGTGCGCCGGTCCTCCTCTTCCTCGCTGGCCACGATCGCATCATCGACAACGATGAGACCCGTCGATTCTTCGCTCAGCGCCAGAATCTGAAAATCATCGAGTATCCCGACCAAACGCACTCCATCCAGCTCGACGCCCCGGACCGCCTGACCCGCGACATCATCGCGTGGGTGGAAGCCACCCCTCACTAGACCCCATGCCTCGCATCGTCGCATTTGCCGTTCATGCCGTCGACTTGCCGTTCCGGCTGAAGTTCGAACACGCGGCCGCATCGCGCTCGCTTTCCGAGAGCTTGTTCATCGAACTGAAGCTGGATGACGGGACGATCGGATGGGGGGAATCCTTGCCACGTCCTTACGTGACAGGCGAGGTTCGCGACGGTGCCTGCGAACTGCTGGCGACGCACATCCTCCCTCACTTGCTAGATCGTTCGTTCGCCTCCTTCGACGAAGTGGTTGCTTTCCTCTCCGACTGCAATGGCAAAGCTCCAGCCCATTGGGTGAGTCCGCAGATGCCGCATTGCGCGGCTTGGTGCGCGGTCGACCTGGCCTTGCTCGACGCCTTCGGCAAACACTTCGGAAAGCCACCGCTGGGACCTGCAACCCTGCGGCGTGACCTCCGCTATAGCGGCGTCGTTTCGAGTGGCAAGGATTGGAAACATCGCGCGCAACTCCTGGCCTACCGGCTGCTTGGCTTTCGCGAGCTCAAGCTGAAGATCGACGCCTCCACCACTGCCAATGACATCGCAAAGATCCACCGTGTCGCCGGAAATCGCATCCACCTGCGAGCCGACGTCAACATGGGCTGGGATGTCTCGCAGGCGCTCAATCTCATGCCAGCGCTCGCTCGGCACGGCGTCCAAAGCTTCGAGCAGCCTCTGACTGCTAGCGATTTCGGCGGCGCAGCCCGCTTGCTTCGAGATACCGGTCTCGACGTCATGGCGGACGAAAGCTTCAGCACCGCCGATTCGCTGACGAGCCTGATCAACATGAGGTCATGCACCGCCATCAATGCCCGCATCTCAAAGTGCGGGGGGCTAGTCGCGACACTTGCCCGCTGCCGGGAGGCAAAGGCCGCGGGCCTGTTTGTCCAAATCGGCTGCCAAGTCGGTGAGTCATCGTTGCTTTCGTCCGCCCACCTGCATCTGTGCGCTGCCTTCCCCGCGGTCCGTCATGCCGAAGGCTGCTTCGGAACGCTTCTGTTAGCAGAGGACCCCGCCTCACCCATGCTTCGCTTTGGCCGTGGCGGAAAGCCACCACGGATTCCGTCGGGACCCGGGCTTGGGATCAAGATTGACCGCGCTTGCCTGGAGCGCCACCGCAGTGGCCACTGGTCAGGCGACGCGTGACCTCAAGGTGGGGGTATGGGACCTTCGACAAGCCGGAAGAAGCGCTTCGCCACCGTGGCGGGAGTCACTGGAACCGAGATCGAGCCCGTGGCGCTGCCGGCCACGAACTGGGATCCCGGTAAGGCGACGAAGTCGTTCAGCGTCACCCCGGCAGCGACGTGGTAGGTTTGACCGAGGCGCAAGTTGAAGACACCAAAGGTCAAAGTGGTCTTGGTCGCGTTGATCGAAGTGCTGCTGACGCTCGGCACCAACGTGGTGTCGTCCGGACCTACTGCGAAATGCTGGTTCGCTTCCGCCGTGGTCAATGCGCCATTCCAGATCCGGAGTTCATCGATCTTGCCATCGAAATCAGGATCGTCGAACTGCACCGCGGAGCCGAGGTAGAACTGAGCGATATTGAGTGACGTCAAGGTCTTCCCACCCATCGTCGCGACCTGCGTGGTGATACTGCCGCCAACCGGACCGATCCGTAGTGTGAGCTGGTCGGTCTGGGTATTCCATGTCGCGGCGAAGTAGTAGTCGGTGCCATTCGCCACCGGCGTGGTGGAGTTCACGTTGTTTCCGCCGGATCCGTTGTCGATCGATATGCTGGAGACGTTGGCGTCGATCGAACGTCGCGGGGTGATGTCCAAGAAGTTGAAGCCCGAGGCTTGGCCGGCCATGAACAGCTTGGCCCAGTTCTGATTCGTATCCTGACGGAACCAACCCTCGATCGTCAGCGCGGTGGCTCCGTTGATCGTGCCCGCCAACTCGGTGAGAGCAGCCCCCTGAGCCTTGGCGTGATTGGTTCGCGTGGCACCGCCCGGAAGATCGAGCTTCCCTGCAGTCACGACTGCGGTTCCCGCCAGTGTCAGGTCGGCATTCCCCACCGAATCGGCGACGCCATCCACGAAAGAATAGCGGTGCGCGAGAATGGCCGGCGGCAAGGTCGGGACTGATCCCGCATTGTTAGGATCCGAGCCCGCGTTGTATTCGATCTTGTCCGAATAGCCGTCGTGATCGCTATCAGCATCGGTGGGGTTCGTGTGGCTGTTGTTCTGCTCTTGCAGATTCGTCAGTCCGTCACCGTCGGGGTCTCCGCCAGCTGTCAGCGTTTCGAGATGGCCGGCGTAGACAAACTCCCACGCGTCATTGAGGCCATCGCCATCACTGTCGCCGGGAGGTGCATTCGGCCCCGCGGCAAAGCTGGCGGCAACGCTTGATGCGGATAGCGCGCCTCGCCAAACGCGAAACTCCTCGATCTGTCCATCGAAGTCCGGATCGGGGAACTGCACCGCGGCACCGAGGAAGAACTGGTTGATCTCGATCGCTGACAAGGTGCGCCCATTCAACGAAGCGGTGTGAGTGGTGAGCGCCCCGCCCACCGGCCCGGTCTTCATCGTCACCAGATCGGTCACCGGATTCCAAATCGCACAGACATAGTAGTTCGTATCGTTGGCGAGCGTGGCCGCGCTGATCGCGGTACTCTCGTCACTACCGTTGTTGAATGAAACACTCGCCGAATTGCCGCTGGTGCCTCGACGAGGCGTGATATCCATGTATTCCCCTCCCGAACCCCGACCCGCCATGAAGAGCTTCGACCAGTTCTGTGCGGCGTCCTGGTTGAACCAGCCTTCCATGCTGACACCGACTCCGTTTTGAATGGTTGCTGCAAGTGCGGTGAGCGCCGCACCTTGGGCCGTCGCATGATTCGATCGCGCGTTGCCCCCGGGAAGCTCGAGCTGCCCACCCGTCACGCTTGCGGTGCCGACCAGCGACAAGTCGGCATGGGCCACGCCATCGGTCGCATTCGAAGCGAACGAGTAGCGGTGCGCCAACACCGTAGGCGGGATCACCGGCGTGCTGGAGGCATTGGTGGGATTCGATCCAAGCGACACTTCGATGCCGTCCGAATAGGTATCACCATCGGAGTCCCGATTCGTCGGATTGGTTCCCGCCGTGCGCTCGTCGCCGTCCTTCAAGCCATCGCCATCGAAGTCACCGAGCGGCGAAAGATCGGAGAGACGGTTCACCGCGGCAAACAACATCTCCCATTCGTCCGGGAGCCCGTCGCCATCCAGATCGCCTGTTGGCTGAATCGGACCCGCCGTGAAATTCGCCTGAGCTTGGGCCGCACTCAGCACACCACGCCAGAGACGAACCTCATCGACTTGGCCGTCGAAATCGGGGTCAGGCCATTGCACCGCCGAACCAACGCGAAATTCATTGATCGTGAGATCGGAGAGTTTCTTCCCGCCCATCGAGGCGGCGTAGGTGCTGAGCGTTCCACCCACGGCACCAATCCGCATCACCAATTGATCGGCCAGCGGATTCCAAGTCGCGCAGACATAGTAGTTCGTGTTGTTGACCAAGGGTGCGCCAGCCACCCCACCGATGGCACGCACTTCTCCGGGGCCATTGTTGATCGAGATGCTCGATACATTGCCATCTGCGCCACGGCGTGGGGTGATGTCCAAGTATTGGAAATCCGCCCCCTTGCCGGCCATGACGACTTTCGCCCAATTCTGGAAGGTGTCCTGATTGAACCACGCCTCCATGGTCAACGCATACGAATCCGCAATCGTTGAGGCCACCTCGGTTAGGGCAGCCCCTTGAGCGCGGGCATGGTTCACGCGCGCCGTTGCACTACCGGGCAGCTCAAGCTGGCCGGCGGTGATGGTCGCGGTTCCTTGGAGCGTCAGGTGCCCGCCGCTGATCGCGTCGTCCGCATTATTCTTGAAGGGATAGCGATGCACCAGGCGCGGAGCCGGCGTGCTGCTTGCGCTGTTCGGATCCGTTCCCTCGTTGCGCTCCAAGAAATCCGGAAAGGTATCGTCGTCGGTGTCGGTGTCGGTGGGTTTCGTGCTACCCACGCCGCCATGATATTCGTCGAAGTCGGATAGCCCGTCACCGTCGTAGTCGCCGGTGCCCGAGCCTGGACCACCTCCAGCCGAAAGATTGCCATTGAGATCGGTGAGCGATGCGACGTAGGTCAGCTCCCAAGTGTCGGGAAGACCATCGAGGTCGGCGTCGCCGGCGGGCGAGGGACCTGCGGCGAAGCTCGCATTCACCTTTGCCTCGCTCAAGGCCCCGCTCCAAATGCGGAACTCATCGATCTGCCCGTCGAAATCCGGGTCGCCAAAAAACACGGCGGATCCGAGGAAGAATTGTCCGACCGAGATGCTGGCTAGCGAACGTCCGCCCATCGAGCCGGTGTAGGTGTTAAGCGTGCCACCTACCGCGCCGATCCGGAAAGTCATCCGGTTCTGCGTCCCGTCCCAAGTCGCAGCGACATAGTATTCGGTATTATTGACCAGTGGCGCCCCATTCACCCCGCCCACGGCCACGGTTCCAGCATCGCCGTCATTGCGGATCGTCATGCTGGACACGAAATTGTCCGCATTCCGGCGCGGGGTGATGTCCATGAAATCGTTCCCATTTGCCAAGCCAGCCATGAAGAGCTTCGACCAGTTTTGGAAGGTATCCTGATTGAACCAGGCTTCGATGGTGACCGCGGTGGCACCATTGATCGTCGCCGCCAATTCGGTGAGAGCAGCCCCCTGCGCAGTGGCATGATTCGTCCGTGAAGCACCACCCGGCAGGTTCAGTGCTCCGCCAGCTACAGCGGTGGTTCCAATGACGGTCAGATCAGCATCTCCCACCGAGTCGGTGGCGTTGCTGTCGAAGGAATAGCGGTGCTTCACCACGACCGGCGCGGTGGCGTCGGTATCGTTGACGATCACGACGACGCGCAGCACTTCGTTCAGGGCCGGATTGGTTGCATCGGTCACTTGCACCTGTAGCTCGAAACCCGCCGGATCGTTCCAACCCTTGGACAACAGACCGTAGTCGAACTGCGAAGGATTCGCCACAGTCAGCATTCCGGTTGAGCCACCGATCGCGAAAGCTCCACCGGTATTGCCGGAGAGAATGCTGAAGGTGAGAGGATTCGCTCCGTGATTGTTATCCGGCGTGACCGTACCCACGACGCTGCCATTCGGCGGAAACTCATCGACGGCGAAGCGATCGGGAGAGATCGCGCCATTGATCACACCATCGATGGCATAGTGACCGAGCGAGCCGTAGTCCGAATAGCCATCGCCCGCCACGCTACCACGGCCGACACCATCGACGATGATCGTATAGGTCCCCGCCGCGAGGCTGACGTTGGTGAAGGTCGCATTGACGCCGAGGTCCGGATTCGAGGGAGCCACCACCGCATTCGATGAGTTCCGGATCTCCGCGCTGATATCGAGGTTCGGACCTTCTCCCACCGGCTCGATCGCAAGCGTCAAGGTGCCACCGTTGGTCTTGAACGAGAACACATCGACATCCGTGCGGGTACTGATGATGCCGTCATCGTTTACCGTGGTGCCAAACAGCTCGAGCGGACTCGCGGTCCCGGTGACATCGCCGTGATCGTCGGCACGGAAATCGACATTGTTGAAGGCGTCGATCACCGCCAGATCGTCCTGCGTTTCGTTCGCATTGAGATACTCGCCCTTCGACCACTGCGTGAGATTTTGATAGTAGCCGACCCCCATGATCGGCGCCCAACCGGTGGCTCCGTTGCCATGGCCGCCGTAGTAGCCGACGTTCGGATTCTGTCCGTCGTGGCCGAGGCCCAGCGTATGGCCGATCTCGTGGGAGATCACCTCAGCCGCCGCCTTGCCGGTCGAGTAGAATGCCCAGCACGGCGTATCGCCGCTCCAATTCCAGGAGCCAATGTAGGCCACACCGCCGGCTCCGGGTGCCGCATTGGTCGTGGGCGTGATGATGCAGCGCTGGCGCGAGGTTTCCGGTGCGTCCAGATAGACCTGAAGGTCGGTGGTGACATTGACGTTGTAAGGCGAGAAGTCCTCCGCCACGCGCGCCCACACCTCGCGGATCTGGTCATTGTTCGCACCGGATGGCTCGGCATCGAAATCGCCCCATCCATCGTGCGGGCCTTCCTCACCATCGAAGTCGAGGTAAACCACACCGATCGCCCCCGGCAAACTTTCCAAGGGAATCACACCATTCTGATAGGCAGGAATCGGCACATCCGTCGGATGCTCGCTCGGCAAGAGTTGCTCCGGCTCCGCAGGCGGGATCTGCGCCGCGAAACGCACACAGCTCACTTCATCCGAGTGATGAAACACGAGCTGCGGCTCACCACTGGCGCTCTCATTGAAAACGTAACCGTAGTCTTCCTGGGGAAAACGAATCGCCCCGGCATAGCGACCCGATGGCGTTCCTTCCGGCTGACGGAGGAAAATAAAGCGCCCCTCGGCGGGTTCGCTCAGGCGACCTTCCACTCTCGTCCACTCACCGGCAGCATCGACCTCAAAGTGCTCAACGATCAACTGCGCTTGCTTCCCATCGGGCAAAGTTACCCGGACCGATTTGGTAGAAGTCATCTCCCGGAGCGATTCAGGAGCCACCACCTCGACCAAGCGCCTGCCGCCCTCGTGCTTTCGTCCCGCCGCGCAGTCCGGGCAATGGAGCGAATCGTGGACCACCCCCGTCGATGATGGCCGACCCGAAGACAAATCATCTGGCATCGTGGCCGCACGGCTTCTGTCTCCCACCGCGACCGAGGAATTCGCAGGGGAGGAGGAAGTTGCTGGATCGGAATCGCGGCTAACAAACGGCCACAGGCCGAGGACTCCGAGCGCGAGCAAGCCGGAGACCAAGAGGGGTTTTTTCTGCATTCTCCAACCGGGTTTGAAATAACAAACCCGTTAATTCTCTAACGTCCAAGGGAATTGTCCGCCATCCAGCCTAACGGAAAACCTCCCTCCAAAGGCGGAACCGGCTCACTTCTTCCCGAAGATCTCGACCTCGGCGATCCGCGCCGTGCTGTCGGCACCCGCATCGTCGATCGTGATCTTGAAATAGCGCGCTCTCACCGGTGTCAGGTCCACGTCGGTCACGTTGTGCTGATTGCCTGTCACCTTGTGCACCCGTTTCCACGCTTTCCCATCAAGGCTAGCCTCCACAGTGAATGCGCGGGAATTCCGACTGCGCTCTTCTCCTCCGTCACCCGCATGGCGGATCACGTAGCGGCGAATGTCCTTCGGCGCTCCGAAGTCAAAGCCCAGCCAGCGCTTTCCCTTCTCCGTCGTCATCCACTGGGTCACTGGGGTGCCATCCACTGCGGCCTCTGCCGAGCCGTCGCCGGATTTCACTGTCGTCGCCGGTGCCATGCAGAGGTTGTAGGGCACGTTGTCCGCCTCGTTCTGGAGGTTGAAGTAATGGTCCGCGCGCACGAAGCTCACCTTGTCCGGAAACTCACGGGAAAACTGCTCCTGCAATGCCTGGATGCGGTCGGGCCCCATCTTCCATGCCTCCACCTGATAGCTGAGGAAGAGCGGCGACTTCCCGTCCCACTTCCGGATCTTCTCCGCCATCGAACCGTGCATATGCTCGAACGAGCCGGCGTAAGGGATGACCAGCTTGTCAAAGCGCAGCCGCCCGTTCTGCACGCCACCCGCCACTGCCGGCACGTCCTTGAAGTTCTGCACGGTCGCTCCGTAGAGATTCCGGCAGTGCTTCTCGTACAACGCGCGCTGCATCGGCGTCATGTCATCCCAAATCGTCGCCACCCGCAGGCCGGAGCGCTGGAGGTAGGTCTCCGTCATCCGCGCGTAGCCCTCCATGCGCGACGCATCTGTCAGCTTGTCGCCCACCGGTGCACCCGGTTCTTCAAGCGTGTTGAAGGGCATCAGGTAGCCCATTCCCGATGGACCGGTCACGAAGCAGTCCTGCGCCGTGGCACTAGAGTAATAGTAGTTCATCATCCCGGGCGAGACGTCCACCAGGCCGGGCGCAATGGTCCAATTCAGCGGCACCTTTCCGCGCACGCCCGCAGAGCGATCCCACGCCTGCCGCATCGCGTGTTGGACGTACTGGATGTTGTCGCCGTCGCTGATGATCATCGCGACGTACACCTTGTTTTCCAGCGCCGGCATCTTCGGCACCGGCGGGATCTGGATCTTCGGACTGCCACCCGCATAGGCGGTGCCACTGACGTAGAAGTCCGCCGGCATGGTGCCGATCCCGAACTCCGAGGCGAGAGGAATGCCGGTGCGCTCGGTGGCATACCAGCCCAGCGCGATTGCCTCACCCGCTTTCATGTCGCGGAAGAAGGACCGCAACACGTCCCGCTGCTTGTCATTCCGCGTATCCAGCCACACCACCGCGGCTCCTGCTGCTGCCGCGATGTCGCGCGTGTGGTGATAGTCACCACCCCCGCGTTCGTCGTGAGGCTTGGCGCTCAGGATCAGACGCTTGTCGCACTTCGCCCAGTAGTGATCGCGCATGTAGGCGTACACTTCCATGGCCGATGGCAAATTGAGGCCGGACAAATCCTCCACCACCTTCAGCTCGATTCCGGCAGCCTTCATCGCAGCCATCACCTCCACCGTCACCGGCAATGCGCGCTGAATACCCGCTGCGGTTCCCGCAAGGTTCCGGAAGTGAGGGTTCTTTGAGGGATCGTAGAGCACCACGCCCGAGATCTCGCCGGCATACTTCTTCAGTAGATCCCACTTCGTCTCGCGGGTAAAAGGAGCGGAGACTCCGAGCTTCAAGGTCTGCGCCCAAGTATCGCGCCCCTCACCTGCCCGCTCGTCCAACAGCAGGATCCGCGGCTGCTTGCGATTCACCTGCCCCTGCAACGCGGAAAACGTGATCAGCTCGTCCTTCGACAAGTCCTGCACCACCAGCGAGTCAAACATCGCCGCGGGTGCCGCGAACGTCGGCAGCGCCTGGCCCTTCGGCCACGAAATCCCCTCCGCCAGCTGCTCCACCACCGGATACGGCGCGTAGTGGCTGGTCTGCGCATCACCCCATCCCGGCTGCAGCGCCAGGCTTCCCATCAATAGTCCGATCTTTCGCATGCTGCTGAATAACTGGTGCCTCCGGAGAACTCCGAAGCGGCCCGGCGGCGGTGCCACCGTGGGCCACCCGCTACGATCCGCGCCACCCATTTGTTTCACTGGCGCCCCTTGTTTCACAGAAAGAATATCGGATCGGACAAGGGGCCATGCCGTTGGCGCATGCTCAGGCTTCCGAGAGGCTATTTCCCGGCCTCCCGGAATTCTGTCACGCTTGCTCTCGTTAGCCCAAAACCAACACGACATGACCAAGCTCCTCGTTCTCTATTACTCCACCTACGGACACATTGAAACCATGGCCAACGCCGTCGCCGAAGGCGCGCGCTCCGTGCATGGCGTGGAAGTCACGCTCAAGCGCGTGCCGGAAACCATGCCGCCGGAAGTCGCCGCCGCCTACGGTGCCAAGCTCGATCAAGCCGCGCCGGTCGCCGATCCGAAGGAACTAGGCGACTACGACGCGATCATCTTCGGCACGCCCACACGCTTCGGCAACATGGCGGGGCAAATGCGCAACTTCCTCGATCAGACCGGCAAGCTGTGGATGGAAGGCACGCTCGTCGGCAAGGTCAGCAGCGTCTTCGCCAGCACCGGCACCGGCGGCGGCAATGAATCGACCATTCTGACCTTCATTCCGACCCTGCTGCACCATGGCATGGTTTACGTCGGCCTGCCTTACTCGGCTCCAGAACTCACCGACATCAGCGAGGTCCGCGGCGGCAGTCCCTACGGTGCGGCGACCATCGCCGGAGCCGACGGTTCGCGGCAGCCGAGCGAAAAGGAACTCTCGCTGGCCCGCTTCCAGGGCAAGCACGTCGCGGGCATCGCCGCGAAGCTGAAATCCTAAGAAGTATCGACGTTCCGTCGACACGGGTGGACGGAACCTCCACCTTCCTCGCGGTCATGCGCCTCCTCCCCGCCATTCTTCTCGCCCTCGCCGTGGCCGCCTGTGCCCCGGCGAGGTTGGAGCGCATTTCGGAGAGGCGATTTCACGCGACCTCCACTCATAGCGACCTGCACCGCGCCTTCGACGGAGCCAACGATCCCGCGGCAAAGCACGCACTCGGTGACTGGCTCCAAAGCGCGCCACGATCCGGGAGCAGCGTCGATGGCTACCTGATTCGCTTCCATCCGGGCGGCGATGGCATGTTCTCTCCGACCTACTTCGACCGGCTCGAACCTGCCTCGCACTACGAAGTCTCCGGACTGAATCACCATCAGGTCGATGGCATCGGCGTCCCGCTGATTGGCACCCGCGAGAATCGCCACCAGCAACCCGTCGAGCGCTGGTATCCACCCGAAGTCATCACCCGCGCCGTCACTGCCGTGGTCGTGCCCGGCCCGATGAAAGGCGGACAACGCACTGTCGAGATCCGCCTCTACGATCGGCTGAAAACCGAAACGGCAGCGCTTGGTCGCAAGCAGCAGACCTTGGCCGCCGACTTCACCGTGCCGTTCGCGGCGCTGTTAGAAAGGGCCCGCCCGCTCGCTCGCTCCGGTATCACCGCTGTGATTCGCAAGAAGTCGTCGCGCGAAGCCAGCTTCGGGCTGCTCGAGGAATACGATCCCCATCGCACTCCGCTCATTTGCATCCACGGACTCTTTTCCACACCCTTGGCCTGGGCGGAACTCACCAACGAGCTCTGGGCGGATCCCGCCATCCGCAGCCGCTATCAGGTCTGGCACTACCTTTACCCGACCAATTCCCCCGCTCTCTATTCCGCACGGGTGATGCGCGGCCAGCTCGATGAGCTGCGGAAGTTCCTCGACCCCGCAGGCGACGATCCCGCGATGCAGCGCAGCGTGGTGATCGCCCACAGCAATGGCGGCCTGCTCGCCAAGTCGCTCGCCGTCGATCCCCGCAATGCGTTCTGGGATGCTGTCTTCACCCGCCCGCTATCCTCGCTGAACCTCACCCGCAGCGAACACCACACCCTGGACGAGGCCTTCTACTGGAAACCTCGTACTCACGTGGACCGCATCATCTTCTGCTCCGTGCCCTTCCGCGGCAGCAACTGGGCGAACTCGTGGCTCGGTCGCCTCGGCCAGCGATTCGTCGCGCCGGACGATCGCTTCCAGGACTTCTTCCGCCAAATCGAGAAGAAGAACCCCGGCATGCTCCAGCCTGCCTACCAATCGCTCACCCAAGGCAAGATCACCAGCGTCGTCGCCCTTTCTCCGCGAGGGCGGTCGATGGAAATTTACGATCGACTGCCGCTGGTCCGCGGAACCGCCGGTCACGTGATCACCGGATCGCGCGACATGTTCGTGGCGCCATCGAGTTCGAGCTTGCCCGGCGCGGAGTCATCGCTCGAGGTTCCGGCGGGCCATGGGTCCTTCCATCACCCCCAGGCCATCGCCGAAATCAAACGGATCCTGACACTCCCGGCGTCCCGCTGAAGTTTTTTAGCGCCATTTGCACCAATGTGCAATCGTGCGCTAAGGTAGCGGTCTCTATGGTGATCTTTCGCGTCGGATTTCTACTGGCCCTGATGATGGCCGCGTGCGCCCCTGCGCGGCTGGATCGAATGCCGATCAAAGCCGAGTCTCCGGCAGAGCGCCGCGATGACCTGACCCGTGCCTTCGAAGGAGAAAACGACGAGCATGCGGCACGAAACCTCGGGCTCTGGCTCTCCACCGCCCCTCCTGAGGGAACCACGGTGAATGGGATCGCGGTGCGTTTTCACACGGGAGAGAACGGAATCTATTCACGCGACCACTTCGACCGGCTCGAACCGGCTCTCCGTTATGATGTCGATGGCCTGCCGCATCATCAGGGTCCCGGCATCGGCGTTCCCATGGTGGGTTACCGGGCCAATCGCCATCGCGAGCCGCGCGAGCAATGGTACTCCGACAAGCTCATCACCCGCGCGGTCACTGCCGTCGCACTCCCCAGCCGGACTCAGGATGGGCAGCGAAGCGTGGAAATCAGGCTCTACGACCGCCATAAGACGGAATCGATCTCCGTCGCGGGCCGGCGGCAGACCTTGGCGTGGGATTTCAGCGTGCCGTGGGCTGCGCAGTTCGAAAAATCACGACCGTTGAATGAGATCGGCTTTTTCTCGGCCTTCCGCTGGAAGGCCCCACGACCAGCCGGCTTCATCCTGACCGAAGATTATGATCCCCGCCGCACTCCGGTGATCTGCATCCACGGACTCTTCTCAACCTCGCTCGTTTGGGCAGAACTGACGAATGAGATCTGGGCAGATCCCGCCCTGCGCCAGCGCTACCAAGTCTGGCACTACCTCTACCCGACCAATACTCCCGCACTCTATTCTTCGATGATCCTGCGCCGACAGCTCGAGGAACTGCGGAAGTCGCTCGATCCCGATGGCAACGATCCCGCAATGAAAAGGGCCGTGATCGTCTCTCATAGCCTCGGCGGACTGCTGGCCAAATCGCTGGTGGTAAAGCCCGCCGATGCCTTCTGGGATGCCTTCTTCACCCGCCCGATCAATTCCCTGAACCTTTCGGCCTACGAACGCCAGACGATGGAGGATGCTTTCTTCTGGAAACCGTGCCCATACGTGGATCGGGTCATCTTTTGTTCCGTGCCCTTCCGCGGCAGCACCTGGGCCAAGTCCTGGGTCGGGAAGTTGGGGACCCATCTGATCGTCGAAGAGAATCGCTTCCAGCGCTTCTTCCACTCGGTTGAGCGAAAGAACCCGGGGTTGATACGACCGGAGTATCGCTCGCTCGCTGAGAAGAAGATTGCCAGCGTCGCCACACTGTCCCCGGAGGATCGTTCGACGGAAGTCTTCGGCAGCTTGCCACTCACGCCCGGCACAGCCAGTCACGTCATCGCTGGCGCGCACGATCTCGTCGTGCCGCCATCAAGCACCCGCATCCCCGGCGCGGAATCATTTATCAAAGTGCCATCGGGCCACGGTTCATTCGATGACCCGAAGGCCATCGCCGAGATCCGCCGGATCCTGGCCTTGCCGCCAGCGCGCTAGTGCGTCTTGGAGGGACTATATTGATTAACGAGACTCTGGCTGGGGTTTCTTCCCGGCAAGCCGGGGTTGGAGAATGGCATCAGGCTTCTTGTTTTTCGTGGGCCCGGTCTTTCGGCGGATATTGACCGCTGGCATCTTGTCGACCTCCACCTCCGTCTCCCCAAAACCGAAGACAACCACCGCAATCGTCACCGGCTTCAGAATCTGGACCGTCCCTCCGTTGCCTACATCGTCTGATCGTCCGTTGAAACGCAGGTAGTCTTTGACCCATGATTCGTCCCAGTACGAATCGCCCCACACCAATTCCCAGCGTCCGGTCTTGGGGTTAACGATATTGAATACCGTGATCTTGGTCCCGTGATTGGTGAGGGTGCACGGCTGATCGAACCGCAAGAAATGCCACGACGGGCCGAGTTTGAGTTGCTCCGCCGAAACGCGCATCGAAAAGACACCCAAAACAGCCCACACCAACGAGCCCGAAGCTAAGCGGCGAAAAGGCGCGGCGATCATGATCTTGCTCATACGGGACAGCGCCGGAAAATCCAACGGGGAATGGCGTGCGACCGCGTCTTTATTCACGCCATCATTTACACAGGCCTTGAAGCATGCTGAAATGTTAGTGGTGAAAAGCGATCTTCCGCCCGCCCGCATGCGCCGCTCCGGCGCGCTGGTCATCTTGGCGGGGATCTTCGTCCTGCTCGGCACCTCGCTGCTGGTGATGGAAAAAAGCAACCTCGTCACCCGGGTCGGCGCCAGCGCCGTGATCCTGCTTTCCACCGGCCTGCTGATCGGCCGCCTGCGCACCATCCCGGAAGCAACCAGCGCCTCCGACCGCCTCGCCGAGATCAACCGCAACTTGGAGGAAGAACTCCAACGGACCCGCGACCAACATCGTCAGCTCGATCACTACTTCGAGATGTTGATGGCAAACGTGCCCGCCAACATCTACTTCAAGGACCGCGAGTCCCGCTTCCTGCGCGTGAACCAGAGCATGGCGACCTATGTGAAAAAGGGTCACCCGCGCGACCTGATCGGAAAAACCGACCACGACCTCTTCGGCCGCGAGCACGCCGATCCCGCCCGCGCCGACGAGATACGAATCATCAATACCGGAACGGCGATCACCGGACTCCTCGAGCGCGAGGTATTTCCCGACGGCAGGCTTGGATGGGTGCTCACCAACAAGATGCCTTTCCGCGACCGCGAGGGAAACATCATCGGCACCTTCGGCATGTCCAGCGACGTCAGCGAACTGGTCCATGCCAAGCAGGAACTGGAGCGCGAGCGCTACCTGCTGCGGTCGCTCATCGATGCCTTCCCGGACAAGATCTTCGCCCGCGACCTGGAGCGCCGCTACCTGGTGGTGAACCGCGCGATGGCCGAATGGGTGGGAGCCGATTCGCCCGATGAAATGATCGGAAAAACCCCCGCGGACTATTTCCCGGAAGCGGTCGTGAAAGCGGGAAAAGCGGAAGACCTCCGCATCATCGAAAGCCGCGAGGGCGTGCTCAACCGCGAGTGGGATCTCGAGTGGAAGCCCGGCGATCTCCATCACTTCGTCACCAGCAAGGTCCCGCTGTTCGACGCCGATGGCAAGATGTGGGGCATCGTCGGCATGGACCGGGATGTGACCGAACAGCGGCGAGCGAAGGATCTGGTGCTCCAAGCCGAGCAGCGGATGCAGGCCATGATCGATAACAGCCCGGCGGTCATCGCCATGAAGGACCTCGACGGACGCTATCTCATGGTGAATCGGGGATTTGAAGCTCTATTCGGCTTGGAGCGGAAGGACGTGCTCGGCTTCACCGACCATCAACTCATCGCCGACAAGGCCGCCGCCGATAAATTCCGCAAGCACGACCAACTCGTGGCGCAGCAAGGCGAGGCGCTCCAGATGGACGAGGAACTCTACGTGGACAACGAGCCGCGCACCTACGTCTCGGTGAAATTTCCGCTGCGGGACCTGCACGGCAAGATCCAGTCGATCGGCACCATCGCCACCGACATCACCGACCGCAAGGCCGCGGAGAGAGCGATGCATCACCTCAACGAGGATCTGGTCAAAGCCAACGAAGACCTCAAGCGAGCCCAAGAGCAGCTCATCCAGGCGGAGAAGATGGAATCGATCGGCCGTCTCGCCGCGGGCGTGGCCCACGAGGTGAAGAACCCGCTTGCCATGATCGGCATGGGCATCGAATTGCTCGCTCGCCGCGTGCCGACCGAGGACGCTCAGGGTCAGGAAACCATCGAACGGATGAAGCGCGGCATCGATCGCGCGAAGAAAATCGTCAAGGGCCTCGTCGACTACTCGTCGGCGCGCCAGCTTTCAGTGGAGCCGAAGGACATTTCGGAAGTCATCGCCGACGCGCTGGCCTTGGTCGAGTATCCGCTCCGGCAAGCGCGGGTGAAGCTCACCCGAGAGATCGAGGCCGACATGCCGCACGTCAGCGTGGATGCCACCAAGATGGAACAGGTGCTGGTCAATCTCATGATCAATGCGATGCATGCCATGCCGGACGGCGGCACGCTCACCGTGCGGGCCTTTGCCCGCGTGCTGAGCGGTGTGCGACGCGACGAAGGCTTGCGCACCGCCAGCCATCTGCGCGAGGGCGATCACGTCGTGCGTATCGAGGTGGATGACTCCGGCACTGGCATCGACGAAGCGATCATGTCGAAGATCTTCGATCCTTTTTTCACCACCAAGGCGACCGGCCAAGGCACCGGCCTGGGACTCGCGGTCTGCCGGAAGATCG
>Ga0307408_100001304_pt1 | contig 18669 bp, 17 predicted proteins | sample 322Cmetagenome_FD_202116 | JGI IMG/M metagenome (GOLD analysis project Ga0307408, IMG submission 202116) | Maize rhizosphere microbial communities from greenhouse at UC Davis, California, United States - 322HYB-C-3 | ecosystem: Host-associated > Plants > Roots > Rhizosphere > Soil | place... | reverse complement strand
CTCTCAGAAAATGGGTAATGGTCGATTTTAAATCGTAAGGGTTAGTCTTTTTTGGCATGTTGATTCGAATTGGTAAAGAGATCAACAACAAAACGCCTTATGTGTTTTGACAACAATCACATTTTTTAACAAATATTTAATATCGACCAAGTTAATTTCATTAGAGAGTTTTTCTATCAACCAAAAATCAAACTTCCTGACAAATATATTCCAAAAGTCAACAACAAAACATATCAGTTTGCTCTTCTGGTAACTTCAATGTCCCATAATCCTTACATGTGCAATGTTCAGCTCGAAAAACGTTGTATGTAAAACAGGCCAGGCTATCGTAAAAAAGAACTCAACATATATGGGCTAATATCTCCTTAGTTAATTTATTTCAATGTGCTTAAGGCGCTGAAACTGGTATAAGCCAATAAAACCTTTGTACTTTTGCATCCACAACGCATAACTTGATTAGCATATTTCAAACATATAAGGAGCATTATCGCTCAAATCTCCAACTGGCTATACCGGTAGTAATTTCTCAATTAGGCCATATACTTGTTCATTTTGCTGACAGCGTAATTGTTGGTCATTTCGCAGGCACTATTCCTTTGGCCGCAGTGTCCCTGGTCAACAGTATCTTTTCCGTGGTAATGGTTATTGGCATAGGTATTTCGTACGGAATTACACCGCTTATTGCCCAGGAAAACGGAAAAAACAACCTGATAGAATGCGGTAAATTATTATCTAACAGCTTGTTTATTAACACAATTACCGGCCTGATATTATTCCTTTTAATTTACTTCGGGTTGCTTGCCTCAATCGACCATCTCGATCAGGATAAAGCTGTAGTAGAGCAAGCCAAACCTTTTCTGGGATTATTGGGAGCATCTATAATACCCTTAATGATCTTTAACACCTTTAAGCAATTTGCGGAAGGGCTGGGTTTTACCAAGCAGGCTATGATTATTTCAATCGCAGGCAATATATTGAACGTATGTTTGGGGATAATTTTTGTGAAAGGCCTTTTCGGGATAGAACCGATGGGAGTTAAAGGTGTTGGACTTAGCACATTGATAGATCGCTGCCTGATGGCCATCGTGATGGGCTTATTTATACTTAATTCACAACACTTTAAAGCCTACCTGAAAAGTTTCAACTTTAAGCGGATTGGAAAGAAACGCTGCTTAAAAATCTTACAAATAGGAGCTCCTGTTGCCATGCAATATGCATTTGAAGTGAGTGCCTTTAGCGGTGCCGCGATTATGATGGGAACCATTGGCGTGATTGAACAGGCGGCCCATCAAATTGCCTTAAATCTTGCAGCTATGACTTATATGATGGCCAGTGGACTGTCGGCAGCAGCTACCATCAAAACAGGAAATAACTTTGGCAGAAAGGATTTCAAGGGATTACAACTTTCTGCAAACTCCAGCTATCATATAGTTATTGTCTTTATGTTGCTCACTGCAATCGTATTTTCTACTCTGAGATTTTATCTTCCATGGCTTTATACCAGTGATACTTCGGTAATTTCGGTTGCAGCACAACTGCTTTTGATTGCCGCCATGTTCCAATTGTTTGATGGGGCACAAGTGGTTGGCTTAGGAATTTTAAGAGGAATGGGCGATGTAAATATTCCCACCATAATTACATTCCTGGCATATTGGATAATGGGGTTACCAATAGCCTATGTGCTTGGTATAACCTTTAATTGGGGCGGCATTGGTATATGGATTGGTTTAAGTGCGGGGCTATTTATCTCAGCCCTCCTCCTTTTCAGAAGATACCGAATAATGTTGCGAAGGGTTGAGACGGGTATCAGGTAAGGTCGGTGTTAGGATTTTAGCTATGAGGTTAATGAAAAACATCAAACTCTCACAAAACACTCTTTTCCTAACTCTGTACTCTCTGCCTCTTAAAAAATCTCTCCGCCAAAAAACTCCCTGAACTTTGCGCCTTACTCTGTGTTCTCTGCGTTTAAACCTAGCCCGCAAGCTCTCCCCCCTACCATCAAAACAATAAATCAATAACTTATAAAAAAATTCCAATAACGCGTAGGGGTAAACCTCAGTCTTGGTGTCACATTATCAAAACACCAAGAAATGAGACCCGCAATAAGCGCATACGAATTAAAAATCGCAGTAATGGCTGTCCTTCTCGCCACAGGCTTGTCTGCGAATGCACAAACAGACAAAGTACATTTAGGCGTTATCTACCCTGTAAGTACACATGGCACTCATGCTCCTTTAGATACCAATAACTTTTCATTTCATGCTCTGGCTGGCGTTTCTGCAGAAGAACGAGGCCTTGCTTTTGCGGGCTTAAGTCTCGTTGTAAAAAACAATGTAAAAGGAGTAGCCTTCGCTGGATTTTCTAACCACATAGGTAACGCCGTTGATGGGGTTTTATTTGCTGGCTTTGTAAACACTTACGCTATCGGTAAAGGAATGCAGTTTGCCGGTTTTAGCAATATTGCTGTTGCAGATGCGGAAGGAGCACAATTCAGTGGATTTCTAAACACTTCTGCAAATTTAAATGGCACACAGCTGGCAGGCTTCGGAAATGTAGCAAAGAATGTTAAAGGTGCTCAGTTTTCGGGCTTCTTCAATGTGGCAAAAGAGGTAAAAGGATCTCAATTTGCAGGCTTTAGTAATGTAAGCACAGGCATTATAAAAGGCCATCAGTTGGCTGGGTTTGCTAATATTGCTGAAGAAGTAGATGGCTCGCAGATAGCTGGCTTTATTAACGTTGCCAAAAAAGTACGTGGCATTCAGCTGGCTGGTTTTATAAACATTGCCGATAGCAGTGATTGCCCGATCGGGATCATCAACCTTATAAAAAACGGAGAAAAAAGCATTGGCATAAGCTATGATGAAACACAAACCACGCTCCTCTCCTTCCGTTCTGGCGGAAAAAAACTGTATGGCATAATTGGAGGCGGCTATAATTTAAAAAATGACGACGCCGTAGTCGCTTTTGAGGCCGGATTTGGAGCTCATTTCTTCAGCTCCCGGTATTTCAGAATTAATACAGAGTTGGCAGGCATTACTCTCGAGGATTTTAAACGGGGCGAATATTTCAAATCAAGCTTCCGTTTATTGCCGTCCGTCCGCATATCAAAAACCATTGAACTATACGGCGGGGCATCACTAAACTTTATAAGTACAAACACCAGCGAAGGTAAAGCCCTTGTAAGCAATTACTTCTGGGAGAATAAAAACAGATGGAGCACCAATTTCAATGCATTCCATATTGGCTATTCAGCAGGTTTAAACTTTAACTTTTAAATACATATAACAATGAAATCTTTTCTAATTGCAATCTTAACCAGCCTATTTTTCACTTCTTGCGCCAAAGAGCATCTGGAAGGAAATGGCAATATCGTTACCGAAACACGCACTTTACCAAGCTTCAGCGGTGTAAGTACGAGCGGCTCTAAACACATTAATATCCTTTACGGGGATGAATACAAAGTTGAACTTCGCGGATCATCCAACCTGCTATCCGTTTACCAGACTAAAATTGAAGGAAAAACGCTCGAACTGGGATTTGAAAATCGTGTGCGCATAACCCACGATGATATCCAGGTGTGGGTTACGTTACCTCGATTGAACAAGGTTATTTTAAGTGGGAGCGGAAAGGTTAAAATATGTGGTAACTTCCCACGTCTGGAAAATTTTGAAGCCTTCGTAAGCGGATCGGGAGATATTGAGTTGAACGATGACGTGCAGGCAGATAATGTAAGAATTAACCTTTCTGGTTCTGCAAAAGCAGATCTGGACAAATTGGAATGTGATTATGCCGATGCCAATGTTTCCGGAAGCGGCGATATTCACATTGGTGTTCAAAAGCATCTAAACGCACACATCAGCGGAAGCGGGAAAATTTATTTATGGGGAAATGCCAGGGTCGATTCCAGAATCAGCGGAAGCGGAAAAGTCATCCGATAGCCTGTAACTAAAACCAGAACGCGTTGACAGCGATCAAACTTGATTTACAAAAGCATTTGGACGTTTTAAAGCTCCAAAATTTCTATAAGTTTGGAACAGATTTAAGCAAGCCCGATTTGATACCTATTGCTTCTGTTCCAAACCCTCTTCTGTATGACGATGCTGTTTTTGAGCGTTTGTTCAAAGAGCATTTTAAAGCTTTGCATGCCTATGCAAACGTAATGCTGCGGGATGAAATTCTGGCGGAAGAAATGGTGCAGAATGTTTTTTTGAAGCTTTGGGAAAAACGCGACGATGTGAGTGTTGAAATTTCGGTAAAGGCTTATTTGTATAAGATGGTTCACAACGCCTGTTTAAATCATTTTAAGCATTCTAAAACGAAAGCCAGATACGAGGATTACGCTACTCACAACATGGCTGGGGAATCTGATAACGCGACTAAACAGTTGGAGCTGCGGGAGCTTGAAGAACGAATAAGCGAAGCAATGAACGATTTGCCACAGCAATGCCGGCTTATTTTCCAGATGAGTCGTTTTGAAGAACTTAAATACAAAGAGATTGCTGAACAATTGGGGTTGTCTATTAAAACGGTAGAAAACCAGATGGGCAAAGCTTTAAAACTTATGCGGGCTCGCTTAGCTGACTTCTTACCCATACTTTTCCTTTGGCTGATAAACCGTTTTTTATAATCCAGACATGACAGATGAGCTATTAGTTAAATACTTGCTTAATGAAACCAGCGCCGAAGAAAATGTGCTGGTAAGCGAATGGATTGCGTCTGATCCCTCCCATCAGAAACACTTCAACGATCTGGAATTGATCTGGAAAACCAGTAAAAATCTGGCCAGCCAAAGTACTGTAGACGAAAATGATGCCTGGGAACGGTTTAAACTTCGCACTGTTCAAGTAAAATCAAAGCCAGATAAAGTAAAGATAAAGCCGATCCGAACCAGTAATTTATGGATAAAAATTGCTGCAAGTTTGGTTATTGTTGCCTCTGCGGTATTTTTTCTATTCAAATCATCAGAAAAAAACATTAGTACTATGGCTTCGGTTAGTGTAGAAATACTGCCCGACGGCTCTGAAATCACCCTTAACAAAAACTCATCATTAACTTACACTTCTTCGCTTCTTAGCAGTAAACGAAAAGTATCGCTTACAAAAGGTGAAGTATTTTTTAAGGTTAAACCAGATAAATCAAAACCCTTTCTAATAGATGCCCAAGGCGTACTCGTTGAAGTTGTCGGCACAGAATTTAACGTAAAACACACTCCATCAAAAACTGAAATAATTGTTGAAAGCGGAATTGTAAAAGTGAGCGAAGGCAGCGAAACGGTAGAGTTGCATGCCGGAGAAAAGGTGAATGTTCATCGGAAGCAAACTCTTGTTATTGAACGTAATACCGATGATTTGTATAATTACTATCGCACAAAAACATTTGTAGCCAACAATACTCCTTTATGGCGTGTGGTTGAGGTTTTAAACGAGGCATACTCGTCAAATATTATCATCGAAAATCCTGCACTTAAAAACTTAACGCTAAACACCACATTCAGAAACGAATCGTTAAGCCAGATTTTGAAAGTTATTAGCGAAACATTTAATATCTCAGTTACCCAAAAGGATAAAAAAATCATCCTTAAATAGAATATGAAAACAGCCTGCCTTTTCCTTTTCGCCATGCTTGGATTGATTTATTGCGCCACAGCACAAAGTAATTCTCAAAGCAAGAACCATCTCAACCGCAACATCTCAGTAAGGTTTATCAATCAACCGCTCAATATTGTTCTGGATAAGATTAGTCAGCAAGGCAATTTCTTTTTTTCTTACAGTGGCAGCAGTCTTCGGCGGGATAGCATAGTAAGTTTGAGCGTTCAGAATAAGACAGTAAGAGATATTTTGGACATACTTTTTAACGGTAGTGCAGAGTATAAGGAAAGTGGCAACTATATCATCATTAAATCGGCTATTTACCGGTTTAACATTGAAGCAAACGACATAAAAAATGAGAAGAATGTTTATGAAGTTGAAGGCTATATCTACAATCAGAAAACTGGCGAACGAATTAAAAATGCAAGCGTTTATGAAAAGCGCCTTTTAAAATCGACCTTAACTGATAAGGAAGGCTATTTCAAACTGAAATTTAAAGACGACCAACAGGGTATTATTCTCACGGTATCAAAAGAAGATTATCGGGACACCACTATTCGCTATCTGGCCAGCATAAACATTAGTCCCGAAGGATACATTGGGGATGAAGCAAGTTATTCTAACCGGGTAGAACGGTACGGACTTTCACGCTTTCTGGTTTCTTCCAGGCAAAGGGTGCAAAGTTTAAACATCCCATCATTTATTGCCAATAGCCCTTTTCAGGCATCTTTATTTCCGGGATTAAGTTCTCATGGTATGCTAAGCTCGCAAATTGTTAATAAAGGTTCCCTTAATATTTTAGGTGGATATACCGCCGGAGTTAATGGCTGCGAAGTTGCCGGATTATTTAATATTAATAAAAAGGATGTAAAGAAATTTCAGGCCGCCGGAACTATGAATATCGTTGGTGGCAAAGTTAAAGGGTTCCAGGCATCGGGCGTGTTTAATGTGGTGATGGATAGTGTGATTGGAACTCAGTTTGCCGGAGTTTGTAATAATGTTCAAAGCAGCGTAAACGGCGTTCAGGCCGCCGGTGTTATTAATAGAACCAATAAAAATTTTAAAGGAGCTCAGGTAGCGGGAGTGTCAAACCTGACGCAAGGGACAATTAAGGGCGTTCAAGTTGCCGGCGTTACCAATTTAACAGGCGGTATACAAAGCGGAACCGAAATCGCTGGAGTTTGTAACATGAACTTTGCCGATGTACGGGGAGTTCAAACAGCCGGAGTAATAAATATTTCCTTAAAATCTTTTGATGGAACACAGGTTGCAGGGGTTATAAATATCGCTGGAAAACAGTTGAAAGGGATGCAAATAGCAGGTGTTGTCAATTTCGCCCGACAAATGAATGGAACTCAGATTGGGTTGGTAAATATTGCCGATACATCATCCGGCTATAGCATTGGCTTGTTGAACCTGATTAGGAAAGGCTATCACAAAGTCAGCATTTCGGGCAACGAGGTTTTAAACAGCAATCTGAGTATCAAAACCGGCAACGCCAAATTTTATACCATGCTAATGGGAGGCGCCAACTTCTCTGATAACGCCAAAGCTTATTCCGCTGGGCTCGGTATGGGGCACGATTTTCTTTTTAACAATAGGCTTTCATTAGCGTTTGAGTTAAGCTCTCAAATCGTCTTCCTTGGGAATAAAAATAATTTCAGCACATTGAACCGGGCACAAACACAGCTTCAATTTCAGGTAATAAAAGGCTTCAGCATATTTGCGGGGCCATCTTTCTCACTTTATAATATACCAGAGGGGGCATCAGGTGAAGGCTATAAAACCTCCCTTGCCCCCTCTTATTCAAAAAATGTTTTTAAAAATGACATGTTAAAAAGCTGGATGGGATGGAACGCAGGTATAACGTTTATGTAAATCCAGTTATTCTATAATAAATCCGAGATCGTTATCGAATTGCTGTTTTTCTTCTTCAGTTTTCAAATTGTTTCGCATTACCCTAATGGTATAACCACCCCTTAATTTTCCGTCTTCAACATACATCCAGTCGCTTATCTCATTATTATTGATGTAAAGAGAATCGCCCAATTTTACCTTTTGAGTAAATTCAGCTTCATTTGCTACCACGCCAAAATATCCTTTATCAGTTAGACGGATATTCGACAACCACATGTGTTCACCACCACCATCCGGCGTATCGAAATGCACTTTAAGCGAAAGCATCTCAGCTTCCGGTTTATTTTTAAGCGCATTATTAAACTGGTTGATGGAAGCCCTTGCTACTTCAATAGCTTTATTCATACTGGTGTCTGTTTGCGAGAAACTAATTACAACATCCTCGGTATTAGAACCTACACGTGATGAACTACTGCACTCACTGAACAGGCATAACGCCCCCACAACTAACGCAGTTAAAAAAGCCCCAGAAAATTTCATAAGTGAATGAATTTACTCTTTAGTATCGGGTTCTGTTGTTGATTCTTCCAGTTGTGCTGGCTCTTCCACAACAGTTTCTTCGTCATCCTTTTTACGACCAAAGAACCTGCGAATTGCACTGAAGCCTCCCAGAACAGCGATCATAAGTACCTTCCAGAATTTCAGCAGCAAGGCCAAAATACCTACTTTAGCAAGTACTTTTCCGGCTACCAGGCCACCAAGTGTCCAGGCAGCTACTTCATCAATATCAGCATTAAAGTCGCCGTATTTGTTTCCGTCGGCAAATTCAACCACATCCAAAACTTGTGGAATATCATGCTGAACTAATTTCAAATTACTCATCCCCGATATCGCGTTAAGCACTAACACACCTTTACGGCCAAGTACACGGATATTATAGTTGAGGGTATTTTCAGAATTCTTTCCAAACTTAATTTCTTTTGCCCAATGCAGAATTTTGCGTTCAGCGTCGTAGTAAGGTTTTGCTGCCCATCCTACAATAGAGATTGCCTCATATCCGCCCTTGGCTCGTTCGGCGTTCGCCTCTGTAGTTTCTGTCTTCATCTCGCTCAAAAGCTCATCGTAGTCAATCTCATCGGCGTCATCATCCTTCACATATCCAATCTCATCGTATTGAATATTAAACACATAACCATCATTTGACATTAACTTTCCATGTTCAGGCAGTAAAAGGCCAAGTGTAAGATTGTCTCCCTTTGGATTTCCCCAAAGCTCTGTAAGTACTTTTTCGGCTTGTACAGGTTCAAGGTATTTAAAACCAGCAGGGACCTTAATTGAGCCAATACCATCTTTTAAGGTTATAGTTCCATGCTCGTACTTAAATGAGTTTTCCAGGGAATCAAGCGACTTTTGTTCGGCATCAGAAACTTGAGCTACAGAAATAAGGGATAAAAAAAGGAAGCAAAAAATCGGGATTATTCGTTTCATTGTGAAGGGCTGTTTTTAATGTAACCAAAAATAGCAAATACAGCTAAAATTCAAAATAAGCTACTCATTTTCAATAGCTATAATCGCAAAAATGATACATTTTGAATGCTACGTTCCCTACAACTCTCTTATCACCCGGCATGGATTTCCGGCAGCTACCACATTGGCAGGAATATCACAGGTTACAACACTGCCTGCACCTATAGTAGAATTTTCGCCAATGGTTACTCCCGGACAAATAATTGCTCCGCCCCCAATCCAAACATTATCTCCAATAGTTACAGGAGAAGCTAATTCGGGGCCTTTAATCCGTTCGTGAGCAATGATAGGATGATATGCAGTATAAATCTGAACGTTAGGCGCAAGAAATACATTGTCGCCAATGGTAACCTTAGCACAGTCGAGTATAACGCAATTGAAGTTCATATAAACCTTTCTTCCGGCATAAATATGAGAGCCGTAATCGCAATAAAAAGGTGCCTGAATGTCCAGCCCCTCTCCCACTTTGCCTAAAAGCCTGTTGGCTATCTCGCTACGTTTTTGATGGTCCCGAAAGGGAATTTGGTTGTAAATACTAAGCAGATCTCTCGCTGCAAACCTCATTTCGCTAAGTTCGGCATCAGAAGCATCGTACAATTCGCCGTTAAGCATCTTTTCCAGCTCGGTCATTGGGTTATAGAGTTAAATCCGACAATTAAATCCAATCTATTTGCCAACCTCAAAACCGTGCTTATGTTTTATGAGATCGAATTACCACCCAAAAACAGGGCTTGCTAATGCCTGTGACATCGATATAAGGTTCTCTGTACTTCTTAATTTGACTTGCTAATAGATTATTTTAAAAACCAGTTCCTTCAATAACTCTCCATCACTAACGTTTCCAGTTGAGTCTACCCCCTTGGTTTTAAGGTCGTATTCTCTAAGCTTGCTAATGATGTCCATAACTTTCCAGGCATTGTAGTTTTTCCCAGCAAGCTCATAATCCTTTACAAAGTAAGGATTTACGCCCAACTCTTTAGCCAGATTGGAAGGTGTTTTATCACCAACGTAATGATACTTCAAAATTTTAGTGAACCAGTTCTGTAAGGCTCCTAGCACCATTTGGATAGGATTAGCTTTCGGGTTAGCGGCGAAATAATCAATTATGCGATTAGCCTTCAGTGTGTCGCGTTTGGCCAAAGCGTCCTGTAATTCAAAAACATTGTACTCTTTACTAATACCAATATTGTTCTGAACATCTTCAACCGAAATCTCATGCCCTTTTTGAATGTTGAGCATAAGTTTTTCCAACTCGTTGGAAATTTTGGAGAGATCGTTCCCCAGATACTCGGCAATAATGGAAGCTGCCCGGGGTTGTATGCGATAAGCTTTTTCACGCACAAAATCTTCAATCCAGGCAGGCACCTTACTTTCATAAATAGTGGCCGACTCGAAAACTAACCCACTTTTTTCAATGGCTTTGTAGGTCTTTTTCCGCTTATCGAACTTGGCGTGTTTATAGCAAAACACCAGAATGGTAGAGGGTACTGGCTTTTCGAGATAGGTTAATAATGGATCGGGAGATTTTTTATCATCATCGCCATCTTTACCCCATTTTAAATCCTGAGCTTCTTTAACCATAACAAGCTGATAATCGCTCATCATAGGAAAACGCTTGGCTGAATTTAAAACGGTAATAATATCAGTATCACGCCCATACAAAACGGTTTGATTAAACCCTTTCTCTCCTTCCGACAATAAATTGTTCTCAATGTAGTTCCCGAAGAGATCAATATAATATGGCTCTTCTCCGTGAAAAAGATATACGGGTTTTAATTTTCGGCTTTTAAGATCGTTGAGTAAAGCAGCGGCTGTCATAACTTAGGCCAAACTTATATAAAATTTCGCCTCGTTTTTAAGTTGTTGAAATTTAAGAACCATTGCCACTTATTTTAAGTGTATAGCTGCATTAAAAGTGGCATCAACTACAGCTGCCATTTTTGCAAAGTCTAAGGTTTTTATAGTATCTGATGCTTTATGATAGTTTGGATTTCTCAAGAACGATGTATCATTAATCATTACAGCAGGAAACCCGAAGTGCCAGTAATTGCGATGATCCGACAAACCACCTAATCCTACGGCTGATGGAAAACTAATCGTTTGCACATCAATAGCAGCATCTTTACGCATCAAACTATATACCTTTTCATTAAAGCCAGCTTGCCGCTGAAGACCTACAACGATAATAAAGTTTCCTGTATTAGGATATAACTGCTTTAACTGAGGCGTGGGAAACTCCTGAGAACCTGGCTTATCTGAAAAATACCCGATCATCTCGAAGCACAGCATTCCAATTACAGGTACATTTGCCTCCTTTAAGCTTTTTGCGTGAATAAAGCTTCCCATATTTTCTGTGTCAAAATATGGCGGTTCTTCGAGGCTATAGGCAACGAAATCAATCCGGTAATTTAACTGAGGCTTCGCTTTGGCAATCATCCGGGCTATCTCAAGAAGACCTGCGACTCCGCTTGCATTATCATCGGCTCCAGCCTGATCTCCGCAAACATCATAATGAGCACCAATGATAAGTCGCTCCTTTTTATCCGCATTGTAGGATGCAATTACGTTCGAGTACTCATTTCCGGCCACTTTCCAATTTTGTTTTTGAGTATTTAATCCTGCGCCAGCAAATTCTTCTTCAATAAAAGTAGCTGCCCTATCAAGAGATTTAAGATTGGAATACTTGCGAGGAGGCGCCAGTTTAGTTAAAAAACTTACATCTTCCCGGAGACGATCTATACTCGCTTTCATTTTTACAACTGGACGATTAACTGATGAGAAACTGCAATTTAACCAAATTGGCACTAAAAGCAGTAAATAGCAATGACGTTTAAACATAGTTGAGTTAGTGAAATGTACTGTCTAATGACGAGAAAAGATTGTACATGGTTGCAAGCCAGAAGAATACTATGCAAGGTGCTCTCTTCTCCAAATCTTAAAAAGTGTTAAAGTTTTCCATTGTTTGTCGCATACTGGAATTAGGCTGCGTCTTATGGTAAAATATCTATCATGATGCGCTCTTATTCTCCCTCACCCATATCACCTACCCATCTGCCATATTTAACCGATCGGCAGATTTCATTCGACTATGGTTTACCGAACTATTCGGGGGCTTTACCGAGAACATGCCTTTGCCAGCCTAAAACACGTTCTCCGGGGTTTAAAAACGCTATAATTTTGGTTCAACAAAACAAGTAACTCATATCAAACTAATACTCAAAACAATGAAAACTCTCAAAAATCTTACAGCAGCATTTTTAATTATCCTTACTGCCAGTTCATTTGCAAACGAGAAAAGTAAAAGTGAAAAGCTATTAATGGATTACACCATTAAAAGATATGCAGATGCCCTGGGTCATGGACAGATTAAGGGAATTTCAGAGATCTTCGACAGAAATGTTAAGATGACAACCACAATTCATAAAAAAATTGTGAATTACGACAAAGGCGACATTTTATTATCATTAAAATACATTCAGAATGTAGAGCAAAACTGCGAAACGACTTATACTATGATTGAGAAAACGCAAACTCAGGCGCTTGCTAAAGTAACGCTCAATTATGACAGTTTTTCGAAAGTAAATTATATCAGCCTTGCAAACACGGCTAAGGGTTGGAGGATAACAAATATCTCAGTTGTCGTCAATTAAAAAACCCAGGCCAGTTAATAATTGGTTCCTTAATATATGCAAAAAGCCGTCGTAGAAATTCCCCGACGGCTTTTTTGTTCTTAAAAATTCGGCTTCAGAACGTATTTATTATAGAAGGTAAATATCTGGTCCGCGGCTTCTTCTGCGGTATCAACAACGTGATATAAGTTCAAATCTTCAGGACTTATATTTTTGGCATCCAACATATGATTTTCAACCCAGTGCATTAGTCCACCCCAATATTCACTACCCACAAGCACAATTGGGAAGCGGGCAATTTTTCCGGTTTGGATGAGAGTAATTGCTTCGAACATTTCATCCATGGTTCCAAAACCACCCGGAAGCACAATAAATCCTTGCGAATACTTCATGAACATTACCTTTCTCACAAAGAAATAATCAAACTCAAGCAGCTTGTCACGATCAATGTATTTATTGTGAAACTGTTCAAAAGGGAGCTCAATATTAAGCCCTACAGACTTACCTCCGTTTTCATAAGCGCCTTTATTGGCAGCCTCCATAATTCCGGGTCCACCGCCCGATATTACACCATACCCCCTGTCGGTAAGCAAACGGGCTATTTCCTCGGCAATTTTGTAGTATTTATTATCATGAGGCGTACGGGCCGATCCGAATATAGATACACAGGGCCCTATTTTTGAAAGCTTCTCGAAGCCCTCAACAAATTCGGCCATTATCTTAAAAATTTGCCAGGAATCAGTAACTTTTATCTCATGCCAATCCTGATTTTCGAATGCATTTCTAATTTTATCGTCACTTGTCATATTTACCCAATTAAATAAAAAGTTAAGGATTTGTTTTTTCCGCATGCCTGCTAGTCAATAGCAGCATCAGAAACGTAATTAAGCCATTATATACTATTAATTCAAAACCGATCACATATCCCGTTAAGGAAGCAGAATATTTATCAATAAAAAAAACTATCAGTGGCGACAGTACACAAATGTAAGGAACCAGCTTATCGGCCACATTCCTCTTCGTTATCATTCCAAAACTAAACAGCGCTAACAATGGTCCGTAGGTGTAACCGGCTGCTTTAAATATAGCGTTTACAACCGAATCATCATTAATTACTTTAAAAGCCAATATCACCAAAAGCATTAAAAAGGAAAACGATAAATGCACAATATGGCGGGTACGTATAAGGCTGGCTGAATTTTTATCGACTACTTTGTTGAAATTCAAAAAGTCTACACAGAAAGAGGTTGTAAGGGCGGTAAGAGCTGAATCTGTGGTTGCGAAGGTGGCAGCTGTTAATCCCAGCATAAAAATAATAGCCGGAATTATGTTTAAATGATTCAACGCAATCTCGGGAAACAAATGATCTGGCGTGGCGAAAGAAGCAAGGTCGAGACCCTTTTTTGCAGCAAACATATAAAGCAGGGCACCAACGCTAAGAAAGAATAGGTTGATAACCACAAATATCGAAGTGAAGGTTAGCATATTCTTCTGCGCTTCGCCAATATTTTTACAGCTCAGGTTTTTCTGCATCAAATCCTGATCAAGGCCGGTCATTGCCACTGTAACGAATATCCCACCAAAAAACTGCTTTATGAAATGCGACTTGCTTCCGAAAAAGTCATCCCAAAAGAAAATTTTTGAGTAGCTGCTACTTTTTACTGCTTCAAAAGTTTCCACCAAACTAAAGTTCAAGTTTTGGGAAATAAAGTAAATGGAAAGCATAACCGACGATAGCAGGAAAACAGTTTGCAGGGTATCTGTTATGATAATGGTTTTTAAGCCGCCTCGGTAGGTATACAGCCAGATGAGCAGTAAACATATCACTATAGTAACTGCGAAAGGAATATTCCAGGCATCGAAAATGAATTTCTGCAATACAATGGCCACCAGGTAAAGCCTGAACGCCGATCCGATAGTACGCGAAATCAGGAAGATCATGGCACCGGTTTTATAACTCCAATGCCCCAAACGCTTCTCAAGATAGGTGTAAATTGATACCAGATGCATGCGGTAGTAAAGCGGCAGCAACACGGTGGCAATCAAAACAAAGCCTACAGCATTGCCCAGCACAAATTGGAAATAACCAAAACTGGTTTTGCCTACTGCTCCCGGAACTGAAATAAAGGTTACTCCGGATAGCGCTGTCCCGATCATACCAAAGGCAACTAAATACCACTTAGAGTTACGGTTAGCGATGAAAAAGGCTGAATTATCAGAGGAGTTTCTTGATGTAAAATGCGAAACTACAATCAACAAAAGAAAGTATCCGATGATGAATGATAACAGTATTATTGGAGACATATTTTTATTAAAAGCTCTAATATATACGTATTGTGATGATTTATGTTGAAATAGTACGAAATTTAGAGCCTGGGGAAAACGCTGTTTTAGTGAAGCCGCGGCTTTAAAACATTGTCTCCTCTTTGTAACTTATACGTTTTGAGCAAACTGATACTGTTTTCCAGATCAGGTCCCAAATTTTAATTAAAGAAATATGCCCGAGAAATTCAAGTTAAAACATATTCCGTCACTTTTTAAAGAAACCTATCACGAATGGCTGGATGACGAACCTTTCGATTTGAGTGCCATCGTAGCTTACTACGCCATATTTTCAATGCCAGCCCTCATTATCATTATCATCATGATTGCCGGAAGTGTGTTTGGGCAGGATGCTGTTGAAAATCAACTATCAGGACACATGGGGGCTATTATTGGAAAGGATGCCGCCGCACAAATACAAAAAATGGTTGCTCAGGCTTACAACAGGGATAACAAAGGCTTAGCCCTGGCAGCAGGTATGGCGACCTTATTGTTTGGAGCAACCGGTGTTTTTGTTGCGCTTCAAAAATCATTAAACCGTGTTTGGGAAGTAAGGGCCGACCCTAAAAAATCTGGATTTAAAAGCCTTTTAAAAACACGTGCAACATCATTCGGCATCATCCTCGCCATTGGCTTTCTTTTACTTATTTCGCTTCTTCTAACCGCAGGACTTACAGCTATTAGCAGCTGGGTAATGAAGCTAATGCCCGATTTTGTGCTGTATTTATTTTACCTGATTGATTTCGCAATGACCTTATCAATCATCACATTGCTGTTTGCCATGCTGTACAAATTTCTGCCGGATGTAATTATTGAATGGAAGAGTGTTTGGGTGGGATCGGCAATAACAGCCTTCCTTTTCGTTTTAGGGAAATTTGGAATGGCTACTTACTTTGCATTGGCCAGACCCGCGTCAACCTATGGAGCTGCCGGATCAATCATCTTGGTGTTGCTATGGGTTTCTTACTCCTGCCTTATTTTATTTTTTGGAGCCGAGTTTACGCAGGTTTATGCCAAACGCTATGGCCAAAGCATTGAACCGAATAAAAATGCCATTCGGATTGAAGACAACTATGAAGTATTAAAAGCAAACATCCTGCGAGAAGAAAAAGAGAAGCTCGAACGTAATAAAGGCGGTGAAACCACTGAATTGTAAGAGTTTCTTTCAAACGGGTATCTACTTGTTACTTGCCATTAAAAAAACTACTTTTGCCGCCATTTAAAGTTCTCTCCTTCCCTATTAATTTCGACATGAATAACAAGTATAAAAAGATCTTTCTCGGATTAAGCATTGTAGTTCCCTTTCTTCTTTACTCTCTGTACTATTATGGAATGATGGTAAAAAACGCTCCTTATAAATTTACCGAGTTCGAAGAACTTACTATAAAATATGGGGAAGGAAAAAATCTGGTGAACACTTATAACTCCAAAACTCAGCAATATCAGTATTTAAACTCGAGTGATTCATTGGTTAAAAAGAGAGTAAAACTCAATAACGCTGACCTCCTTTATCTGCACAGAAAAGCAGCTGATTTAGGTTTCTGGAACTTTCCGGAACATATGGAAGGCTCTTCCGAAGAAACTGGAGTTCCAAAAGTTCACTACTACCTGGAGTTTAAATACAAACGCAAAACCAAACACATCGATTTTGACACAGATTACGCTGGCAAGCCTGAATTGAAAGATGCTGTTCGGCGTTTAATTCAAGAGGTTGATGAGCGTATTAAAGATGCAGAAAGCAGGTAGTCGCTTTTAATTAAACGTCCTTTACTGTGTTATACTGATGTGAGGACGATATGTCTTTTCACATCAGAATGTCAAAAACAAATAAGAGCAATAGGCAAGCTGTAGCTTTTTGCAATAATTGAAGTCAAACAGGCTTTAATATTATTCATGAGAAAAATCAGATTATTTCCTATTGCCATCTTAGCCGGCATATTGTTCCTGGTTGACTTTTATGCTTTTCGTGAACTTTCCCCTCTCCTTGCCAACCTTTCAGAAACGAACCAACGCATAGTTTCATCTATTTACTGGGGCACAAGTATTTTCATTTTTGTATCCCTGCTCGCATCGATAGTATCATCAGTAAAAGCAGGCAAGTTAAGCCGGGCGCTAAAAAATTCAATCAATGCGCAGCTGATTTCCTTCGTTACCAAGTTAGTATATATAGTGGTGCTGTTTATAGAAGGCGTTATTACTTTAATATTCAGCGCCTTTACTAACGAAATTATAACTTCAAACTCCGAAATATCCAGTATTATAGGTCTTGTTGTTGCAACTATTCCGCTTGTGGCGTTCATTCATGGCGTAACGCATGGCAAGTACCGCTATAAAGTTCACAAGCAGGACTTGTTTTTTGATGATTTGCCGGAAGAATTTGACGGCTTTAAGGTGGTTCAAATATCAGATATACATGCCGGCAGTTTCGACAACGAAGCCGCGGTAAGCAGGGGCATTCAGATGATCAATGATCAAAAGCCTGATCTATTTGTATTTACCGGCGACCTGGTGAATAATAAAGCCGATGAAATTGTTCCCTGGATGGAGAAATTTTCAAAAATCCAGGCCGACTTTGGCAAATATTCGGTTTTAGGTAATCATGACTATGGTGATTACATTCAATGGGATAGCCATCATGATAAAGCGCTCAATCTCGAACATCTAAAGAAACACCATGCGGCAATGGGCTTTCAGTTGCTTCTTGATCAAAATGCCATTATCCGAAAAAACGGACAGGAACTTGCCTTGCTTGGAGTAGAAAACTGGGGCTTAGGCTTTGGCGAACGAGGCGACATCAAAAAAGCACTTAATGGAGTTGATCAGCAAGATTTTAAGCTTCTGTTATCTCATGACCCTACACATTGGCAAAGCATTATAAAGGAGCTTCCTACAAAAATACACCTCACATTATCGGGTCATACACATGGAATGCAGTTTGGAATTGAAGCGCTAGGCATAAAATGGAGTCCAGTTAAATACCGCTATCCGCACTGGGCAGGCCTTGCAGAGCATAACCACAGATACCTCTATATTAACCGTGGTTTTGGCTTTTTGGGCTTTTCTGGAAGAGTTGGTATATGGCCCGAAATTACGGTAATAACTCTTAGGAAGAAACAATAAAAGACTCTCCCTGGAATAAGCATATTCCAACCTTTCATGTGTCATTTTGTTGTTATTGGGATGAAAAAGGCATAATTTTTATAACTTGTCCAGTACAGTTCGCGTCTTTTCTTTCTTCTGTAACCAGGATAACATAATATGAACAAAACCAGGGAGATAAAAAATTTCATCTTCAGTCAATATTTTGCGGACGGTTTACGCATCACCTTTGGGGTACTTTTACCACCCCTGATCATTTCTCAGTTTACATCCCTGGAAACAGGTATAGTGGTATCCCTTGGAGCCATCACTACAAGTATTCCCGATAATCCCGGCCCGGTATCACACAAAAGGAATGGAATGCTGGCCAGCATTGCTTTCATGGTTTTTACAGCAATGCTAACCGGCTTAATTAACCAGAACAAAGTATTGCTCGTCGGTGAAATTTTCATGCTATGCTTCTTTTTTTCCATGTTCAACATCTATGGCAATCGGGCATCGTCACTTGGTACAGGTGTTATTATTGTGATGATATTGGGCATTGACCGAAAGTTTGAAATTCAAGGCCTGCTGGAATATTGCGGATTATTAGTTGCCGGTGGATTGTGGTATATGGCATTAAGCGTGGCTATATCACAACTTCAACC
>Ga0307408_100001303_pt1 | contig 18682 bp, 11 predicted proteins | sample 322Cmetagenome_FD_202116 | JGI IMG/M metagenome (GOLD analysis project Ga0307408, IMG submission 202116) | Maize rhizosphere microbial communities from greenhouse at UC Davis, California, United States - 322HYB-C-3 | ecosystem: Host-associated > Plants > Roots > Rhizosphere > Soil | place... | reverse complement strand
ACGCAGAGGTGATCGCCGCGATCCCGCTTGAAATCGATACGGCGACCGTCAGGATATAGTCCGTCAGCAATGCTGCCGCGGCGACAAGCCCCGGCATCGCGCCGAGGTTGTCCTTGGCAACCGTGTACGAGCCGCCGCCATTCGGATAGGCGAAGACCGTCTGACGATAGGAGAGCGCGACCAGGACCAGCAGGCCGACGATGACGGCCGAGATCGGGAGGACGTATCCAAGTGCCGCTGTGCCAAGAACGGCGAGCACGAGGAGGATCTGTTCGGTGGCATACGCCACCGAGGAGATGGCGTCGGACGACAGTACCGCGAGCGCGGTCTTTTTGTTCAACCGCTCGTGCTCCAGCCTTTCGCTCGGGAGGGGGCGGCCAAACAGGAGGTGCTTGAGGCGCGTGTAACGGGTCGGCATGAAGGGGCGCGGATAGATCGCAGAACAGCATCCGGACCCTCTTTACTTAATGTCGAGCCCATAAAGGGCGCACAAAGATTCAGCGGCGCAGCATAAAAATCCCATAGAGAAGCTCGACAGCACCCTTCGTCTTCCATCCTCCCGCCTAACGCACGCCGTCGACCGCGAACTCCAATGCGTCAGCGAGGCCACCGTCGTCCACACTGCCCACCGATCGCGACGCGACCTCCCGCGCTACCGCTTCGGCATTCCCCATGGCCACGGGGTGTCCGACGATCCGCATTGCGGGCGTGTCGTTGAACCCATCGCCAACATACATCACGTCCTCGAGCTCCACGCCGCACTCTGCCGCGATGAGCCGCACGGCGTAGCCCTTGTCCACCCCGGTGCACGTCAGGTTCACGAAGACCCCGTCCGGCATTGCCGGCGCGAGCGATGGCGACACCTCGAGCTCCGGATGCGGTTCCGCCAGCACCGCCGGGGCTTCCTCATGTGTCAGTAGCCACTGCCCTCGCACCACCGCGCCGCTCAGCGACTCGTACGCGCGCGGCGCGAACGGGACGCCGAGAAAGCCGGCGTGCCGCCGCAGGATTTCGGCATCACACTCGGTGACATAGTCGGCGTCGGAGTACAGCTCGAGCGGTCGATTGACGCGGCGTGCGCGCTCGATGAGCATCGCCACGGCGTTGGGCGACAGCGCCGCCGAGCGCGATTGACCGCTCCCCAGATGGACGACGCTGGCGCCGTTCTGAAAGCAGTGCCAGCCCGACGGATCGACCTGCGCAGCGAGCGCGCGTGTGACGCCGAAGCCAGGCCGACCAGAGCAGACAGCCAGTGCGACGCCGGCTTCACGTGCCTTGGCCGCCGCGGGCCATACGCGCTCGTTGACCGCACCTCCCGAGCCGACCAGCGTGCCGTCGACGTCGATGCACACGAGCCGGATTGTCGGCGCCACGAGGTCAGCGCACCGTCGCCGGCGCTGCCCCGGTCGCCAGGGCTGCCGCGAGCCCCGCGGCGTCTTCCCCAACGATCACGTGCACCACACCGTCCGACACGCGCATGACACCGCCCGCTCCCGCTCGCTCGAGTGCCTGCTCGTCGATTCGCCCTTCGTCGCCGAGCGCGACACGCAGTCGTGTGATCGCCACCGCCTCCACGGACTCGATGTTGTCGTTGCCGCCGAGTGCCGCGGCGAGTGCGGCGGCCCGCGCGTGGTGCTGGGGCGTGACCGTGATCGCTCGACTCACGGTTCCCGGCGCGGAGACGGGAGGCGCCGCCACCACCGCACCCGCGGACTTCATGTAATCCTCCATGTCGGTCTTCAGGTTTTCCGACCGCGTACCGAAGATGGCTTGCATGCCGCTCCCGACCGTCATGACTCCCGCGGCGCCAAGTGCCTTGAGCGCCTCCGGGCTTGCACGCGAGACGTCCGCGAGCTCCACCCGGAGCCGCGTTATGCATGCATCGAGACTCCGGATGTTCGCGGCTCCGCCGAACGCCGCGACGAGGCGCGGCGCCATGCCGTCCGCCGCGGCACCCACGGGCACTTCCACCGGAACTGCAGCTCCCGCGTCCGCAGTCGCCGCCTCGGCGACCTCGACCTCGCGGCCGGGCGTTTTGAGATGCATCCGGTGAATGAGCGTCGTGAACAGCACATAGTACACGCCGGCCCACACCAGCCCGAGCGGGATCAGCCACCACCCGCGCTGCGAGTTCGGGTACAACACGACGTAGTCGATCAGGCCGTGCGAGAACGTCGTGCTGTGGTGGATGCCTAACGTGACCGCAACGAAGTACGCCACACCGGCGAGCAGCGCGTGAATACCGTAGAGAACCGGCGCGACGAACAGAAATGCGAACTCGATCGGCTCGGTGATTCCGGTGAGGAACGAGGTGAGCGCCGCCGAGATCATGATGCCGCCGACCTTCGCGCGGTTCTCGGGGCGAGCCGCGCGCCACATCGCGATCGCGGCCGCCGGTAGTCCCCACATCTTGAAGAGGTATCCGCCGGCGAGATGGCCGGCGGTCGGATCGCCCGCGGTGAAGCGGTAGATCTCGCCGTGAATCTCCTTCCCCGTGGCCGGATCGAGGTACGTGCCGACCTCGAAGAAAAACGGGACATTCCAGATGTGGTGCAGCCCGAACGGGATCAGCGATCGCTCGACGACGCCGTAGATCGCGAACGCCGCGGCGGGATTCCCGTTCGCGGCCCAGTGCGAGAAGTGATTGATCTGGTTTCCGATCGGCGGCCACACCAGGCTCAGCACGATGCCGACCCCGATCGCGACGAACGCGGTCATGATCGGCACCGAGCGCTTGCCGGAAAAGAAGCCGAGGTATGGCGGGAGCTGCAGCCGGTAGTAGCGATTGAAGAGCATCGCCGCGACGGCGCCTATGAGAATGCCGCCGAACACGCCCGTCTCGATCGACGGGATGCCCATGATCGGCTTCGGCTCGTAGCCCACCAGCGGAGCCATGACGCCCATCGTGGCGAGCATCACCGCGAAGCCGACGACAGACGCGAGGGCCGCGACGCCGTCGTTGCCGGTGAGCCCGAGAGCGACCCCGATGGCGAAGATGAGCGGCAGGTTGCCGAACACCGCGCCTCCGGCCTGCGCCATCACGCTCGAGACACTTTCCGGCAGCCACGTAAACTTCGCGCTTCCCACGCCTAACAAGATGCCGGCGGCTGGGAGTACCGAGACCGGGAGCATGAGCGACTTCCCGATCTTCTGCAGCCACCCGAAGGCAGCACGCCATTGACTCATCTGGGGTCTCCTTTGGGGAGCGTTGTCATTTCACCCATGACGCCGCGCAACGATGGCTCTCACTTCCGCCCCATCAGCGGCGTCGAGCGCCTCGAGGGCGGTCGCGCGGCATTCCGCCATCGACAGTGCTCGAACGCGCGCCTTGACCGCCGGCACGAGCGGCACATCGGCACTCAGCTCGTTCACGCCGAGTCCGAGGAGGACCGGGATGGCCTGCGGGTCGCCCGCGAGTGCGCCGCAGATGCCCACCCACCGCCCGTGCTGGTGCGCCCCCGCGACCGTCCGCTCGATCAGCCGCAACACGGCCGGGTGGAGTGTGTCCACCTGCGGCGCAAGTCGCGCATTCGAGCGATCCATGGCCAGCGTGTACTGTGTCAGGTCGTTCGTTCCGATCGAGAAGAAGTCCGCCTCGCGCGCGAAGCGCTCGGCGATGAGCGCGGCAGCCGCCGTTTCCACCATGATGCCGACGGGGATCGGCGGCACACCTAACGCAACGCGCTCGCGCTCGACGAGCTCGCGCGCGGCACGCCATTCCGCCAACAGGGCGATCATCGGGAACATCATGGCCACTTTCCCGGCTGGGGACGCGCGGAGGATCGCGCGCACCTGAGCGCGGAACAGCTCCGGCCGGGCGAGCGTGAGCCGCACGCCACGCTCTCCAAGGAACGGGTTCTCCTCGGCGGGCAGGGCAAGATACGGAATCGGCTTGTCGCCGCCGACGTCCAGCGTCCGGATGACGAGAATACGCTCCGGCCCCAGTGCGCGAGCGATGGTCTCGTAGGTCTTTGCCTGCTCGTCCTCGTTAGGCGCCGTCCGGCGATCCATGAACAGGAACTCGGTCCGCAAGAGCCCGACACCTTCCCCGCCGACTTCCGGCACGCGAGCGGCCTCGCGCTCCCCGCCAATGTTCGCCACCACCTCGACGCGCTGCCCGTCGCGAGTCGTCGCCGGCTCGGCGGCCACCGACAGCTCGCTGTGTCGCCGCCGCTCATCGGACTGCTGCCGCTCGACAGCCGCCGCCTCTTCCGCGGCGGTGGGCGCAGGCTTCAGTGTGCCGTGGTCACCGTCGATGATGACGCGCGTGCCCGGCGTCAGGTCCAGGACCCGCGGGTCCGTCCCCGCGATGGCGGGGATGCCGAGCCCGCGTGCCAGGATCGCCACGTGGGACGTTGCGCTGCCCATGGTCGTGCAGAGCCCGCGCACGCGCGTGCGGTCCAACGACGCGGTGTCCGAGGGCGTGAGCTCCTCGGCCACGATGATGGACTCCGGAGGCACGTCGAGACTCGCTTCGCCGTGCCCGACCAGCAGGTGCAGCACGCGCCGGCCAATGTCGCGCAGGTCCGTCGCGCGCCCTGCCAGCACCGGATTCTGGAGCGCGACGAGGCGTTCCGCCTGCGACGTGTACGCCTGCCGCCACGCAAAGGGGGCAGAAGCGCCATCGCGGATTCCCGTCGCCGCACGCTCCAGCACCTCGGGATCTTCGAGCAGCTCCTGGTGCGCGGCGAAGATGGCCGCGCGGTTCGCGTCCGCTTCCTCCGTCAGTCGCCGCTGAAGCGACTCGAGCTGGAGGCGCGCCGCTGCGATCGCAGTGTCGAGGGCACGCTGCTCCTGCGCCGGCTCCGCGCCTCGCTCCTCGAGGACGACGTCGTCCTGCCGCAGCCGAAAGACTTGCCCGACGGCGATGCCGGGCGACGCCGGCACTCCGGCGAGTGCACCATCGGCACGAATCGTCCTTGGCAGGTCCGGCGACGCCGCGGTCGATCGAGCGGCCGGCGCTGACGGTGTGGGGGGTGCGCCCGACGCAGCATCGAGGTTCGTCGCGAGCTTGTCGGCGATTGCGGCAAGCGCCGCGGGCGCGTCGTGGCCACGCGCCACGATGGATACGGTGTCGCCGCCCGCCACCTCGAGCGCCATGATGGACACCACGCTGCGAGCGTTCGCCTCGCGACCGTCCTTAACCAGGCGCACGTCTGCGGCGAATCGTCGTGCGGTCGCCGCGATCGCCGCGGCCGGCCGGGCGTGCAGCCCGGTCTCGGCGCCGACGACGATCGGTGCAGACCTGACCATGTCAGCGCTCCCCGGTTCGCCCACCTGATTGCCCGTCGGCGCTGCCGCTGGGCGCTGCTCGTGCAGCGAGACCTCGAGCACCACGTCACGGCCTCCGACGACACGACCGGAGCGCGGGCGCAGCGCCGACACGACGTCCATGTTCGTGATCACCATCTCGGTGAGCAGACTGCGAGCGCGCCGCGCGACGAGATCGACGTCGAAACGCAGGAGTGGATCGCCGGCGCGCACAGAGTCGCCATTCTTCACCAGCGGGTGAAAGCCCTCTCCGCGCAAGGCCACGGTATCGAGGCCGACGTGGATGACGATCTCGAGGCCTAACGCCTCGATCGTCACTGCGTGGCCGGCTCGGTGGACGAGGCGTACGAGCGCATCGCACGGCGCGACGACGAGATCGCTCAGCGGGTCGATCGAGACGCCATCACCCGCGAGCCGCTGTGCGAAGGCAGGATCGGGGACCGCATCGAGCGGAACGACAACGCCGGATATGGGCGAGAGCAGCGTGAGCGCGCCGGGATCCGCTGTCATCGGATCGGGGGCCGGTGGCGTCAGCGAGATGGGCATGCGCGGAACGTGTTGCGTTAGCGTCCTATCCGCCAGATCAACCTTAAGGTACAACCCAATCCGTTGCTTGGCGGGGCGCGTATGATGGGCGAGCGTCATACATACTCCGCTGCCTATGCGTCGCCTACTTGCTCGGATCGTCCGTCCCGGCCTCCTTCTCGCGTGCTCGGTGAGTGCCGCGTTTGCCCAGGTTGACACATCTCGCCTACCTGCACGCGACACGACGAGAGCGCGATCGCTCGCGGTCATCACGGTGACGGGTCGCGCCGATGACCTGATCGGCGTCGCGTCGACCGCTTCGCAGGGCCACATCGGTTCCGCCGACCTGCGCCTCCGACCACTCACGCGCGAAGGCGAGCTGCTCGAGGCTGTGCCCGGTCTCATCATCACGCAGCACTCAGGCGACGGCAAAGCGAACCAGTACTTCATCCGCGGCTTCAATCTCGACCACGGCACCGATTTCCAGACGCGACTCGAGGGGATGCCCATCAACAGCCCCACCCACGCGCACGGGCAGGGCTACACGGACCTCAACTTCCTCATCCCGGAGCTCGTCGACTACATCGACTACCGGCTCGGCGTCTATCACACGGAGCTCGGCGACTTTGGAAGCGCCGGCGGGGCGGAGCTTCACCTCAAGTCGAAGCTCGACGCCCCATTCGCGACGGTCGAAGCCGGCGAGAATGCCCTGGGCCGTGTGGCGTTAGGCACGTCGCAGCGCGTCGGCCGCGGCGATCTGCTGCTCGGGGGCGAGCTCAAATCGTACGGCGGGCCGTGGGCGCTCGAGGAGCAGATCCGCAAGATGAGCGGCCTCGCGCGCTACTCGCGGCAGCGAAATGCGTCTCGCTTCTCGCTGTTAGGGATGGTCTATCACAACAAATGGAACGCGACCGACCAGATCCCCGAGCGCGCAGTGGAGAACGGCGCCATCGGCCGCTTCGGCTACATCGACGGAACAGACGGCGGGAGCACGCACCGTTACAGCCTGTCAGGCACGTGGAGCCATGTCGGCGCGAAGGCGCTGCAGTCGGTGCAGGTCTTCGGCGTGTACTCCGACCTGAGCCTGTTCTCGAACTTCACGTACTTTCTCGACAATCCCACGCAGGGCGACCAGTTCAACCAGCGCGAGAAGCGCGTGATGCTTGGCGCAAACGCGAGCCACGCCCAGTCGTTGCAGGCGTTAGGCGCGGAGCACACCGTCACGGTCGGGCTGCAGTCGCGCGCGGATGTCCTGTCGCCGATCGGGCTCTACCGCACCGAACGTCGCGAGCGGCTGTCGACGGTTCGGGAAGACCAGGTCACGGAAACCGGCACCGGCGTGTACGTCGAGGCACAGTCTCGCTGGCGGCCCTGGTTCCGCACGACGTTAGGCGTGCGCGGCGATGGGTACACGTTCGACGTGGCCAGCGACCGGGCCGAGAACTCGGGTCGGCACACGGCGGCGATCGCGAGCCCGAAGGCGTCGCTCGTGTTCGTCCCCTCCGGGACCACCGAGCTGTATTTGAGCGGCGGCCTCGGATTCCACAGCAACGACGCCCGCGGGACCACGATCACCAGCAATCCTTCCACTGGCGATTCCGTCCGACGGGTGGACCCGCTCGTTCGGTCGCGTGGCGCCGAGCTCGGCCTGCGCGCGAGCCCGCTGCCGAATTGGCGATCGACTCTCGCCCTCTGGGCTCTGGAACTGGATAGCGAGTTGCTCTTCGTCGGCGACGGCGGCAGTACCGAGCCGTCCGACAAAAGCCGGCGAAGCGGCGTCACCGTCGCGAACTTCTATCGCCCGGTGCCCCAGCTTTCGATCGACGCCGACGTTTCCTTCGCCCACGCGCGCTTTGCCGGCGTGGCGCCAGGCGCGGACCACATCCCCGGAGCTCTCGAGAATGTGTTCGCCGCTGGCGTCACGTGGGCGCCGCGAACGGTCGGCCCGTTCGGCGCGCTCCGCGTTCGGCACTTCGGCTCGTACCCGCTCATCGAGGACAACAGTGTCCGAGCGACGGCGACCACCCTGCTCAATGCCGATGGCGGGTACCAGTTGGGGCGCGTCCGTGTGCAGGCGTCGGTGCTGAACCTGCTCGACGCCCGCGCGAGCGACATTCAGTACTACTACGCGTCCCGTCTCCCCGGGGAGGCGGCGAGCGGTGCCACCGACGTGCATTTTCATCCCGTCGAGCGCCGCCAATTGCGAATTTCGTTAGGCTGGGGCGCACCGTAAGCAGGTAGTGACGGCGCGATCGACACAGATGCACTGAAAACTGAAGAACTCAAACTGGAGACTCAGAACTCTTCCAGGGCAGCCCGTTTACGGACCCGCCAGGAGCGATGCAGCCGTTAATGTCGGCGAGCTCAATCGCTGACTCCGGCATCGCGAGATGTATGGCCAGCGAGTGGGCTCCTCTTTTCTCTTGTCATCGCCGGCCGTGGATAGGTCGGGGACGGGAACCCTGAAAGAGTTCTGAGTTTGCAGTTTTGAGTTCTTCAGTTCTAAGTACTCGACCAGTGCCCCTTCATATCGCTTAGTTCCAACGTGTGCTACTCTACCGACCCACACCCACCGGCGGGTTACGAATGAAATGCAGGGTTCCCGGGCTCCTCATGCTCGCTGTCGGCGTTCTCGTTGTCACCGTCGCGACGCTCGATGCACACGACCTGTTTCTCAAGCCGTTCGCGTTCTTCGTCACGCCGGAGAGTGACGCCCGCCTTCGCATCCTGAACGGGACGTTCGAGAAGAGCGAGAACGCCATTGCTCGAAATCGGCTGCGTGACCTGAGCGTCGTCGGGCCTGCCGGTATCGCCCACCCCGACACGTCCGCGTGGTCGGACAAGGGGGACACGAGCGTCTTCGTCTTTCGAACCGGCGCGGCGGGTACGTACGTCGTCGGCGCGTCGACACTCCCGCGCACGCTCCGGTTGGACGCCAAGGCGTTCAACGAATACCTCGCAAGCGACGGCGTCACCGACATGCTCGACGCGCGAAAGCGGTCGAACGAGATGAACACGCCATCGCACGAGCGGTACTCGAAGCACGTGAAGACGGTGATTCAGGTCGGCGATGCACGGACGCCCGGGTTCGACGCCGTACTGAACTATCCAGCGGAAATCGTACCGCTCGACAACCCGTACGCGACGAAGGTAGGCGGGGTCGTCCGAGCTCGCGTCCTGGTGGATGGCCGGCCAGTGGCCAATCAACTCGTTATAGCAGGAGGGCGAACGCCAACCGGCGCTCGCCTTCCCGTGAGCAACGTCCGGTCCGGTCCGGACGGTGTCGCCCGTGTGGCGATCGGGTCGCCGGGCTACTGGTACATCAAGTTCATTCACATGGTCCCGGTCACTGGCGACAGCGTGAACTACGAATCGAAGTGGGCGACGCTGACCTTCCAGGTTCGGTGACCTCGAGCGTCCGCTGGACGCACCGCGCTGGCGCCGGCAGCGCTACCAGCCAATAGTAGTCCTCGCAATGGTGTGGGCCCCGTGTCGTCGCACGATCGCCGCGGTCTTCGCGGCCTGGTCCTTCGTGGTTCAGGAGGAGCCGGCGGCACTGCATGCGTGCGCCATGCACGATGGCGTTATCTACGCGGGTCGGCCGGCGTCGGCCGGCAATTCGCACGTCGCTTCGTTCAACGACCCAGCGCACCACGCCAACAGCACGCCGGAAGCGGCGGCTCGTCACAGCAATGACGGGCACCATTCGCAATGCTGTACGTGCCCGGGACCGTGCTGTGATGCGTCGCCGGTCGCAATTATCGGGACGGGCGTCTCGCTCGCCCCGCCCTCCACCCGGCCGGCGACCCGGGTTGGCGTTAGGCACACGACGCACGTCCCGTCGGAGCCCGAACACAGCCGACCGCCTTCGGTCGGTCCTCCAGCACCTCACATCGGCTGATCGTCCGCAGCGCGCGCGACTCCACGCGACGCTCCGCGCGCACATCCGTGTGGCGCGGCATGCACCATCCCGATGCGAGGACTCATGTGTTCCAACGTTCGTCCTGTGCGCCCGACGCCCTGTGCGTTCGTCGTCGCATTACTGTTTTCCTCCAACCTGCTTCACGCGCAGCAGGCCAGCCGAGATACCACTGCGCGCGACAGCACCGGCCGCAAGTCGACTCGGCTGCAGGCCGTGACCATCACGACCACACGGGCGGACCGGGACGAGCCCAGGGCGACGACAAATGTCGCGCCCGCGTTGATTCGGTTGACTCCCGCGACCAACACCTGGGATCTCGTTCGGCAGACGGCGGGCATCGAGGTTCACGACCAGGGACAGGGACCCGGCTTCGCCTCGGACGCATCCATTCGCGCGTTCAGCTCCGACCACTCGACCGACCTCGCGTTGTGGATCGACGGCGTACCGGTCAACGAGCCGGTGAACGGGCACGCCGAGGGGTACAATGACTGGAGCCTGATCTTCCCAGAGGCGATCAACGACTTCGACGTGATCAAGGGTCCGACAAGCGCGCTGTTCGGCAACTTCGCGCTGGCTGGCGTCGTGAACGTCCGAACGCTCGAGCGCATGCGTGGGACCGAGGGGTTTCTCACGGGCGGAGCGTACGGACGTGTCGAGGGCACGGTGCTCACCGGATTCGATCACGACTCGTCGGGCGGCGTTTTTGGGCTTCGCGCAATGCGTGAGGACGGGTGGCGGCCCAACAGTAGGTACAACCTCCTGCAGGGCCACGGCCGCGTGGTGCGAACTCTCGCACCTAACGCGACCGTCGACGCCGGCGTCGAGATCTACGGCACGAAATGGGATTCCCCGGGCTTCGTCACGGCCGACCAGTTCGAGCGCGGCGCGTTCGACTCCGTCGCGAATCCGACCGACGGCGGGTTCAAGCGACGCGCCCAGGAACGCGTGAGCCTTCGGATGCTGCACGGGAGCTCGATCTGGCGATCGACCCTGTACGCCACGCAGAGCCGCTGGGAGCTCTTTCTCACCACACCGCCGGAAGGCGGCGGCGAGGAGGGGAGCGGTGCGCAAACCGAGGAGCAGGATTCCCGCTACGGCCTTGGCGCGACGAGCGCGTACAGTGTCGGATTCTCGCGCGGCGAGGTGACCGCGGGCGTCGAGGGACGCTTCGATCGTTCGCGCTACGAGAACTGGCAGGACAGCGCGCGCACGCGCATCGAGCCGCAGGAGCGCGACACCGGCGAACAGCTGTCGGGTGCCACCTTCGTTCAGGCGCGCGTGGACGCGAGCCAGCGCCTGACGCTGTCCATCGGCGCCCGGTATGACGCCCTCTGGACGCGCGTCGAGCCGGTCGATGAAGCGTCGTCCAGCGATTCTCATGGTGCCTTCTCGCCCAAGCTTGGCGTTCTCGTCAAGCTGACGCCGGTGCTGGCCGCCTACGCTAACGCTTCGCGTGGGTTCCGCTCACCCGACAACATCAACGCGTTCCCGACGTTGGGCCTCATCACCGCGTGGTCATACGAGGGCGGCCTCAAGCTGGACAAGTCACGCGTCTCGGCGTCGGCCGCGGCGTTTCAGATGGACGTGAGCGACGAACAGCAGTTCAGCGAGATCTGTGCGTGTTCGGTCTCCGGCGGTGCAAGCCGGCGCCGCGGGATTGAGCTCTCTGGGGAAGCTCGCGTGGCACGACCAATTACGATCTCGACGGACTGGACGATCAACGACGCGAAGTACCGCAGCTTCACGACCGAGGACGGCGATGTGGTGAAGGACGAGGTGCGGGTGTTCAACACCGCTCGATATGTCGGCATCGCCGCGATCGCCGTTTCACAACCGACGAGCAGCTTGTGGACCGTTCGACTCTCCACCAACGTCGTTGGTCCGTACACGCCATTCGACGAGGAGCCCGGGTTCGAGCTGCCGGCGTACGCGCTGCTGCACCTGTCGGGGCGCGTGAGGTTCGCGAAAGCCGATGTCGAGGTCGCGGTGCGGAATCTGCTCGATCGGGAATACCCGGAGCTGCGCGCGGGCGGCTTCGTCGCGCCGGGGCAGCCGAGGTCGATTTTCGTGAATCTGCGGTACGTGTTCTAACGAGCGCTTCTCCAGCATCTCCTCAACAGCAAGGGTCATCGCTGAGAACCCTTCGACATGTTCCGCGGGTAACCGTGCTCGTGGCGGCGGCCTGGGGCTGTGACGACCCGGCCCGCCGAACGGACGCGCACACGCCGGAGAATAGCGGGGCGATCGTCGTGTACAACGCAGCCGCCCTCGCGCGCCCCATGAGGGCGGTGCTCGATAGCTTTCAAGCGCGCACGGGCGTCCGATACGAACAAGAAACGGCCGCGAGCCTCGAGCTCGCGCGCAAGGTGATTGAGCTTGGCGGCGAGCCGGACGTGGTTGCGCTGGCGGATCCGGATCTCTTCCCGAAGCTCCTCGAGCCCCGGTTCAGCACGTGGCACGCCTTGTTCGCGCGCAACCGGATCGTTCTGGCGTACACGTCGCGATCACGAGGCGCGCACGAGATCACCGCGACGAACTGGTTCCGAGTCCTGTCGCGGCCCGGAGTCGAGGTCGGACGCGCCGACCCGCACACGGACCCGTCGGGTTACCGCACGCTTCTCGTGTGGCAGCTGGCGGAGCGCTACTACCGAGAACCTGACCTTTCCACGCGCATGCTCGTGGCCTCGCCAGCGAGAAACATGCGCCCGCGCGAGGCCGATCAGGTCGCGCTGCTCGAGGTCGGCGAATACGACTACATCTGGACCTACCAGAACCTCGCGGAGAACGCTGGGATCCGGTACGTGAAGCTACCGGACGCGGTCGACCTGGGCGAGCCGGCCGACTCGGCGACCTACGCGCTCGCCACCGTGCGTGTGCTCGGTAGGGCGCCTGGTGACTCGCTGACGCTTCAGGGCAGGCCGATTCTGTTTGCGGTGACGGTGCCGACCAGGGCGCGGCGGCGCGCGAGCGCCGAGCGGTTCGTCGCGTTCCTGCTCTCCGCGGACGGTCGACGAATTCTCCGGCGCCAGCATTTCGACGCGCTCGACGCGCCCGTGGTCGTCGGCTCTGGCGCACCATCACTTGCGGTACAGGCCAGCGAGCAGCGTTAGGCATGGATGCGACTACCACGTAACCCTCAGGTGAGCGATTGCCGATCCCGCCGCCGGTCGCTCGTCGTTCACGCGGCGCTGAGCGCCCGTGTCCATCAGGTCTGATATGCCACCTCAAGGCGAGCGCATGCGCGGCCGCCCGTTGAGGCGGCCGCGCTGCTCAGCAGCTCAAGGCGTACCGTAACTCTCGTTAGCAGCAGCCGCTGCCCGGCGGACAGGGGCAATCGTCGCCGCAGCAGTTGGGCGAGCAAGCATCGTAGGTCTTCACGGGTTCCTCCGTTGATCAGGTGATGTTTCGCGCGCCGGCGATCGCCGGCGTGCCCCGGGCCGGCGGCGAGTCGCCGGCAGGTTGTTCGCATCGAGTTTTGCCGATGCGGTGAGGGTCGCGATTTCCGGCTCCCTTGGTCGCTCCGCCTCGAGTTCCTCTGGGTCGAGCGCCTCGACCAACGGACACGGAAGCGCCGTGGCCGTGGGTGGTGACCGCTGGTCACATTCGCATGCCGATTCGTCGACCAGACACGCAGCGTCGCACGCCGAGACGAGCTTCGCGAGCGCGTCGCGCAGCGCGTTCAATTGACGAATCCGCCCGTCGATGCCCTCGATCTTGGATGCGGCCGCGGTGCGCAGAACGCGGGGCGCGTCACCGCTCCAGGCGCGTTCGCGCAACCGGACCAGTTCCTCGACCTCGGCAAGCGAGAAACCCAGCGCCTGCGCGCGCTTGATGAAAAGCACCACGCGCACGCTATCCGCACGGTACTCGCGATACCCGGAGTCCCGTCGCGCGACGGGCCGAACAAGGCCGCGCTTTTCGTAGTATCTGAGTGCCTCGACTGTGACTCCGGTAAGCGACGCGAGCGCGCCGATCCGCAGCGAGTCTTCGTCTGATGCTGGGTCTGGCGTGGAGGCGATAGGCATGGGCGAGAACCGAAGAAGTGATTACGCCCTGACGATAAACCCTGAAGCGCACTTCAGAGTCAACCCCCTGCTCCAGCTTTTAGAGAATCAATGGGGCTGGCTCCCGTCGGCGTTTCTACCCGACAGAGACAGTACGTGAACGCCTGCCTCGATCCCGCCGGAGTCCGATGTTCCTCGCGCGCGCTGTCGACGAGAGTGAACCCCGCCCCGAACTCGGCGTGCATGGTGTCCGGACTGTAACGCACGACCTCTAGCCCGCTGCATCGCGTTGGTCCGTCGGGCGCAAAGCTCGCGACGATGACGTGTCCGCCCGGGCGAACCGCATGTCGCGCCTGGGCGATGTATCGCGCCCGGTCCTCCGAACGTGTGAGGAAGTGAAAGACTGCCCTGTCGTGCCAAACATCGAAGCCGCCCAACGACAGCGGCAGCGTAAGAACGTCGGCCGCAATCCACGTGACGCCTGCCGCGCGGGCACCGAGCCGCTCACGTGCTCTCGTTAGGCCGGCCGGCGCAATGTCCAGCACCGTGACCGCGCGGTAACCCGCCTCCAGCAGCCCGTCAACCAGCGTCGAGGCGCCGCCGCCCACGTCGAGAATCGGCGCGTCGAGCGCCGGAGTCGTGCGCCGAATCAAGTCCAGCGAGAGCGCGGCCTCGGCCTGGTACCAGCTGACTTCGTTAGGTGTCTTCGTCCGGTAGATTGCGTCCCAGTGGTCGCGGCTACTCACGGGCCCTCCGGCTCAAGGAATCGCGACCTCGTCGCAACGTGCCTCACCTCGGATGCCTTCGACCCTCTCGTTCGCAATGATCGGCACCATCATTATGGCAGCGACGGGATCGCACCACCACCAGACAGAGACCCCTATGGACCAGCGTTCCCCGACCCAATACGTCCGGTGACGTCATGGCACCTCGCCAAGCGGTACACCGCGGTCGAGTGCGTCGCCGACCGTCACCGCCGACCGTGCGAGACGCCGCTGCTCCACCCACGCATACACGGTCGGAAGAACGAGAAGCGTCAGAAGGGTCGAGGACACGAGCCCGCCGATTACGACGGTCGCGAGCGGCCGCTGCACCTCGGCCCCCGCGCTATGGGAGACGGCCATCGGGATGAACCCAACACTCGCGACGAGGGCCGTCATCAGCACGGGCCGGAGCCTGACGACGGCGCCCTCACGCACTGCATCGCCTAACGATTTCCCTACCGCGCGCAGCTGATTGATGTACGACAGGAGTACCACGCCATTTAGCACCGCCACGCCGAACAGCGCGATGAACCCCACCGACGCGCTGAGGTTGAGGTTGAGGCCGCGGAGCCAGAGCGCCGCGATCCCGCCCACGACCGCGAACGGCACGTTGAGCATGACGAGAAGCGCGTGGCGAACCGAGCCGAAGCTCGCGTACAGGAGGGCGGCGATGAGCACGAGCACGAGCGGCACGATCACGGCGAGCCGCCGGGTCGCGCGGGCCTGGTTCTCGAACTGACCGCCGTACGTCAGGAAGTACGCCGGCGGCATCGCGACGCGGTCAGTGACGAGACGCCTAACGTCCGCGACGAAGCCGCCGAGGTCCCGCCCGCGCACGTTGCTCTTCACGACCACGTACCGTTGCCCTCCCTCGTGCTCGATCACCTCCGGGCCCTCCACGATTCGGAGGCGCGCGACCTGCGAGAGCGTCACCGTACCGCCGGCCGGGGTCCGAATGAGCGTCTGGCCGACCACTTCGGGTGTGGAGCGATACGGCGTGTCGAGGCGCACGACGATCGGGTATCGCCGCCGGCCGTTGAGCACCTGTGTTGCTTCCACCCCGCCGATCCCGGACTCGACCGCCTCACGGACGTCGGCAACGTTGAGCCCATAGCGCGCGATCGCCGACCGGTCGAGGTCGACCTCCAACTGCATCGCACCCGCACTCGTGCCGACCGAGACGTCTTCCGCTCCGGGCACACCGACGACCACGCGCTCGATCTCGGCCGCTTTCTCCTGCAGCAGCGGCAGACTGTCTCCGTAGATCTTGATGCCGAGGTCGGTGCGGACACCTGAAATCACTTCATCGAGGCGCATGCGCATCGGGGCGCTGAACTCGTAGTCGAGTCCTGGTATCTCGGCCAGCGCGGAGTCCATGCGCTCGATCACGACGTCGAGCGACGCCGCTCGCCATTCGCGCTTTGGTTTGAACGTGACGTACACGTCGGCCAGGTTGAGCGCCATCGTCTCGGTGGCCTCGTGCGGTCGGCCGAGGTTCGTCACGACGCGCGCGACTTCCGGGAACGACTTCAATGTGCGCTCCACGTCCTCCGAGACCGCGACCCCCTGCGCGAGCGACGCGCTCGGCACGCGCCGCGTCTCGATCAGCAGGTAGCCCTCGTCGAGCTTCGGCATGAACTCGGTGCCCAGAAACGGCACCGAGCCGAGCGCTACCACGAGCAGCCCGAGTGCGGCGCCGACGACCGTTCGGCGATGCAGGAGCGCCCAGTCCAGTGCCTGATCGTATTTCACCCGGAGCGCGACGAACCACCGCGCCTCGTCGTGTTCGCGCGCCGCGGCAGGGCCGTCCGCCGTTCCCGCGAACAGGTACGCGGACGCGGCGGGGACGTACGTAAGCGCGAGGACGAGGGACCCGAGCACCGCAGCACAGACGGTGAACGCCATCGGCCTGAACATGCGCCCTTCCAGCCCCTCGAGCGTAAAGATCGGGACGTAGACCGCCACGATGATCGCGACGCCGAACACCACGGGCCGGCCGACCTCGAACGCCGCCTCGCGGATCCGGTCCCGCCGCGCGTCCGGCGAGAGCGCGCCTCGAGTCTGGAGTCGCCTAACGAAGTTCTCGACCATCACGACCGACGCGTCGACGATGAGGCCGAAGTCCAGCGCGCCCAGGCTCATGAGGTTGGCGGAGACGCCGAGCTCGCGCATCGCGAGAAACGCGATGAGGAGCGAGAGTGGGATCACCGAGGCAGTGAGCAGCGACGCGCGGAACGTGCGCAGGAACAGGAACAGGATCGCCGTCACGAGGAGGGCGCCTTCGATCAGGTTCCGGAAGACGGTGTGCGTCGTCCGCGCGACGACTTCGCCCTGGTTGTAGAACGGCCGGATGGTGACCCCTCGCGGAAGCACGCGCTTGATCTCCTCGAGCCGCTCGAGCACGCGACCGACGACCTCACGGCCGTTCGACCCCTTGAGGATGATCACCGCCGCTGACAGCACTTCGCCGCGGCCGTCGCGGGTCACGGCGCCAAATCGAGGCGCCCCGCCGACGGTCACCCGGGCAACGTCGCGCACGTAGACCGGTGTCGCCTCGCGGGTCGTGACGACGACGTTCGCGATGTCCGTCGTGTCGGTAACGCGCCCGAGACCTCGCAGCGTTAGGCGCTCACCCCGGTCCTCGACGTAGCCGCCGCCAAAATTCGTGTTGTTGTTGGCGAGCGACGTCTCGAGGTCGTGCAGCGTGAGTCCATAGCCCGCGAGCTTCGCCGGATCGGTCAGGACCTCGAAGCGCTGCTCCAACCCGCCCCACGCATTCACCGAGGCGACTCCGGGCACGGTCCGGAGCAGCGGCGCGATGACGTACTCCTGGACGTTGGTCAGGTGCAGCAGCGTCAGGCTATCACGCGCGCCGTTGTCCGATTCCACCACGTATTGAAACACCTCGCCCATGGCCGTTGCCGGCGGGCCGAGCATGGGCATGACCCCGGCCGGCAGCGACCCCAGGGCGTCCTGCATGCGCTGCTGCACCTGCGCGCGTGCAAAGTACAGGTCGACGTCGTCGTCAAACGTGACCGTCACGACGGAGAGCCCAACCTTCGAGATCGAGCGCACGTCGGTTGTGCGAGGGAGGCCGAGCATTGCGACCTCCATCGGGTAGGTCACCTGATTCTCGACCTCGACCGGCGAGAGGCCCGGCGCCTCGGTCATCACGAGCACCTGGTTCGGCGTCAGGTCGGGAAACGCGTCGGTATTGAGCGTCGCGAATGCCCAGGTTCCTGCGGCCGCGAGTGCCAGCGTCGCGCCGATGACCGTAGCCCGGTGACGAATCGACGCGTCGATGATCCGGTCAATGAAACTCCGAGGGGCGTCCATGTCACATCTCCATCTTGGGCGTGGCGCCCTTCTCGATCTGTGCCTTCACCGCGAACGCGCCCTTCGTGACAATGACGTCGCCCGCGGCCAGTCCGCGTGTGATGGCGGCGCGTGCCCCGTCGCGTGTACCGACTTCGACCTCACGCGCGAGAAACCGTGCGCCGCCGTTAGGCAGCGGTCGGGCCAGAAAGACGACGGGTTTGCCTTTGAGCATCTGCACCGCGCCGTCCGGGACGATGGCCGCCGGGATGCGCGGGCCACCGTTGGCCGTTACCGTCGTGATCATCTCGGGCTTCAGCCGGCCGACCCGGTTCTCGACCACAGCGCGAACGGGAAGCGTGCGGGTCCCCGGGTCGAGCCCTGCCCCAACGGCGTCGACGCGCGCGGCGAACGTCTCACCCGAATATGCAGGCACGGTGAACCGTATGGTTTCATCAGCTCGAAATGCGCCCGCGAGGGCTTCCGGCGCGTTGATCGTGAGCCACAGACTCGTCGGGTCAGTCACGACCGCGAGCGGCGCGCCTGCTTCGACAACAGTCCCCGGAACCGCGGTCCGCGCCAACACCACACCGGCCAGCGGCGCGTTCAGCTCGATGGCACCACTTGCCGACGCGGCCGCACCCAGTTGCTCGGCGGCAGTGCGCGCACGGGTCAGCTCCGCGTCGGCCTGGGCCACGCCACTCCGCGCGAGCTCGTCGTCGGCGATCGCGCGCTCGTACTCCTGCCGCGGGATCGCCTTGAGGGCGAGCAGCCGCTCCGCGCGGTCGCGAGCACTCTTCGCGTAGGCCGCCTGGGCCTGTCGCGACGACAGTTCCGCGCGCGCCTTCGCGAGGTCGGACTGCGCGGCACTAGCCTCGGGG
>Ga0307408_100001300_pt1 | contig 18703 bp, 18 predicted proteins | sample 322Cmetagenome_FD_202116 | JGI IMG/M metagenome (GOLD analysis project Ga0307408, IMG submission 202116) | Maize rhizosphere microbial communities from greenhouse at UC Davis, California, United States - 322HYB-C-3 | ecosystem: Host-associated > Plants > Roots > Rhizosphere > Soil | place... | reverse complement strand
TAGCGATGGCACGGGAGTTGGATAAGATAGGTCTTACCAATACCGCTGCAAATAACAATATTTTGATTAACCACCTGCTTGAAACGGGGCAGTCGGTTGGTCCTGCGAATCGTGTTTGGGTGCCAAGCCTGCTTAAAGGGCCGAATGGTGCGGTGCAAGTGAAGAGCACCTGGAAAATTATGGACGACAACAGGGCATATTTGAACACGTTGATGTTCGTCCCGGTGAAATAAGGAATAGTCATGACAACCCAACAAGGACAACACACAAGCCATGCTGCGAAGCTGGCAGCGATCTCGCTTGCCGTCGAGGATTTTGAGGATGCCTCCAGTGCTTTGCTTGCATTAAAGAAAGAAGACAAATTGCTCGCACGCGACGTTGCCTTGAAAATTCTGCGCGAGCAAATCGGCGATGTATTTTATCGGGCACATGCATTTGAAGTCCTTTATGCCGTCGCCTTAAATGATGCGGTCGCATACATAGCATCGGATGCTGGCACCGAAAGCCCATATGTCGTAGGCGCGATGATCGAGTCTGTTACCGAAGACGCCGGCGCCCTGGAGTCGCGAGATGAAATTCTGGAAGCGGTGCTGTTGTTGAGGAAAGCCCTGGTACTGCGATCATCGGAAGACCTTGGTTCGCTTGCGGCTCAAATAGCCAGGTTCGATGAAGCATATCGATCCCAGTAGTTCCGGAAACGCCGCAGGTGGCAGGGCCGGGGGACAGGTTGTTGAGCCCCGCGCCGAACGCGTCGCCTTCTTTGACCAACGCCACCGCCCGCCGTTTGCCTGCGTCAAGCAATTGCTGGCCCATGTCCTGGGTAACGGCACCCGCTTCACGCTGACCCCGCCGACCAATTTCAGTCAGGCACGCCAGGCAGCGCGGTGACGCGCGGCGCCGCACCGGCACCGCCCTGCGCCGTGAACGTGCCCCGCGCCACGTTGTGCGCATGTCCGCGCGCCTCGTCCAGCGTCAACACCGGCGCGAAGCACACATCGGTTCCTTCCAACAGCGCGCACCAGTGGCTGCGCGGCTGCGACAGGAACAGGGCAGTAAACCGCTGCTTCAGCGCGGGCCAGCCGGCCGACTCGTATTGCCGCTTCGGATCGACATCGTGCAGTTCCAGCTTGTGCAGCAAGAGCGCATAAAACTGCGGCTCCAGCGCGCCGACCGTGATCCAGCCGCCATCGGCGCAGCGGTAGCTGTCATAAAACGGCGAGTCATGGAACGGACTGGGGGCCGGGCCGCCCAGTTGGCCACCGCGGATGATCAATTGCGCAATCCCGCCCAGCATCGCCACCACGTCGGTGATCGCCGCATCGACCACGCTGCCCTGGCCACTGGCGCGCGCATGCAGCACGGCCGACACCATGCCGAACGCCAGCCCCAGCGCGCCGCCCGCGTCGCCCAGCACGGTCGGCGGCGCCATCGGCTTTTGCCCCTCCCGCAAGCCCAGCGACAGCATGCCGGACAAGGCCATGTAATTGAGGTCATGGCCGGCCGCCATCGCCAGCGGGCCGTCCTGGCCCCAGCCCGTCATGCGGCCATACACCAGGCGCGGGTTGCGCGCCGCGCACTGTTCCGGTCCCAGGCCCAATCGTTCCATCACGCCGGGCCGGTTGCCTTCGATCAGCGCATCGGCTTGCGCGATCAGGTCCAGCGCCTGCCGCACGTGCTCCGGGTTCTTGAGGTCGAGCGGGACTTCGCGCTTGCCGGTGCGCAGCGGGTTCGGTGCGCCGCCGCCCAGGGTGTCGGCCAGTCCGCCTTTCCGGGGGCGCGTGACCAGGGTGATCTCGGCGCCCAGTCCGGCCAGCATGCTGCCGCACAGTGGGCCGGGGCCGATGCCTTCGAATTCAACCACGCGGACACCAGACAGGGGCTTGACGCTGGCGGCCATGCCAAGGTGGGTCATGCCAGCACCTTGCGCGCAATCAGGTCTTTCATGATCTCATTGGTGCCGCCATAGATCTTCTGGATACGGGAATCCGCATACAGCCGTGCGATCGGGTATTCGTCCATATAGCCGTAGCCGCCGAACAGTTGCAGGCATTCGTCGGTCACCTTGCACTGCTGTTCCGTGCACCACCATTTCGCCATGTACGCCGCTTCCGGATCGAGCTTGCCGTCCAGCAGGCGCTGCACGCAATCGTTGACGAAGCTGCGCACGATATGGGCGATGGTCGCGCACTCGGCCAGCTTGAACTGGGTGTTCTGGAAGTCGGCGATGGCTTTGCCGAACGCCTTGCGCTCCCTGGTGTAGTCCACCGTCAGCTCCAGCGCGCGTTCGATGACGGCGGCGGCCGGCACGCACAGCAGCATGCGTTCATAGGCCAGTTGGCTCATCAGTTGCGCGAAGCCCCGGCCTTCCTCGCCACCCAGCAGGTTCGCCGCCGGAACGCGCATGTTCTCAAACGCCAGCTCGGCGGTGTCGGACGCGTGCATGCCGATTTTTTCCAGGCGGCGGCCGACCGTGAAGCCCGGCAGGTCTTCCGTCTCGATCACCAGCAGCGAAACGCCCCTGGCGCCGGCCTCGCCGGTGCGCACCACCAGCACCAGCAGGTTGGCGGTGTAGCCATTGGTGATGAAGGTCTTGGCGCCATCGACCACGTAATGATCGCCATCGAGGCGGGCGCGGGTGCGCACGGCTTTCAGGTCGGAGCCGCAGCCCGGTTCCGTCATGGCGATGCCGGCCAGGATCTCGCCGCTGGCCATTTTCGGCAGCCACTTGCGTTTCTGTTCTTCCGTGCCGTAGTCCATGATGTAATGGGCGGCAATGGTGTGCACGGCCGTGTTGGCCGGCACCTCGGCCTTGGCCAGTTCATCCTGCACCACCAGCTGATAGGCCACGGTGGCGCCGGGACCCTCGTATTCCTCGCCCAGTTCCGGCAGCATGAAGCCCAGTTCGCCGAACGGACGCCAGACGTCGCGCGGAATGTAACCCTGCTTGCGCCAGGCGGGCAGGCGGGGAACCATTTCAGCGTGCACATAGCGGCGGACCTGGTCGCGGAACGCCTCGATGTCGGCATCCATCCACGCGTGTTGATGCAGTTGCGGCAGCATGGCGCTTCTCCCTTACAGCCCGGCCAGGCCGCCGCCGCAGACGATCAGCTGGCCCGACACATAGTTCGATTCCGGACCGCACAGCATCAGGATGGAACCGGCCGCCTCATCCGGCCGGCCGGGGCGGCCCAGCGGGATCATTTTCTTCGACATTGCCACCACCTGTTCGCCGATGCCGACCTTGATTTCACGGCCTTCGATGTTCACGGTCTTGCTCTGGTCGCCGCTCAACGGTTCCGTCAGGCGGGTTTCAATATGGCCGAACGCCACGCAGTTGACGTTGACCTTCAGGCGGCCCCATTCCTTCGACAGGGTCTTGGTCAGGCCGACGATGCCGGCCTTGGCGGCCGAATAGTTGGACTGGCCCGCGTTGCCGTTGGCGGCGATCGACGACACGTTGACGACCTTGCGGAATACTTCGCGGCCGGCCGCCGCGTCGGCCTTGGCTTGCGCCGACAGCACCGGATAGGCGGCGCGCAGGATGCGGAACGGCGCCGTCAGGTGGCAGTCGATGATGGCGTACCACTGCTCGTCCGTCATTTTCTGGATCACGTTGTCCCAGGTGTAGCCGGCGTTGTTGACGATGATGTCGATGCCCTGGTACTGGTCGACGGCGGTCTTGATGAAGCGCTCGGCGAAGTCGGGCGCGGTGACGCTGCCGAAGCAGGCCACGGCGTCGCCGCCGGCCGCCTTGATTTCCTCCACCACCGCGTGCGCGGGATCGGCGTCGAGGTCATTGACCACCACGCGCGCGCCTTGCGCCGCCAGTTGCAGCGCCACGCTGCGGCCGATGCCGCGGCCCGAACCCGTTACCAGTGCGACTTTGCCTTCCAGCTTATTTCCCGACTGAGTCATCTGTATCTGCTCCTTGAATAATGTTGATGGCCGGCGGCGACCGCTTCTTGTCGGCCATGGCGCGCCGCTTCAGTTCTTGCCGTACAGCGTGACGACGCAGGCGCCGCCCAGGCCCAGGTTGTGCTGCAGCGCCAAACGTGCGCCGTCTACCTGGCGCTTGTCGGCCTGGCCGCGCAATTGCTGGACCAGTTCCGTGCACTGCGCCAGGCCCGTCGCGCCCAGCGGGTGGCCCTTCGACAGCAGGCCGCCGGACGGGTTGGTGACCACCTGGCCGCCATAGGTGTTGTCGCCGTCTTCGACAAACTGCTGCGCGCCGCCGCGCGGGCACAGGCCGAGTCCCTCGTAGGTCAGCAATTCGTTATGGGCAAAGCAGTCGTGCAGTTCCACCACATCGATGTCTTGCGGGCCGATGCCGGCCGCCTCATACACCTGGCCGGCGGCGGCCCGGGTCATGGAAAAGCCCACCACTTCGCGCATGTCGCGCGCCTCAAAGGTGGCCGCCTGGTCGGTGGTCATCGCTTGCGCCAGGATCACCACGTCGCTCTTCAAGCCATGCTTTTTCGCGAACGCTTCCGAACAGATGATGGCGGCGGCCGCGCCGCAGGTCGGCGGGCACGCCATCAGGCGCGTCATCACGCCCGGCCACACCACCGGCGCATTCATGACCTCTTCTTCCGTCACCACGGTGCGGAACAGCGCCAGCGGGTTGTTGGCCGCATGGCGGCTGGCCTTGGCGCGGATTTTCGCGAAGGTGTTGAGCGGCGTGCCGAATTCCCGCATATGGGCCAGGCCGGCGCCGCCGAAATAGCGCAGCGCCAGCGGGATCTGGTTGTTGCCGACCAGTGCATCGGCCGCCGCTTCGAACTTGTCGAACGGGCTGGGACGGTCGTTGAAGTGCGAACCCAGGGCGCCCGGGCTCATTTGTTCGAAGCCCAGCGCCAGCACGCAGTCGGCCGCGCCGCTGGCGACGGCCTGGCGCGCCAGGAACAGGGCGGTGGAGCCGGTCGAGCAATTGTTGTTGACGTTGATGACCGGGATGCCGGTCATGCCCACTTCATACAGGGCGCGCTGGCCGGCGGTGGAATCGCCATACACATAGCCGGCATACGCTTGCTGCACCATGTCGTAGCCGATGCCGGCGTCGTGCAGGGCCAGCGTCACGGCTTTCGACGCCATCGCGGGATACGGTTCGTTGGCGCCCGGTTTGGTGAACGGGATCATGCCGACACCGGCAACGCATACTGTTTGAGTCATGTCTCCAGCTCCCAGGAAGCTTCGTTATAGGTGGCTCCAGTGTAGAAACGGCGGCGCCGCCGGACAATGGCGGCAGACATCAACATGATGGCATTTTGCCTCATTGTTGGCGTACACTGCCGCCAGTGTACCTTCCCGCGAGACCGACGCCATGCCCCACCATTCCCCCATGCCGCCCGTGGCCGAACCGTTGCTGGGGCTGGGTTTCGTGCGCGGCATGCTGGCCGCATTGCAGGCGAAGGGAGCCGACATAGCGCCTTATTTGCAGCGCGCCGGCATCGCCGCCGATGCGCTGGCGCAGGGCCATCATCCGGGCGTGACCACGGGCCAGTTTATCGCGTTGTTCTACGCCATTGCGCTGGATTTGCAGGACGAGGGACTGGGCATGTTTTCCCGCCCGTTCAAGCCGGGCAGTTTTGCGCTGGTGGCGCGGGTCGGCATGAGCGCGCCGGATTTGCGCCATGCGCTGAAACGCATGGCGTCCGCCGCCAACCTGTTGCAGGACGACCTTGAATTTGCGCTGGCGGAAAACAGGCAGGAGGCGGGCTTGCGGATGCGCTGGCTGCACGGTGGCCGCCTGCCGCAATCGTTCCTGCTGCACACGTTGGTGCGGGTCTACTGGCGGCTGGCGGTGTGGCTGACCGGCGGCGCGCTGCGCGTCAGCCATTTCAGTTTCGGCATGGCGGCGCCGGACGATGTGGCGGAGTATGCGGTCGCGTTCCCGGTCGAACGCCGCTACGGCCAGGCGGTGACCGGATTCTGGTTCGGCGCCGGCCAATTGCAGACGCCCGTGATCCACGATGAAATGGCGATGCGGGCCTTCCTGTCGGACTCCTTTGGCCAGATCATCGCGCCGCCGCGCGTGCTGGGCCAGGTCAGCCAGGACGCCCGCAACGTCTTGCTGCGGGCCTATCCGGAATGGCCGGACGTGCATGCGGTCGCGAAACAACTGCACATGTCGCGCGCGACCTTGCAGCGGCAATTGGCGGCGGAAAATTCCAGCCTGCAGCGCATCAAGGATGGCTTGCGGCGCGACCTCGCCATTTCGCGGCTGTCGACCGCCGATACCGCGCTGGCGGCGATTGCCGCCGACCTGGGTTTTTCCGACAGCGGCTCGTTCCAGCGCGCGTTCAAGCAATGGACCGGCAAGGCGTGCGGTGAATACCGCCGCCCGCGCTGAACGTTGCCGGGTTTAAACAAAAAAAAAGCCCACCGCGAGGGTGGGCTAAATCCAATTCTTTGGGAAGAAATGGAGGAGACAAGTGCATCATACGGTGATATCGCTATCAAGTCCAATTTTTTATGCTGATCATAGATATTCCCCGTATGAATGGCTTTCCCGGCAATTTTGCCGCGTGAGTCATAAAATTTGTGCAAGTATATGCAACAAAAGTAGATCACCCATACGGTGGCCATGCGCTAGACTGGCGGCCACCGTCATCCTGAAAGGAGCTTCGTCGTGACCCGTAAAACCGCCGCTGATTTTGATCCCGCAGTGTTGAAACTGTTTGACCAGTACGTCCATGGCGGCATCGACCGCCGTCAATTCCTGTCCAGCGCCGGCCGCTATGCGGTGGGTGGCGCCACGGCGGCCAGCCTGTTGACGGCGCTGAGTCCCAGCTTCGCGGCGCCGGTGGTGGAAAAAGACGACAAGCGCATCACGGCCAAGTTCGTTGAATATCCGTCGCCGCAAGGCTATGGCACGGTGCGCGGCTACCTGGTGACGCCGGCCAACGCCAAGGGCAAATTGCCGCTGGTGCTGGTGGTGCATGAAAACCGCGGCTTGAATCCGCATATCGAAGACATCGCGCGCCGGGTGGCGCTGGACGGCTTTATTGCCTTCGCACCGGACGCGCTGACGCCGCTGGGCGGCTATCCCGGTGACGAAGACAAGGCCCGCGCCGAATTCGCCAAGCTCGACCCGGCCAAGACCCGCGCCGACTTCGTGGCGGCGGCCAAATGGCTGCAGGCGCAGCCGGGCGGCAACGGCAAACTGGGCGTGGTGGGCTTTTGCTTTGGCGGCGGCATCGCCAATTACCTGGCCACGCAATTGCCGGAACTGGCGGCCGCCGTGCCGTTCTACGGCGCGCAGCCGGCCACGGCCGATGTGCCGCGCATCAAGGCGCCGCTGCTGATCCACGATGCCGGCAATGACCAGCGCATCCTGGCCGGCTGGCCGGCCTATGAAGCCGCGCTGAAGGAAGCCGGGATCAAGTACGAGCATTACACCTACCCGGCGGTCGAGCACGGTTTCAACAACGACACCACGCCGCGCTACGACGCCGCCGCCGCCAAGCTGGCCTGGCAACGCACCATCGACTTCTTCAAGGCCAAGCTGGCTTGATGCGGCGTTGACGCCGCATGTTCCGGCACGTCGCGCGGCAACGCGGCGCACGTGTCGGATTGTTTAACACTTCCCCTCGCTGCGTTTTACCCACGCCCCACAACGCCCCTTGGTCAATCGCGCGGCACGGAAATTGCAAAGTGAATAATCTTGCTCACTTGTAAAAAGGAGAAGATCGTGAAACGTTGCATGTTGTTCCTGCTGGGCCTGAGCGCCGCCTTGCCTGCCATGGCCGATGTGATTTACCGCTGGCATAGCGTCACCGAGTCGCCCGAGTTGCCCGCCTTTGATGCGGTGCTGCAAATCACCGACGATGCGTATTTGCGCGGTAATGTGTTCCTTGATTTCGCCGGTTGCGGCGGCATGCTTTGTAACCTGGCGGCGGCCGATGCCGGCATCGTGTACGTGGGCTATTCATTTGCGCTGGGCAGCCACGGCCATCAGCCGCCGCTGGTGATGGGCGTGTATGACAAGTTTGATTTGCGATTCGACCGCACGGGCGGCGTAACCGGCAGCATCCGCTTCAATACCACGGAAGTGGAGCTGGACATGTCCGGCCATTCGCTGTGGTCGGTCAATTTGCTGCGTGGCGACCCGTACATCGGCACGCCGTGCGGCGGTCCCACCTATTGCAGCGGCGCCACCGGCTATTTCCTGGTCGATGGCGCGCCGGTGCCGGTGCCGGAACCCGCCTCGCTGGGGCTGATGGCGGCCGGCATGGCGGTGCTGGCGGCAACCCGGCGCAAGGTCAGCCCATGGTGGAGGCCGGCGCTTCGGCCCGCACGTCAGCATGGACCTGGCGCGACAGGGTCAGCATGATTTCTTCCGGAGCAAAGCCCCGTTCCAGCAAAAATTTCCAGGCGGCCAATACGCCGACTTGCCGGTCCAGCAGGACAGCGTACGTTTTCACGGCCGCCATGTCATCAAAGGGATATAGAAGTTCGGACATCACGCCCTCGCAAGTAGCACACCAGGCATTCGGGTGGCATTGAGGTCGCGTGCAGGGGTCGGGCAGCGCAGTGGGGGGCTTCAGCTTTTATGAAGTAATTGCAGTTTACGCCCGTGATTGCTCGGGCGCAACTCCAATTCGTCCGGACGCAACAACTTTATTGTCCAGGACGCGCCTGTTTCACGCCAGAGCCACTTGACGGCCAGCTTCCGCGCGCATGAATGCATGGGTCAGTCCTGATCGTTCCTGAAGATGGGCGGGATGGTTTCGCGCCGCGCCACCAGCCCCAGCAAGCCGACACCGACCAGCAGCATGATATAGACCGGTGGTTCGGGAATGGCGCTGATGGCTTGCGGATCGGGTGGGGCCTGGCTGGCGGTGACGGCGGATGCCGCCAACGCGGTCAGGTACATATCATCCGGCGCTGGCAGCGCCGGACCGGTGAACATGTCAACTGCGGCGGCACTGCGCGCAACAGTCAACAGCGTTGCCAACAACAACGCCTTCTTTAATACTGTATGCATTGCGCCCCCCTGGAGGCTGTACTGTGACTGGCAGACTGCCAGCCTAGCACGATTGCCGCCGGTATGGCGCATTACTCAATCATTTAATTTTGACAATATTTCTACGCAACTGAGGGAAGGCCAGCACCCGCTTGATGACCCCGCGCGGCACGGCTTTGTGGGTCATATAGACCCATGCGTTGGCGGCGCCGCTCGACTGCTCGATCTTCAAGGCGGTATCGACGTCGTCCGCCATCACTTGGTTTTGCCGGTCCGGCTGGTGCTGGTCCATCGTAGTGATCCTTGTTGTAGTTTTCATGGGGCGCTGCTAATGGGGGCGCTGCATCCACTGCTCGCGCAGGGCGCGGCGCAGGATTTTGCCGACGGGCGTCTTCGGCAGGGTATCTTGCATTTCGATGATGCGCGGGCATTTATAGGGCGCCAGGTTGGCGCGGCAATGCCGGGCGACCTCATCCTTGGTCAGTGTCGCGTCGCGCGGCACCACAATGGCGCATACGGCTTCACCACTGCGCTCGTCTTCCACCCCGATCACGGCCGCTTCCATCACCCCGGGCAGCGCCGCCAGTACTTCCTCGACTTCGTTGGGGAAAACGTTGAATCCCGAAACCAATATCATATCCTTTTTGCGGTCGACCAGATGCAATAAACCCTGGGGATCGAGGTAGCCGATGTCGCCGGTGCGCAAATAGCCATCGGTGGTACGCGCCGCGGCGCTCTCTTCCGGCCGGTTCCAATAGCCCTGCATCACTTGCGGCCCTCTGGCGCACACTTCGCCGGGCGTCCCCAGCGGCAGCGGCTGGCCGTCGTCGTCGCGGATGGAAATATCGGTCAGCGGCAGCGGCATCCCGCCCGTGCCGGTGAAGTGCACGTTGTCCGTGCGGTTGACGGTCAGCGCACCGGAGGTTTCCGACATGCCATAGCCTTCGCAGATGTGCAGGCCGGTCAGCGCATGCCACCGTTCATTGACGCTCGGCTGGGTGGCGGCGCCGCCTGCCGCGCACAGGCGCAAGCCCGTCAGGTCGACCTTGAGGATGTCCGGGTGGTTCAGCAATGCGTTGTACAGCGTGTTGATGCCGCTGAGGATGCCGATGCGGTAGTGCTGCATGGTTTTGATGAGTTCATCGAGCGCGCGCGGATTGGCGATCAGCACGCAGCAGGCGCCATGCAGGATGGTGGGCATCAATACCAGCATCAGCGCGCTGATGTGGTACAGCGGCATGATGGCCATCGCCACGGTGCCGTCGTCTTTCATGGCTTGCAGCGCCGGCATGGCCCAGGCCTCGAGCAGCGCTTCATGGGCCGCCAGGTTGCCGTGGGTAAGCACGGCGCCTTTGGAGATGCCGGTGGTGCCGCCGGTGTATTGCAGCAGCGCGATATCGCCGCGCGCCAGGCCGACCGGACGCGGGTGGCGTGCGTGGCCCTGTTTCAGCACGGCGCCGAACAGGATGTGGCCGTCGATTTCCCACGGCGGCACCAGGTGCTTGACGTGGCGCGCCACCAGGTTGACCAGCGGTGCCTTGAAGCCGTGCAAATCACCAAGCGACACCACCACGACTTTTTCGATGCGGGTGGCCGGCAGCACTTGCTGCACCACGTGGGCAAAATTTTCCAGCACCACGATGACTTTGGCGCCGCTGTCGGCCAACTGGTGCGTCAATTCGCGCGGCGTGTACAACGGGTTGCAATTGACCACCACATAGCCGCCTTGCAGCGCGCCAAAAAAACACACCGGATAGGGCAGGATATTGGGCAGCATGATGGCGATCCGCTCGCCCCGGTCATAGCCGCTCAGTTGCAGCCACGACGTGAATTCATCGGCGTGCTGCTGCAGCTGGGAATAACTCATGGTGGTGCCCAGGCCGGCCAGCGCGGGGCGCGCGCCATGGATGGCGCAGGCTTCATGGAAGCGTTCGACCACGGTGTGGCCGGGAATATCCGGATGCGGATTGACGTGGCCGGGATAATGTTTGATCCAGTGGCGGTCCATGATGCCTCCCTCTCAGAACGATAGTGTGCGCTTAATTTTCTTGCGCAGCTATGCCGGCTTGTGAAATTTTCGCAACAGACAATATTGCATTCCCAAGCATTCCTTGCGGCTGCCGGATATTGGCTAAAATGAAATGCGTTCCAACCCGACAGGAGAAGGTCATGCCCGACCAGGTGGTGCTGGTGTTGCAGGGAGGCGGTGCGCTGGGAGCGTACCAGTTGGGTGTGTACCAGGCCATGCATGAAGCGGGCATGGAGCCGGACTGGGTGATCGGGACGTCGATTGGCGCGCTCAATGGCGCCATCATTGCCGGCAACCCGCCCGCGCGGCGGCTGGACCGGCTGCGCCAGTTCTGGACCCTGATGGAACACCATTCCACCCTGTATCCGGGCATGCCGCGCGCGTTTGCCAATGCGCTGACCCTGACCCAGGGCATTCCCGCCTTCTTTGCCATCAACCCGGCCACCTGGTTTAACCCGGACGCCTCGGTCGGCGTGGAAAACGCGGCGTTTTACCGCACCGGGCCGTTGCTGAAAACCCTGGAACTGCTGGTCGATTTCGATTACCTGAACCGCGACGGCTTGCGCCTGACGGTGGGCGCGGTCAGCGCCCGCACTGGCCACATGCGCTATTTTGATACGAAGCGGGAAGCGTTGTGTGTCGACCACGTGGTGGCGTCCGGCGCCATTCCGCCCGCTTTTCCCGCCGTGAAAATCGATGGCGAACCGTTCTGGGATGGCGGCATTTATTCGAACACCCCGATCGAAGCGGTGCTCGATGACGAGCCGCGCCGCAGTTCCCTGATCTTTTCCGTGCAAGTGTGGAACCCGGACGGCAAGGAGCCGCAAAGCGTGCTGGACGTGCTGGAAAAGCACAAGGAAATCCAGTATGCCAGCCGCGCCAGCCACATTGAGCAGCAGCGCCGGCTGCACCGCTTGCGCCACGTGATCCGCGAACTGGCGCAGCACTTGCCGCCGGACGTGGCGGCCTCGCCCGAGGTGCGCGACCTGGCGTCGTGGGGCTGCGGCACCGACATGCACGTGGTGCTGCTGAAAGCGCCACGCCTCGACAGCGAAGACCACACCAAAGATATCGACTTCACGGCGCTGGGCATCCATACGCGCTGGCAGGCCGGCTATGCCGACATGAAAAAAGCATTGGCGTCACAGCCTTGGGTGAGTCCGGCATCCCCGATTGAAGGGATTGCCATCCATGAAATCTGAGCGGTAGAGTAATGCTATTGATTCGATAGAATCAATTAAATGTATTTATCAATCGGGTTTCCTTACACTGGCCTCACTGTTCCCACACCCATCAGAAAGCAGAGACCATGAGCCAGCAGCCACCGCAATTGACCACCGCATCCGGCATTCCCGTCGCCGACAACCAGAATTCCCTGAGCGCCGGCCCGCGCGGCCCGTTGCTGCTGCAAGACTTTCACCTGATCGAGAAGCTGCAGCACTTCAACCGCGAGCGCATCCCCGAGCGCGTGGTGCACGCCAAGGGTTCCGGGGCTTACGGCACTTTCACGGTCACGCACGACATCACGCGTTACACCAAGGCCAGGCTGTTCAGCGAGGTCGGCAAGCAGACCGACACCTTTGTGCGCTTTTCCACCGTCGGTGGTGAACGCGGCAGTGCCGACACCGAACGCGATCCGCGCGGTTTCGCCATCCGTTTTTATACGGAACAGGGCAACTGGGATCTGGTGGGCAACAACACGCCGATGTTCTTCATCAAGGATCCAATTAAATTCCCGGACTTCGTACACACGCAAAAGCGCTGCCCGCGCACGAACTTGAAATCCGCGTCCATGATGTTCGACTTCTGGAGCAAGGCGCCGGAGAGCCTGCACCAGGTGACGATGCTGTTTTCCGACCGCGGCACGCCGGACGGCTACCGCCACATGGATGGCTTTGGCAGTCACACCTACAGCCTGGTCAACGAGCAGGGCGAGCGCGTCTACGTGAAGTGGCATTTGAAAACGCAACAGGGCATTAAAAACCTGTCGGCGGCGGACGCCGTGCGCCTGGCTGGGACCGATCCGGATTATGCGCAGCGCGACCTGGTCACCGCGATCGACAATGGCGAATTCCCGCGCTGGGATGTCAAGGTGCAGGTGGCGACGGAAAAGGAACTCGATGCGTGGAGCGCGCGCACCGGCTGGAATCCGTTTGATTTGACCAAGGTGTGGCCGCACGCGGACTTCCCGCTGCATCCGGTCGGCGTGCTGGAGTTGAACCGCAATCCCGTCAACTACCATGCGGAAGTCGAGCAGGCCGCGTTTTCGCCCGCCAATGCGGTGCCGGGCATGGGGTATTCGCCGGACAAGATGCTGCAAGGCCGGTTGTTTGCTTACCACGATGCGCAGCTGTACCGGGTCGGCACCAACCACCAGCATTTGCCGGTCAACGCGCCGCGCTGCCCGTTCCACAACCAGCAGCGCGACGGGGCGATGGCGATCCACAGTGGCGGCGATGCGCAAAACTATGACACCGTGCAGGCCGGCGGCCATGGCGGTGGCGGCAATACCGGCATGGGCCATGGCGAAGGCCCGCTGGCGCTGCACGGCGCGGCCGGGCGTTACGATGGCCGTGGCCGGGAAGACGATTACACGCAGGCCGGCAATTTGTTCCGCCTGATGACGGTGGCGGAGCGGCAAAACCTGTTTGCCAACCTGGCCGGGCCGTTGAGCCAGGTCAGCGACGAGATCATCGCGCGCCAGCTGGGGCATTTCGACCAGGCCGATGCGGCGTATGGCGCGGGAGTCAGGGCGGCGTTGAAAATCCTGGGCCGCAACGTCGATTAAAGCCGCAGGTGTGTTTCCGTAGGGCGGATTTTATAAATCCGCCATGCATGCGCCACGTTGACGCATGCATGGCGAGCCGCGCTACGCATTTCGCGCTGCCGGCCAATGTAAAATAGCGGTCCTTGGAGAACAACACGGGACACCCCCATGACCATCAAAATCAGCCAAAACTTCGATTCCGGCGCCATCGAAGTGGTGCGTGCCGACACCCCGGCCACCATTGAACTGAAGCTGCGCGACGATAACGCAGCCGATATCCGCCAGTGGTTCCATTTCCGCCTGCAGGGCGCGCGCGGCCAGGCCGTGACGATGCGCTTCACCAACGCGGGCCAGGCCACGTATGCCAAAGGGTACGAGGGTTATCACGCGGTGGCGAGCTATGACTCGGAAAACTGGTTCCGCGTGCCGACCACGTTCGATGGCGAAGTCATGACCGTCAAGCACACGCCGGACCTCGACAGCGTGTATTACGCGTACTTCGAGCCGTATTCGTGGGACCGGCACCTGCGCCTGCTGGGCGAAGTGGCGGAAAACCCGGCGGCCCGCGTGCTCGACATCGGTTCGAGCCTGGAAGGCCGCGACATGAACCTGGTGGTCATCGGCGAACCGGAAGCGGAAAAGAAAATCTGGGTCATCGCGCGCCAGCACCCGGGCGAATCGATGGCGGAATGGTATGTCGAAGGCTTGATCGATGCGCTGCTCGACGATGCGAATCCGATCGCCCGCAAGCTGCTGCAGCGCTGCGCGTTTTACATCGTGCCGAACATGAACCCGGACGGTTCCATCCGCGGCAACCTGCGCACCAATGCCGCTGGCGCCAACCTGAACCGCGAATGGATGACGCCGACGCTGGAGCGCTCGCCGGAAGTGCTGTGCGTGAAAAATAAAATCCACGAAACCGGTGTCGACATGTTCTTCGACATCCACGGCGACGAGGCACTGCCATACAACTTCGTGGCCGGCAATGAAATGCTGGAAAACTTCACGCCGCAACAGGCCGCCGCGCAAAAAGCCTTCATCGACCGCTACAAGAACGCGTCGCCGGATTTCCAGGACACCTACGGCTACGCCGCCTCGAAGTACAAGGAAGACATGCTGACCCTGGCGTCGAAATATATCGGCCACCACTTCCAGTGCCTGGCGCTGACCCTGGAAATGCCGTTCAAGGACAATGCCGACTTGCCGGACGCGCACGTGGGCTGGAATGGCGCGCGCAGTGCCGCGCTGGGCCGCGCGCTGCTGCAGCCGATCCTGCTGTCGCTGGACGATTGAACCATGGGCATCGAGATCGAGCGTAAGTTCCTCGTTACATCAAGTGACTGGATGCTCCAGGGCGAACCGGTCCTGCTGCGCCAGGGCTACCTGTCGTCGCATCCGGCGCGGGTGGTGCGGGTACGGATCGAAGGCGACCGGGCGGTCATGACCATCAAGGGTAAAAACGTGGGCGCGAGCCGGGGCGAGTGGGAATATCCGATCCCGATGGACGATGCCAGGGAATTCCTGGACAAGCTGTGCGAACAGCCGATCATCGAGAAATACCGCCGCCGCATTCCCCATGCGGGCTTCGTGTGGGAAGTCGATGAATTCCTCGGCGCCAATGCCGGGCTGGTGGTGGCGGAAATCGAATTGCCATCGGAAGACCAGGCGTTCGACAAACCGGACTGGGTCGGCGAGGAAGTCACGGCGGACAAGCGTTACCTCAATTCCAACCTGATCGCCCATCCTTATTCGGCCTGGTGAAACTGTAGGGCGGCTTTTACAAAGCCGCCGAGCGTGCGTCACCACGGGGCGTCCCGTCGTCGCGGCGCGTGCATGGCGGCTTCGGCCAAGGCCGCAACCGCCCTACACGTTTTACTGCACCTTGACGCGGCGCAGGTCGACCGCCCGCAGGTAGGTCAGCGTGCCATCGTCATTCATACGGATGCGTTTTGCCGACAGTTCCACGTGGCCCTGCTGCTGGATGCCGATGCCGGTCGCCACGGTGCTGACCGCACCGGCCGGCGTGATGCGGCGGATGGTGTCGTAGTCCAGCGCGTAGATATTGCCCGCAGTATCGAGCGACAGCGACTGCGGCTGGTGGAAGTAGGCGTCGGTGCCGGCGCCATCGATCATGCGCGCATCGCTGCGCTCGCTGGTGGCGCCGGCCAGGATCGTGACATCTCCGGCGGACGTGATCTTCAGGATCGAACCGGCGGAGGCCACGTACAGTGTGCCCTCCGTCCCGGCGGCAATCGCCGCCCCCTGGCCTATGCGCGCGCCGCTGCCTTTGCCTGCGGCCGGGAACGCCGCGCACGCGGGCGCATCGCCCATGCCGCAACCGTCGCCGGCCAGCGTACTCCATGCGCCGTCGGCGGCGATCTTGCGCACCTTGCTGCCATCGAGCGCATACAGGTTGCCCGCGCTGTCGAACGTGAAGCGCGTCCAGATGGCCGTCGCGGTGCCGGAAGGGCCGTCAATGCTGGCTTTCTTGCCGTCGTGCTGGGCCGTGCGCGTCAGCACGGACAGCTTGCCGTCCGGCGTGCGCTTGCTCACGGTGAGCGCGTTGCTGGCGCCATCCTGCACCAGGTACAGCGTGCCGTCTTTCGTGCCGCCGATGATGCTGTAGCCGGCCAGCGCGCTGATTTCAACCGGGGCGCCGCCCGCCTTGACCTGCACGACTTTCGACGTCGGCGCAGCGTACGAGACGTAATAGCCGCCGGCGCCGTCGGGCGCGAAGCCGCGCGGCTCGCCGGTGATGCCCGACATGCCCGAGACGGTAACGGGCTGCCACCATTGCGGCAGGCTGGCCACCAGTTCGCTGGCCGGGGATGGCTGCATTTGCAGCGCCAGGGTTTCCTTATCGCTGCGTAACGTCGCTTCAATGCTGAGTGCACCCGCGGCGCCCGCCGTGTTCGGGAAGTAAATCGCGCTGCGGGTGTCGCTGCTCGGTGTCAGCGTACCGGTGCTGCCGGGCAGCAGCCGCCAGCTGACTTTGTCGCCTTTCCTGCCGCCGGTGGCGTTGACGGCGATGGCGCTGCCGCCCTGCATGACGGTCGATGTCGTGGCCTGCAGCTTCAGACCGGTGGGACCATCGGCGCCACAGGCGGCCAGCAGCGCCACCAGCGGAATGAGTGCGCAGGAATAGGGAAGGCGGCGGGAAAGTCTGGTCATGTCGGTCCGGTTCAGTGAGCAAAGCAGCACTGTAACGGCACGGGGCATTGATCAAACTCACACATTGTCACTTTGGTATGCAAGAAGTGTAATTAAATGCAATGTTGACGCTGGGGCTAGAGGAAAAATGAATCTGCTGCAATAACGTCAATGGCGTTTTTGCATACTTAATTTACTGTTAAGTTATTGAATTCATTGAGTATTTTTTTCTCTTGTGACTTTTGGTGAGAGTGTTCTTGGGCGGATGTCGGTAAAATTCCCGCAAATTGCCACTTGGCAACCTTTTCAGGAACATGCATCTATGCCATATACAAACAATACCGGGAGTCTTGCGCACGCGCGAATCTGGCTGTCCAATGCCTTGCTGATCTCCATATTGGCGTTTGGTTACGCATTACCATCGCAAGCGGCCACCGAGTACGTCGATGCCCACAAGAGCTACCTTGGCAAAGGCGTCGGTTACCGTGAAAGTGGCGCCGATGTCGCGCAAGCCTATGCCGCTTACTACTGCGCCAGTTCGGGCGGTAGTGCGATCAATTGCGAAGGCACTTACACGGGAGAATCGTGGGATGCCGGCGCCGGGTCATGGCGTTGGAATGGCACATTGACCTATGTTTCACCGTTTTCCGGCAATCGCTCCACGATGGGCAGCGCCGGCTTGATTTCCTATGGCTGCCCGCAGCCTGGCGGCTGGACGCCCTACCAGCTTGCCACCACCCCCGGCAGATGTTCCCGCACCGAGCCGCCGGTCGTCCCCTGTGACAGCTGCAATGCGAAAACCGCCCCCAAGGTGGGCAACCCCATTACCGTGAATGGTGGTGTCAAGCAGCAGGTGGAAGTCGACTACCGCAACGCGTCGGGCACCTTGCAGTTGATCCGCACCTACCGCAGCGACGACGGCCGCTGGCTGCACAACTACCAGGTCGCGGGCATCGACCCGGCGAAAGTCAATTACAAGGAATCCCCGGACTACGCCTGCTATTACGCGATCGACAGCGCCACCGGCAAGCCATGGTGTTTCGGTTATGCCGGCAACGGCAGTCCCAACAGCTTCAGCCTGCGCCGTGGCGCCGGGCGGCTGATCAACTTCGGCACGGCCAGCGACCACGCGCCGGCCAAGGATGTCAATGACCGCGCGGCCCCGATCCTGGACGCGGCCGGACAGCGGACCGGCTGGCGCGTGACCAATGGCGCCAGCGATGCCGTGGAAGTCTTCGACCTGAGCGGCCGTTTGCTCTCCAGCACGGCGCGCAACGGCCAGGTCACGACATTCACCTACAGCGACGCCGCCACGCCGGCGGCGATCGCGCCGAAGCCGGGCCTGCTGATCAAGGTGCTGGACGCCTTTGGCCAGTCGCTGCAATTCGCCTATGACGGCCAGGGGCGCCTGGCGCTGATGACGGATCCGGCGGGCCAGGCGTATCAGTACGCCTACGACACGCTGGGCAACCTGGCGTCGGTGACGTACCCCGATGGCAACACCAGGACCTATGTCTATAACGAGTTGGCCAACACGTCCAATGTCGCGCAAACGAACCTGCTCACGGGAATCATCGATGAAAACGCGGGCCGCTATGCGACGTTTGCCTATTTCGGAGACCGCCGGGGCAAGTCGACGGAACACGCCGGGGCGGTCGAAAAATACGCGTTGACCTATCCCGACGGATCGACGACATCGGTGACGGACCCGCTCAATGCGAACTACCGCTATGTGTACACCAACACGGTGGGCGTGCTGCGGCTGGCCAACGCGACCCGGCCCGCCGCTTCC
>Ga0307408_100001297_pt1 | contig 18709 bp, 12 predicted proteins | sample 322Cmetagenome_FD_202116 | JGI IMG/M metagenome (GOLD analysis project Ga0307408, IMG submission 202116) | Maize rhizosphere microbial communities from greenhouse at UC Davis, California, United States - 322HYB-C-3 | ecosystem: Host-associated > Plants > Roots > Rhizosphere > Soil | place... | reverse complement strand
TGTGGGACAAACACTATTGTTTCTTCCCTTGATACTCTGTATGGCAATCTTTATCCGCCTGTTTATCTTCGAAATTTATCGTGTGCCAAGTGAATCAATGGAGAATGCGCTGTTTCCAGGTGATTATATTGTGGTTAATAAACTTCATTATGGGCCAAGGCTCCCAAATTCGCCCTATGAAATTCCATGGCTTAACCTTGCCTTTTATTTAAGCCCTACAGCTTTGTCAGATGTCCATTCTATACACTGGGCTTATAAACGGTTAGCTGGCTTTTTCCCAGTAAAAAGGGGAGATATTATGGTATTTAAAAAGGAGGATAAGGACAAGGTACCTATGGTAAAGCGTTGCCTCGGGTTGCCTGGCGATACGTTAAAAATCATAGAAGGCAATTTCATTATCAATGGGCACCTTATCAATGAATACAGCACTGTAAAGAAAAAGTATAAAATATGGCCGGGTTCCTTGACAGAGCTCAGGGATTATGCCGATAGTGCAAAAGTCTCCTATGTTACCTCAACAGACTATGAAAAAAAAAGAATTTTCATTGAAGGGATGTTAAATGAGAAGCAGAAGGGCGATTTACTGAAATCCAGTTTTATAGATTCGATTACGGCTCAAAAATTACCATGGAAAGCCTATCCTAAAAGTCCGGCTGTTCCGTGGTGGGTTAATGACATGGGGCCCCTTGTAGTGCCTTCGGCAGGGCGAACAATTAGATTAACCCCCGAAAATATGCTATTATATTGGCCTGTTATAAAAAATGAGATTGATTGTGTTTCCGACGTGGATAAAGTTATTTATAGAAATAGGCCCTTAAACTATTACACATTTAAATTTAACTACTACTTTTTGGTTGGGGATAATCGTAGCGATTCTAACGATTCGAGGTTTTGGGGCTTCGTGCCCGAACACAATATTGAAGGTAAGGTTAGCCTTACTTTGTATCCCTTTTCTTTCTAATAGGCATTCTTTATTCTTGCAAGTTCCAGAAATGTATTGGATATATTGAGAAGGCCGCCCAGGCAATATTCATTAAAGAAATACAGCAATTAAGGCTGATAGGGCTTGAATTCATAGAAGCTGATATCCCCCGCTTTTTTCATGGTATTAAGGTGCTATTTTTATGAAACGATAAGCACTTGTGTTTCGATGAAATAAATTTAATTCATTAAACAAATATGCTTAGAAGCTAATACAGCTAACCTAATAAAACGAGCTCGAGCTAAATAAATCATATAATTCTATTAAAATTATGAAGAAACTACTATTGAAAATTGGGGGCTTAGCGGCTCTTGGAGCTTTAATGATCTACAACGTTCAAGCCTCTAAAACAAATGAGAACAACGTAACACTATCATCGGTTGTAAATACCGCTAGTGCACAAAGTGAAAATCCTTGGATAGAAGCTTGTGATTCCTGGTGTTACCACTCTGGCTATGTTTGCTGGTTAAAGCTAAGTAACGGTGGAGACCTTTACTGCTATGGATGGGATGAGCCATTCTAGATTATACCGCGCACAGGAAAAACCTGTGCGCCTCTTTTTATTTACAACTTTAATTGCCCTGAAAACTTATTTATGAAAGGCTTTTTGTCTCTTTTATCCGCTTTTTTAATTATTACAATTTTTTCAGCCTGCTCTCACTCCTCCTCTAATAATGTTAAGGACTTTATAGAAAGTGATTTTAAAGAATCATACAATTTAGGCAAGGGAGAAGCGTATAAAAATGATAGTTTATTTCTGTCTAGTCCCCGATGGATCCGATATCATCCAGATTCGCTCTTGATTATCCAGGAGATGGGTACTCCCTATTTGGTTAAAGTAGTTGACTTAAAGAGCGGCAGCGTACAACAAATAATTCCTAAAGGAAAAGGTACCAATGAAATGATTGTGGCCTGGGGAATAGATCTTTCTGAAGGGCATCTGAGTGTTTTTGACGGTGCGCAAAAGAAGATTTGTCAACTAACACTTGATGATCATCGAAAATTCAAATTCTCTAAAGAAATTTTACTACAGGATAAAGGTACTATAGGTGCATATCCAGTGAGTAAAGACTTAATTGTTGGTTTAAGTGGGATTACCCAAAATAGCCGCTTGTCTTTGTTTGATGAAGCTGGGGCCATTGTAGATACTATGGGCAATTTTCCGAGCCTTGGAAACAACAATGAATTTAAAAGTGACAATAATCTTTTTTCATCCTATATCACGGGTACTCCTGAAGGAGATAAAATCGCCCTGGCCTGTACCAATTCAGACATAATAGAGATTTACAACACGAAAAAAGGGCTTATAAAAAGGTTTCAAGGCCCAGAAGGCATTCAGCTGAGTGCCAGGCAGCAAGACGTTGGCGTAGGAACTATAATGGTTACCGAACCAGGTTTTAGGGGCTATAGCAATGCAGTTGCCAACAAACAGGAATTTTGGGTGGGTTATGTGGGCTACAAAATGCAAAAAGGCCTGCGACCAAAAAGGGCTGACATGTATCCAAAGAAAATCTTCTGTTTTGACTGGAATGGCAATCCGTTAAAAAAAATAGAGGTTGGTGTTCCTTTAATATCATTCGCAGTAGACTGGCAACACGGGAAAATATATGGCTTAACCGAGTCTAAGTCTCCTGAGATTGTTGTTTTTGATTTACATAGTAAAATGCATCCGACGATATGAGAATGGTATGTTTGGCTGCCCTGATTGTATTGGTGAGTTGTATGGAAAAAAAAACTGAAGAGTATCTTAAAATATCGCCTACAATCAAAGATTATTTTTCTAGAAGTATGCCGGAAGCAAACAACAAGTTTAGCATTGTTTACTACTATTCGGGAGATTGCTCCATCTGTTATGGAAACATATTATCTATGTCTGAAAAACTGCCTGAAATACCACTGATTATCTTATCATCATCCAGTGATACTGTGCTTATAAGTAGCTATATAGATAAGATTCAATATAAAGGAAAAGTAATGGTAGATAGCGGGGCAGTTTTTTTTAATAATAACCAAGCTGTTTTAAAGAAAAATAAAATACTACTAATTGATTCTTCAAATAAAATTCTGGCTAAGTCTGAATATGTTTTTGATAACAAAGCATATGCAGATTTTAAGGCAGAGATGAATTAATGTATCCAGATGAAGAGCTTATACCTTTCCTTATTCTTTTCGCTGTTTTTAGGTGCGTCAAAAGCGCAAAAACTGCAAACATTTACAGACCCCAGGGATAATCATACCTACAAAATTGTAACGATAGGCAATCAAACCTGGATGGCCGAAAATCTCGCGTATCTTCCAAGGGTCAGTTCGCCGGCGGCTGGTACTGATGAAGAGGCATTATCAAAGCCATTCTATTATGTCGCCGGATATCACGGCGAAGATACTTCAACTGCCAAAAAAAGCGAGAATTATAAAAAGTACGGAGTACTTTACAACTATGTTGCGGCAAAGGCGTCGTGCCCTCCTGGTTGGCATTTGCCCAGCGATGAAGAATGGAAGGCTCTTGAAAGGCATCTTGGTATGCCGGCAGCACAGGCTAACGAAACGATGTTTCGAAATGAAGGCATGGTTGGATATAAACTGAAAGGTGTAACAGGTTGGCCCACAAAGGGATCTAATCAGTTTGGGTTTGCCGCATTGCCAGGGGGATTTCGCTATGGTATCAACCCTGGAGTTGGTAACAAAGGCGGCTTTGGCTATGTAGGGGCTGAGGCTTTTTTCTGGACATCTACAGTCTATCGTGAGGGAATTGTTTATAGAAGGCAGTTAACTTCAGAGAGCAAAGGCATTGTTCGGTTTCCACAAATGGTATCACATGGTTATTCTGTACGCTGCATTAAAGACTAATAAATATTGATTCAATGAAGGAAAAATTTATTTATTGTTTGAAATCCCTGGCATATTTCAGTCTGGTTCTTTGCTTTGTAGAACCAGTGTTGGCGCAGCAAAAGTTGAATAATATTCAAAAAGACAGCTTTTATGCTCCTACTGGAGTACGAATTGATGGCAATACCGCAGAATGGGAGGATAAATATCAAGCCTTTAACAAGGCAACCGGCATTTATTATAGTATCGCTAACGACAGTACAAATTTGTATTTGGTTATAAAATCAGGTAGCCAGGCAACCACTAATAAGATAATGAGAGGTGGAATAACTTTTAAAGTAAGCGCAGGTAAAAAGGATGGAGGGCAAGCATTTCTATTTCCGGTGCCAGGTGCTTCAGACATGCGTAAGTTAAACCAGGCGATTCGGGGCTCAAATCAAAATACAAATCAAAAAATGAGCCTTGACCAGATTAAACGGCGTGCTGACTCCATAATGGCAGTAGGTAATGCCCGGCAAATTGCACAACTTAAGGAAATAAAGATTGACGGAATTCCTTCCATTACAGATAGTGTAATTTCAATCTATAATGAATACGGCATCAAAGCCGGCTTATTTCTATCACATGAGAATGTGCTTACCTATGAACTAGCCGTTCCAATTAAATTGTTAGGCTTGGCTGAACATGAAAATAAGATTGCATATAATATCAGGTTAAATGGTATGCAAATTAGAGCCAGAGCTATTCCCGGCAATTTTCCGGATGCTGGCGGAACAGTAACAGTGTTTAAAAACTCGGGGCCGGAAGGCGCTGCAGGTATGAGCAATAAAATGGCAGAAATGCGGGATATGACTTTGCCAACTGATGTTTCCGGGAAATATGCCTTTATCAAAAAGTAAGCAAGCCTAAGTAGCAGAGAATGGGACGGATATTGGTTTTATTCATTCTTATCGCTTTTATTAATATGGCAACCGCGCAGGAAAAGCCTGCGGTGCCCTCGCTATTAAAAAGGGCTGTTAGTGGAATTATTAAGGATACTACTGGCATAGCCATTCCGGATGCAACCATAATTTTAAAATCTTCTCAAGATTCACTAATAACTCGCTCTAATGCCGATGGCGTTTTTGTGTTTAAGAGTGTTAAGCAAGCCACTTTTTATCTAACTGTTAATAGTCTGGGCTATAAAACATCTACTAGCCATTATTTAATGAATGATGAGCTGCAAATGTTGGTGCTGGAACCGATTATTATGAAAACTAAAGAGCACATGTTAGATCCTGTGCAGATTCATGGTACCCCAAGCATTGTGTATAAAACAGATACAGTGGAGTATCGGGCAAGCGATTATAAAGTAAGGGAACATGCCAGAGTAGACGAATTGTTAAAAAAAATGGAAGGTATGGAAGTAAATAGGGATGGAAGCTTAACTCACCAGGGGCAGGCTGTTACCCGAGCTAAACTCAATGGCAAAGATTATATAGGAGGGGATGTAGCTACTACGATACAGAATTTACCAGCAGATATAGTTGATAAAATTCAGATACTGGATGATTATGGTGACCAGGCTGCCAGAACCGGGATAAAAGATGGGGAATCTAAAAAAGTCTTAAATATTACAACCAAAGCAGGCCGTTCGATTGGAAATACAGCTAATTTAAACGCAGGTGCAGGCAACAATGAAAGGTACAATTTAGGCCTTTTTGGTACCCGAATCAACGCCAACCGCACAGTTGCGGCCACTGGAAATCTTAACAATACAATTAATGGTGTTGCTAATAATAATGCGGCAAATGGAGCTGGGGGAAATTCCTTACCATCCGGAGTGAATGCATCCGGAGCAAATATCCCTGCAGGAAGCGGCGGCTCAACAACTGTTGCGAATCCTGCATTTAGCTATCGGGATACCTGGGGGAAGAAAATTGATGTGAATGTAAATTACGCCTATAAATACAACAATACTAAAATAATTAATGATAGCGAATGGCTACAGTTTAGCATTTTGGGTACTGCTCGTGCAGAAAACTATCAGGACAACAATACTAAGGGAGGAAATCACAACCTCAATATTGAATTTGAGTATGCAATAGATAGCGCTAATTTTCTGCGTGTTGTTCCCGCGATATCGTACTCTGGGAGCAATTCTAACGCGGTGCTTTCAAATTTGCAAACCGGAATAATTCATCAGGATCAAAACACGGTAAGCACTACAGAAAGTAAGCTGCCTGGCATCGGTGGAATGGTGTTTTATCAGCATATTTTTAATAAGCGTAGCCGCAATTTCAGTTTGCAATTGAGTGGTCATAACTCAGAGCAGGAAAATAATGCAGAGCAAAATACCAGCATCTTATATTACGATGGCGCATCTGACATTGTGTTGAAGGACTCGCTGATGCATAGGTTGATAGCAAACAGGAACCTCAATAATAATTACCGTGGAAGTTTTACTTTTTCAGAGCCTCTGAGTAAAAAATCAATGCTTCAATTTAATAGCCAGGTAAGTTATCGCAAGTATGAAAACCGGAAGCAAACCAGTAATATTTTAGGTTCAGGTAATACATCTTTAATTGACTCCTTAAGTAATATCTACAATTATTCGTTCATTGAAAGCCGCTTCGCATTAAACTACAGATATGCTCAATCCAGGTACAATTTATCTCTTGGAATTACTGCAATTCCTACGATTTTGCGGGGGGAAAATCTAAGTTTTAGCACTTCTACACGTCGTTCAAATTTCAACCTGATACCTGTTTTTCGGTTTCAATACCAATGGTCAAGGCAGCACCAGTTGCAATTGAATTATTCAGGCAGTTCTGTTGAGCCTACATTTGGCCAGTTGCAGCCGATCAGGGACATATCTAACCCTCAGAGGCCTATAATTGGAAATCCAGATTTAAAGGCTTCATTCAGAAATGTAATCAGCTTGAATTACAATAATTATATTCCTAATTCGAGGCTGAATTATTCGCTCAATGCTAATTCAGTATTCATAAATAACCAGGTTGTAAGAAACGTTTCTTTGGTTGGCGATAAATACAGTAGCTTGAAATATGAAACCAGGTTTTTGAATATGGATGGTTGTTACTCATTTAATGGCAACTATAGCATTTCAAAACAATCGTACAATCGAAAGTATATTTTGGCCCTTAATGGTACTATTTCTAATTCCCGCAATGTGTCGATGAGTAATAACGTTAAAAATATTACTTCCATGTGGCGGTTTAATGAACGCTTTGGGCCAAGAACAGAACCAACTGAGTGGCTTGAGATTAATCCATATGTATCATTCGATTTTATAAAATCCAATAATACTTTGTCGGGTGCTACAGCGAGTAAGACAAACACAATTGCTATTAATATTGACGGAAAAGTTTATCTCCCGGGGGGATTTCTGTTTGGATATTCGGCAAGCAAAAATTATGTAGAAGGAATAAATGCGAATATTACAAACAACCCATTCGTAATAAATTCTTATTTCGAAAAACGATTATTTAAAAGGAGGACAAGTACTCTTCGGCTTCAGGTGTTCGATCTGCTTAATCAAAATAACTTTATCAATCGTATGATTTCAGAATCCTCAATTATTGATACCAAAACAAATACATTAAGCAGGTACGTGATGGTAAGTTTTAGCCAGGTTTTTCAAAAATGGTCGGGCACTCCTCAGCGAAATGGCAAACCCATACAACGCAGGGGAGATGGAAGCTTTATCTACTAACAAAACATATTTTGTTTAACAATTCAATTTATGCGTTTACTTCTGCTGTTTGTAATTTTTTGCTTTTTTGCTTCATGTTCGTCTTATCCCGATAGCACACAAAGAGTTTTGAGCCAGGCCGGTAAAAAGGAGAAGGAGCTTGAATATGTATTGGAGTATTATAGTAAAAATGCTTCAGACAGTTTAAAGCTTAAAGCCGCATTTTACTTGATCGGCAACCTTGAACATCAATGCGGGTACACTATAGAACACAAATTTGACGATGTGTTTAATTCGCTTGGACATGTGCCTGCCGGCCTGGACCAAAGGAGATATTTTGAAACCTTGCTAGACTCAGTACATAAAATAAACCCTATGCAAGAATCGAGGCTTGTAAAGGATATGGTTAATATCGACAAAGGCTTTCTGATTCGAAATATTGATCTTGCCTTTAGAGAATGGTTGGCATACCCCCCAAATAAAAGAGCTGATTTTAAGGAGTTCTGCGATTATATTTTACCTTATAGGGTGATGAATGAGCCTCTGGAGAAGAACAACAGGGAATATTTATCAAAAAAATACCATTGGGCTAAAAAGTTATTACTTCGGGGTGCTGGTTTTACTACAGTTATTGATTCTGTATTGAAAACGGTAGGCTTTAGAACATCAGGAAACTTTCCCAAGTACTATCACACACCTTTGGCTACCAGTCAGGTTGAAAAATCAAAATTTGGTATTTGTGATGATGGCGTAACTTATTTTGTAAATGTTTTTCGGGCACTAGGCCTGGTAAGTGCTCATGATTTCATATCCCAATGGGGAAATCACCATGTGTCAGGCCATAGCTGGATCTACGTAAAATACGGTAAAGATGAGTACTCGGTAAACATTATGCCGAATGGAAAAGACAACAGAGAAGGCTTTAAAGGGGAAAGTATTCCGAAGGTACTGAGGACGCGGACGTTTAGTTCTTTCTTTAAAAAGCCTGATAGTGAAGATGTAACCTCATTCTATCGGCCTACAGTCGACTTAACGTTTGCCAACGGGAGAGGCGCTCATTCTCTCTCTTTAAATATATACAACTCGATTACAGACTGGGCGCCAATTCAAACAGCAGAAGTGGATGCACACGGCCATATTTGGAAAAATGTAGGAGTAAACGTGTTATATATAATAGGGCAGTGGGATAACAATGTATTTAAGCCTTTTAGTTATCCTTTTTTTATAAATGAAGATAAAAGGATAGAAATTTTTAGGCCTAATTTAAATACCCGTATTCATGCAAGTTTACTGAGAAAATATGGATTGGCTTCAGCCAGGAACCACAGCAAGATCGAATGGCTGCAAGGACTGTGTGGTGCTACCATCGAAATTGCCAATGATACTTCGTTCAAGAAAAAGAAGTTGCTTTATCAGATACCCCAACTAAACTCTTTCCATTTGCAAAAGGTGTACTTTAAGAAAAAATACCAGGGGCATTATCTGCGCTTTAATGCAAATGGTAAAACGGCTTTTTTATCTCAGCTTGTTTTCTTTGATGAAAAAGGCGACACATTAAAAGCTAGTTATCTCGACCCGAAATCTGTCCAACCTACAAAGCCTATTAATTCTTTGTGCGATAATAATCCTTCCACTTACTTTGGAAATCCTAACTTATGTATTACTTATAGGTTAGGACAGGGAAGTACAATCAAGTCATTTGAGTATCAAGCAAGGAACGATGATAATGATATAAGAAAAGGAGATCTCTATGAACTGTTTTGCTGGAATAAAGGATGGTCTTCATTGGGGGAGTTGAGAGCTTCTGATACCCTTTTAAAATATCGAACTCCATTTAATGCCGTGTTTTTGTTAAAGGACCTTAGTAGAGGTGCGGAAACTCATGTTTTTACGATTACGAAAGACGGGCGCCAGAAATGGTTGGGATTTGAAAAATAATTAAAAAGCAATTTGCACAAGTTGATACCTTAGGTAAAGATGTTAGTTTATTATCCTCTAGGGGCAAATATGTTTTAATTGATTTTTGGCGAGCTGGTGCGGCCCACGCCTCAGTGAAAATCCAGCATTAGTTGGTTAAGAAGAATTAGGCCGAAAAACAATGTAGCAAGACAGGCGACGCCTAACCTGCATATATAAAAAGTAATGTAATGCCAAACTTTGTAGCTTGCTGACATTACATTACTATGCAAGTAGCCTTTAGCTCTATCTCCAGATAGAGGTTTGGCCAGTTGAATTTAGGTTAAACCCAACCTTATATCTTATTTCATTTGGCCCATTAGGGGCATCAAGAGACATTAAGATCAATTCTTTAGATGGATTTCCATCAAGATTGCCAAATGCAAATCCGGCGCCCTCACTGAAATGTCCAGCTCCCTTGTGCCCTATTACGCCGCTCCAGTAAGCTGCAATACCAGAGCTATTCATATTAAATCCGATTTTGTATCTGTATTGGTTTTCCCCACTAGGGTTATCTTCTACAAACACTACCAAATCTAATGTTCCGTTATTGTCGACATCATTAAGCGAAATTGCACATCCGTTGATTATATCAGCCATGCCTGGGACATATTTAGTAGTTGACCAGCTGCCGGCATCCCCATTTGTGTTTACATTATAACCAACTTTGTATCTAATCTGATTTGAGCCTGAAGGGTAATCATAAGCCATAAGAATAATATCTAATGTGCCGTTTTTATCAATGTCTCCAAAACTTATTCCCGCCCCTCTGCTTATATCCGCAATGCCTGAAATATATTTTACAGATGACCAAAACGCAGGATTTCCGTTGGCGTCAAGGTTATAGCCAATTTTGTAGCGAAATTGATTAGGGCCTGACGGGGCATCATAAGCCATAAGTATGAGGTCGTTTACCCCGTTTTTGTCAATATCTGCAATCGTAATACCGGCACCTTCGCAATAGTCGCCCATGCCTGCTACATATTTCGTTTCGCTGATGGAGCTTGAAACACCATAGCTCATATCAAAAGCAACCTTGTACCTAAATTGATTTGGTCCGTTGGGAGCGTCATGAGCCATAAAAAATGCGTCAGGGATTTGATTGCCATTTATATCGGCAAGAGCAACTCCTGCACCTTCAGCGTGGTCGCCCATCCCATCAATGGTTGAATAAACATTTGCGTTGGGGTCGGTTTCATAAGATAGCCTCACTTGATTGTCAATTAAATATTGATCGACATATTCCTTAACAGCTGCTTTTTTTGTGGGGTCAGAAATAAGGTCGTATAAAGGGATTGCGCCATTTTCGCTTATTTCAACTAATTCAGCATTAGCATCTGTAACTCCAGCTCCCCAGGTACTTACGTCAATGGTGGCCGTTGGAATACCGTCCTGATTAAATGTAATTCCCTTTACTGTGCTTTGTGAAGCACCTCCTACAGTACGGGCCATTACCTGTTCGTTGAAATTTTTTAATTTCGCTGTTGCATCATATGTGCCTGAAGTATTCTGATTAAATATCTTAAAGAAGGAGGTTTCTACACCAGCTCCGGCAGCGATAATCCGGTCTGAGTTAGTGGTTTCGGCCCGGTAAATGAGGTCCATTTTTCCACCCAATCTGATATCTGTCAGCACATGAGTTCCATAAGTACTTACGAGTTGCTCGGGTGTGTAAGCATTTACATGATCTATAAAACCCTGATGCAGGTAATTTTTCAACAATTCAGTGTCGGCAATAAGTCTAACCCTTCGTTTTACTATTAAATTGGTATAACTGGCGTAAATATATTTGGATGACCACTTGTCTTCTTGGGAAAAATTGGCATCAATCGTTCCCTTAAATAGTAATTTGTCTCCACCAGTAAGCTTGGTTTTGGCGGTAATTTTTCTAGTAAAATCTTCAGAATTCATCCCTACTATAAAATAAGGCGAGGAGGTCTCTGATCCTGAGTTATTTATATAAGTTGGATGCTCGTTTTTTAATCTTTCTACATCAATAATTTGAAAAGTTGAAGCGTCTGAAATTGCATACTCGCCTGTCAAATTATATCCGAACCCTAAAAGGTCCCATTCGCCATCTCCTGCTTCTAAGGTTTTTCCATGAGGGCCTTTAGGTTTATTTGTTAACTCTGAATCTTCAGTGCGTTCGTCTTTTTGACATGCCCAAAGCATGCTTATAAGTGATAATGCAAATAAAGTTTTTTTCATTAATAGATAATAAGTTTAACGCCTACTCTTTAGATTTTCGGCTTCCTCTAGATAGTGAGGTGAAGTAACATTTAATTAAAATGATTTCAAATTATTTTAATTAAATGTAAATTATCTGTATTTCTTTATACAGTTTAAAAGTTTCACTTTGTGAAATGTGGGAAGGCTAATGTTTTGGTTTACACACTCTTCATTCAATTACATTGGGTAAATTAGAATTTTGTTGGTGTGAAATCTTGGTGCGGACTTTTTCCGATTATCTGGACACGATCTTAGTTATTGCTTTTGTAGTACGATCAATATCTAAAGGAAGGCAAAATGATACGCCCTGAATTATATTCTTTAGCCGTTTATTACAGGTACAGAAAAGTAAAAAGTAGAGCCTTCATTAGGTTTACTGGTAACCCAAATTCTACCATCAAGGCGTTTAATTATTTCGGCAGAGATAAACAAACCTAACCCGATACCTTGGAACGCGTAGTTTTGCTCTCCAATCACTCTGAAAAAGCGATCGAAAATATAAGGTTGTTTTTCTTTAGGAATACCGATGCCAAAATCTCTGACACTACAAACAACTTCTTTTGTATTGGATGTTGCAGAAATAATTACTTTCGATTTACCCGGCGAGTATTTTATAGCATTGGTTAGCAAATTTGTTAAAACCTGCCCAAGGCGCTCCCTATCGCTGTGGCAGTGAATCAACTTTTCATTTTCAATAATGATTTCATGAGAAGGAGTTATGCGTTGGATATCACTTACAATATCTTCGATTAAATCATAGAATAAGAAGTCTGTTTTTCCCAATTGTATTTTACCTCCTTCTATCCGGCTTACGTCTAACAAATCGTGTATTAAAGTAGTAAGGCGGGTAAGTTGCTTATTCATCTTTTTAAGCATGCCATGGGTAGACGTGTCGTTGCTAGGTGCAAACTTCCTTTCCAAAACCTGGGTAGTAGCTTTTAGGGCTGTAACCGGAGTTTTTAACTCATGGCTGATGGTGGTAATTAAATCATTTTTGCGCTGATCGAGCTCTACGGAGGCGGTTATATCCTGCGTAGTGCCAATAATATGCTTAGGTTTGCCATTATCATCATTATATACTTTGCCGGTTCCTCGTACCCAATGAATGGCGCCATCTTCTAATTGAACTCTCAACTGCACATCAAATTTTCCTGTATGCTGAGCTTCTGTAATGGCATCAATACCAAGTTGGCGGTCTTCGGGTAATAGCAATTGCAGATACTCTTCCACGGTCCATTTTTCACCAGATTTTGGAAAACCCGGCAGATCAATACCCTTTTTAGTTAGCACGATATTAGTTTGCAGATTGAGTTCCCACACTGACAAGTTAGCGGAGTCAACGGCTATATTCAGACGCTCTTCATTTTCTTGTAATGCCTGCTTTAATAGCACCTGCTCAGTAACATCTACTGCAATTTTTATAACGCCTGAAACTCTTTCATCAAATTCACGAAAGGGGTAAACTATAAAATTGAGGTAAAGTTTTTCCAGCTTACCTTTTCGAAAAAGGTTTACAGGATGTTCTAAGCCAACAAAAGGCTGGCCAGTGTATAACACCTGATGAAGTATCTTCTCCCAACCCATGTCAGCTGCCTCATCCACCACTTCAAAAAAAGGCTTCCCTAATAAACTTTTGTAATCGCGATCTAAAAACTCGGCAAGGGAAGGGTTTACCAATTCGGCTACAAAATCGGGGCCACTATAGACTCCAATTCCGATGGGCGCCTGAAGAAATATATCATGCAGATAATTTTTTTGAAACTCTGCTTCTTTCTTCGCCATACGCTCACTTTTTTTAAGAAGAACAGAAGCTGTAACATCTGTAGGGGCGCTTAATATCTGGATAATTTCTCCATTACCATTAAAAACAGGTGTAATGGCCATATCCCAGTATCGTATATCCTTCTGGCCGGTTCCGGGAATGGGAATATCCCAACGAAAAGTACGCTTTAGCTCGGGTGCCTTGGTTGCAAGTAATTCATCAAAGTGTTCAACTATTTCTTCCGGTTTACAACCAGGCGGTTCCGAAGGGTTATTCCGGTACAGGTCAAACAAGCTTCTACCAATAATCTTTTCTTTCTTCGTCCGAGTAGCTTCCAGATACTTGGCATTGGCATTGATGATAGTAAACTTAGGGCTGTCTGGTTTTAATATTACAAGGGGAAAAGGAACCAAATCAAAAAACTTCTGATATGGCAATGATCTTCTTTTAAAATTGCCAACTTTTTGCAACCTAGACATTATGCAGGTTTTTTAAAGTATAACCAGTGCAAAAACAGTACCATCCGGGATGCGAAAAAGATAAAAGGAAATATTCGCCCCGGCTATCAATCACTTTGAAACAATGCCATGCTAGCATAATACAACAATGGCATTGGGCGAAACCAGTGCCATTGCTTGTAGGGAAGATCGAAACGGTTAATCATCTACGTTTTATAAATGTTTAAGAATGATAAAAGTTTTTGATTCTTAAGGATTTATGTTGAATTAAAGAGGGGCGTATCGCTAATTCAAGGGGGGGTAGATATCCAGGGATCGTAGATAAATCGGCTAGCGCTACAGCCATATTTATTCCCCTGCGCGTATATTGCTATTAAAGTAAAAGTTTGCACCCTATAATAGGCGATTTTGCCTCCCTTTTCATCTGATACTTATGCGGAATTTTGGCTATGGCTTCTGAGTCTGTATCCATAGGCAAGAATGCAGTCAATCTTATTTTTCGTTTGGCTTTACAGCTTAGAAGATATAGTATAAAATTTTGAACGTGAAAGTTTTACCGTTTACCATTACGGCGCCCTATGGCCAAACCCTTAAAGTTTTGGATGAAGTTCAACCTTATTTTTACCCGCATCTTCACAGGCATGGAGAAGTTCAAATAACCTGGATAAAAGAAGGAGAGGGGACTCTCATTGCTGGTAATAACATTCATGCTTTCCGGTCCGGAGAAATTTACATTCTCGGTGCAAACATGCCTCATTTATTTAAAAGCGAACCATCCTATTTTGAAGAAAACAGTACAAAGCAAATTCATGCTACCACTATATTTTTTAATACAGCAGGCAACATGGCATCTCTATGCAGCCTCCCGGAAATGAAGCTTATTAATTCTTTTCTTTGCAAGGTTCAAAATGGGGCCAAAATTCCCTCCAAAACAGTTGAGGCTATTTCTAATAGGATGAACGGTATACTCCATACTGCAGGAATACAGCAGTTTATAGAACTGTTGCGGTTGTTAAAAGAAATGAGTAGCATTCAAAACCTCAAACCCTTAACTGTAAGTGCTTCACCACGCATTATCAACGATAATGAAAGTATTAAGGTTGGCCATATTTACAACTATATTATTCAGAACTTTAATAAACCACTTACTCTTGACGACGTAGCAGAACAGGCTTTTATGTGCCCTCATGCTTTCTGCAGATATTTTAAAAAACACTCCCAAGACACTTTAGTCGGCTTTTTAAATAAAATAAGGGTAAATGAAGCCTGTAAAATGCTTCTAAATGGATCTTTCGATAAGGTATCAGAAATTGCATACAGCTGTGGTTTTAACAGTATTACACATTTCAATCGGGTATTTAAGGCTGTCACCGGGCTTTCCCCACTGATGTATATAGGGCAATATGAAAATTGATTAGCCCGGTAGAATGCTGTGCCGAATTAAAAAGGATCCCGCCTGCAGGCATTTGCTTCATTCTATTTAGCTTGTTCATTTATATTTTTCCCAAAAACAATGCTTTTAGGCTAAGATTGAGTGCTTATCGGTCAAAATACGCTAAAGGTATCAGGGGCAGAGCTTCTATTTTCACCATGCCTATTATAACCTACGTTCGCATTTAATTCTTTTTGCTCAGGTGGGTAGGTAATTTCTACAGATAGGAATTGCCATACCATCTTTACAATTTATATACAAAAGTTTTGGCGCGTTATGCATTCAATGCATTGCTGTCGCCCTAAAAATATCAGGGAGTTTTTCCAACCAAAAATTGTACATGCCCCTGTCTTATAAATAATCAATTATGTGCCTTTAGCATGTGTAGGTACTTAACTAACTATACCTAATGAAAACTAGATTAATTTTACGAGTATTAGGCTTGGCCTTACTTTTAAGCGTGGTAGCTGCAAGTTGTAAAAAAGAAGCGAGGCCGGAAAAAGAGCAAGTATTGGCCGGCAGTTCAAGCAAATCCACTTCATCTGTTTATGCGATAGCTCCGGTAGAAACACCTCAAACTGTAGCCATTGATACATTCGTTATTGTCAACCGCAAAAGTGGTAAGATGCTACATGTTGTTGGTGCCGGAACATCCAACGGGACTAATGTTGCACAGTATGGTGGTACAGGAGAAACCTACCAGTTTTGGGCTTTAACAGCAACCAGTGGTGGTTACTATAAAATTACCGGAGTGCATAGTGGAAAAGCACTAGATGCGGCTGGAACCGCCGATAGTGCAAATGTGCAGATTTATAGTTACTGGGGCGGAAATAACCAGCAATGGACGTTTGTTAGTTTGCCTGGTGGATTTTACCGTATAGAGAACAGAGCAAGCGGTAAGGTACTTGAGGTCAGTGGTTCATCTTCATCTAACTTTGCCAATGTACATCAAATGGCCTGGAATGGAGGCGAGAATCAGCAATGGGCTCTGGTGCCGACGGCTTATAACGGACAGCTAACCTGGCAATGGACCAGCACCGCCAATGTACCGGCTGATGCTTTAACCAGAATCACGACAGCAATGAACGATGCCTGTGCCCGATATAATAGAGGTGCGAATTGGGCTGCCCGTACCATCACCGTTGAGTATAACACAGGAGTAGCAACCGCAGACGCAGTTGTTAGTGGCCACATTCGCTTTGGGGCAAACTCAGCCTATCAAAAAGTGCGCACTGCGATGCACGAATTGGGCCATTGCTACGGCGTGGGACAAACAAGTGCCTGGTCCTCACTCAGCAGCGGAGGCCCATATTCCGGATCAAATGGATTAGCCACAATAAGGGCCTTTGAAACACCAACAACCGGTATCAGCACAGGTGGTGGGCATTTTTGGCCATATGGCTTAAATTACGACTCTGAGTGGAGTGAAACGAATGCATACCGGCACGTTAAAATAATACGGGCAATGGATTTAGATGGAGTATACTAAATTGAATACAGCTGGATTATAAAGCAAAGAAATTCGGGACTCTATTTAAACTTCGGGGCCTAGGCTGCGGTGTCGAAATAAACCCATTGAATGGTTGGATTCGATGGGTTTAAATTACAGGCTACGGTATTTTATAATTAGAAACTCTAATAACTATAGCTACAATGCAAGATGTAATTATGATTTATCCAGATGAAGTTGGATACACTAGAGCTGTACTAACTGCCTCTCTATTCTGCTTAATAATGTTCTTTCGTCAAACGGCTTAAGAATCACATCATTAGCTCCATCTGCACAAATAGAATTATACACGTCATCATTGGCAGACATAACAATAATTGGTATGTGATGGTAAAGTTCATGCGATTTTAATTCCCGGCACAGGTCTCTTCCATTAAGTCCGTCCAGTATAATATCCAGCAGTATCAGGCCCGGACTAAACTCGGCAACGGTTTTTATCAGGTTTCTGCCAGTAGATCGCGTTTTTACTATGTAACCCTTATAGCTTAAAAGTAACTCTATTGTTTGCCTCAGCATCTTGTCATCTTCCACAACCAATATCCTGCCTTGCATTTGGCTAATCTTTATCACAGGTAAACGATCCACGCAGCAGATTAATTCAAATTTCAAGCCAATCCCTTTACTGTATTGCCCTTAGTTCATATCGATTAATTTAAGATAACCTCTAGTATTAACCGGAGTTTGATTAAAATATGCGGTTTGCATGGGTGTGGGGGCCTTTCTCGCCCACTGGGAGAACCTGCCAACAGGAGCTCTTGAGTCAATTAAAAAACAAATAACTACTCAATATATGCCGAAGGCAGAGAGGTATAAGACTATGTGGGTTATCACCTCACATTCCTCCCGAATGCTATTAAGTTAAGGCTAGAAGTTGCAGGGGGAGGCACCTGCAACGGGCACCTATCCGCTGTTAGTGTCCCCACTAGAAATAAGAAGCCCTTTAAAAAGAATTGAGCATGTCTTGAAACATACTCAATTCCTCTCTTATCAATATAAATATTAATTATTGGTTACTAAGGAGCAACAAAGGCCCATTGTTGATTTATACTATTATTTGAAAACCAGAATTGCATGTTAGCGCCGTCAGCTGTACCACCGCCGGTGTCAAGGCATTTTCCGTTCGCACGATTGAAGATTTTGCAGTAGCCATTGCCTAAGTCAACAATTTGCCATTGCTGATTAGGGCTGCCGCCATTTGCCCATTGGTGCACTGTTGAACCGTCGGCGGTATTATTATAGCTATCGAGGTATTTACCACCGGTTACACAGCTCAATTTATAGTAACCGTTGCTATAGGTTACCACCCATTTTTGGTTATTGCTGGTACCGTCTGCATACTGTCTAATTACGGCTCCATCTGATGTTACACCATAATTATCCAGCATTTTACCACTTGCGCGGTTCCTTAAACTATAAGTTCCATTTGCAATTGGTTTTGATGAAGCATCCCGGTAAAAAGTTAAAGAACCGTAGCCCGGCTGATCGAAAGTTGTGGCATGGCCACCAGGGCCCCCTTCAGGACGATGTGAGGCCGCACGTTGAGTGATCTGTGGCACAGAAATGCCTAAACGCTGGCTGTAGTGTGCACTAATCATTTCGAATACAGGCCTTATTTCTCCCCGGCCAGCCTCAGAGACTACTGTGTGAGATTGAGGGGCACAATTTTGGCCACTTCCCCAGTTATACGTAGTAAAAGGAACTGAATTTCCATTATTATAACTGGCTACATATTCCGCACCCATTCTAAAGCGGCTGTTGCTGTAACTATACATATCGATACCTTGATTCCATGCCATTTCGCAAAAAGAAGCCATCAAACCTACACCTAGCAGGGAATGGCCTTGGTCGCGGCCGCTTTCC
>Ga0307408_100001296_pt1 | contig 18710 bp, 12 predicted proteins | sample 322Cmetagenome_FD_202116 | JGI IMG/M metagenome (GOLD analysis project Ga0307408, IMG submission 202116) | Maize rhizosphere microbial communities from greenhouse at UC Davis, California, United States - 322HYB-C-3 | ecosystem: Host-associated > Plants > Roots > Rhizosphere > Soil | place... | reverse complement strand
AGCGGCATGGCGGCGGCCAGGTGGCAGATGGTGATGGCTTCGCGGATCTCGTGCTGGCCCTTGGGCAGGATGCCGCCGGTCTCCCGCGTGGCATACAGCGCAAGCTCGTCGAAGTGCTGCTGGAACAGCGCGCCGGCGCGGCGGAAAACCTCGGCCTTCTCGCGCGGGGGCAGGGCGGCCCAGGCCTTTTGCGCACCGGCCGCCGCCCGCGTGGCCGCGGCTACATCCGCCGCGTTGGCGATGCCTACCGTGCACATCACCTTGCCGGTCGCCGGCTCGACCACGTCGCGCTTGCCGCCGCCCAGCGGCGCGCGCCCCAGCGCGGAAAGTTCCAGGAATGCCATTGCGTCGGATACACCCATTTGCTTTTGTCCTTGCGTTTGTTCGATCGGTTGTTTGATCAGCTCGCCAGATCGGCGCGTTGTGCCGCTGTATCGCAATGCATGTACCAGTGGCGTGCGCCTGGGCCCGCTTGCTGCGCTGCACCCAGCGCTTTTTCATTGGGAAAACCGGGAGATACCCTAGGTCCGATTGCTGCGGCGCAGCACATGGAAAGCACCAGGGTGCCTTTTGATCAAATGGTTATAAAGTGAAACTACTTTTTCACCGCTTGTTTCACCATTTGATCAATCAAGGACAAACGCCATGGGTGTCTCAGATCGCATTTCCCTGGCCGAAGTGGCCCGGGCCACCGGGGTCGCGCTGGGCAGCTTTGACAGCGCCTCCGTCGCCAAGGCCCTGGGCGGTTTTGCCAGCACGCACATAGGCGGCGACACCCACCCGACCATCGCCGACATCAGCGAATGCCTGTTCTTCTCACCGGGCGATGGGCGCATCTGGCTGCAGGACCAGCGCATGGTGCTGCTGCACACCGAGGCGCTGGGCGCCATGCGCCGCGAGATGGTCGACAGCCTGGGCATCGAGAAGGCGCGCGGCCTCTTCACCCGCGCCGGTTATGTCAGCGGCGCGCGCGATGCCCAGCTGGTGCGCAAGCACTGGCCCGATGCCGACCCGCCTGCGGCCGCCATGGCGGGCACGCGCCTGCACGCGCTCGAGGGTGTGGTGAAGGTGGAGCTGGTCCGCGTGACCTACGACCCCGACACCAGCGGCTACGAGGGCGAATTCATCTGGCACAACTCCAGCGAAGATGATGAACACATCGCCGCCTACGGCATAGGCGGCTCGCCGGCCTGCTGGATGCAGGTGGGCTATGCCACGGGTTATGTCAGCACGCTGTTCGGCCGCCTGATCGTATTCCGCGAAACCATGTGCCGCTCCATGGGCCAGGCGCAGTGCCGCGTCGTCGGCAAGTCCGCCGACAAGTGGGACAACATCGAAGAAGACATGCGCTACCTGAACGCCCGGGAGTTTGTCGACACCGCCGCTTATGCGCGCAGCGAAGCCGGCCCGGCCGACCTGCAGGCGGGCGAGGCGCCGGCCGGGGACGCGATGGTGGGCGCTTCATCGGCCTTCAACGCGGCCTGCCACCAGCTGAGCCGTGTGGCGCGCACATCCGCCACCGTGCTCTTCACCGGGGAGTCAGGCGTGGGCAAGGAAAAGTTCGCCAGCATGCTGCACCGGATCAGCCCGCGCAAGGACCAGCCTTTTGTCGCGGTGAACTGCGCGGCCATTCCCGAGACGCTGATCGAGTCCGAGCTCTTCGGCGTGGAGCGCGGCGCCTACACCGGCGCCAGCCATTCGCGGCCGGGCCGCTTTGAGCGGGCCAGCGGCGGCACGCTCTTCCTCGACGAAATCGGCATGCTGAGTTTTGTGGCCCAGGGCAAGCTGCTGCGCGCCCTGCAGGAGGGCGAGGTCGAGCGCGTGGGCGGCACGCGCGGCATCGCGGTGGACGTGCGCGTGGTGGCCGCCACCAACGAGGACTTGCGCCAGGCCGTGCGCGAGGGCAGGTTCCGCGAAGACCTGTTCTTCCGGCTCAATGTGTTTCCTATCCACCTGCCGCCGCTGCGCGAGCGCCGCGACGACATTCCCCTGTTGATGAACCATTTCCTCAACCACTACCGGCGCAAGCACGGCTGCAACACCGGCGGCTTCACGCAGGCCTCGGTGCGCACGCTGCTCAACTACGACTTCCCCGGCAATATCCGCGAGCTGCAAAACCTGGTGGAGCGCGCCGTCATCATGGCCGACGTGGATGGGCTGATTGACGTGCACCACCTCTTCACCGGTGGCGAGACCCTGAGCACCGATGTCATGACCCTGCGCATGCAGGGCAGCTCGGGCACCCTGAATTTCGAAGGGACGCCGGACTGCGCCAAGCTCCTGCTGGCGGATGCGAACGTCGAACCTCAGTCCCTGGAGCAGACCGAGCGCGACATGCTGGAGCGCGCCATCTCCGCCAGCCAGGGCAATCTCTCGGCTGCGGCGCGGCGCCTGGGGACCACGCGGGCGAAGCTGGCTTACCGGGCCCGAAAGCACAGCCTTATTTGAGCTGTTGTCTCCCAGGGCAACGGTTGGTGCCTATTTCAACTCGCCAGCAAAGTTCAGAAGCGTCAGTGTTGGATGCCGGTGCTTGAAATATTTTTAGGTGTCTCTGCCGGATCGGCAAAGAGCTTGACCACCTGCTCAACAAAGGCGTTCGAATCGACGGCAAGGTTTAATTGCAAAGCCATCATCTGATTTTCGATGGAGCGCTGCCACAGCAAATCATTCTGTTTGCTTAGTGTCATCAGCGCCTGGTCCACCGCATCCAAATTAGCGCGACCCTGCTCATAGGTCTGGCGAACCAGCGCAACCAATTGTTTGGCCGACAGGACCAGGCGCTTGGCTGACTCCAGCGCCAATGACGTCTGGCGCCGCGCATTCCAGGCTGAGCGCAGCCTTGCGTCTGCGGCGGTGAGCGCCTCGTCGTAGGCGGCCTGCGCTTTCAGCAGCTCGGCTTGGCTCGATTCGACATTGGCATATTCCGTCGTGAAGGGGCCAAGGGATTGCTGTAATACCAATCCGACTCGATAACCTGTTTTGCCGGTGGCATTAAAAGCATCCGTGAAACTGCCGGGGCTTTGCCCCAGCGCGTCATACCGGGCCACCAAAGCAATCGTTGGCTTGAATGCGGCGCGCGCCTGTTCGACCTTGTTGCGAGCCACCTCTATCTTTTCGAAAGCCGAGCGCACTGCGGGATCCTGTTCAGTGAGGGCCTCGAAGCCTGTTGGGTCAACGGAGGTATCGATGGCGTCAGGCAGCGACCCAGTGGCTTCCAGCAAGGAGGCGCGGCCGGGCCGTAGCCCGATGGCCTGCGCCAATGCGGCCGATTTGTCCGACAGGGATTTGCAAGCGCTGTGGTATTCCTGTTCGCCCTGCAACAAATTCAGCGTTGCCTGCTGGGTAGTGATCAGGCTGTCCCGGCCCTGGCGAAGGCGCTGCTCAGACCTCTCCCGAATGGCCCGCAGTGTTTCCAGCGTTCCTTGCTGTTGGTCTGCTGCGCCCTGGGCTTTGAGTAGATCGGCATAAGCTCCCAATACGGCCATCAGGGTTGCACCGGTCTGGCGCTCCACCTCTTTCGCGGATGCACGAATCCCCGCCTGCGCGCCGGTGTATCCGGCCGCGTCGCGCCCACCCGCATAGAGATTCCAGTTCAAGCCGAGAGAGGGGTAGCTGGTGTAGCTGCTGCTTTGCCCGCCGACCACCGTGGAACCCACGGTCACAGGGGTGCCCGCCGGCCTCTGTGAAACGTAGTGCTCCGCCTGCATGGAAAAGTTGGCCGAAGGCAGGAAGCCCGACAGCGCGCCGACCTTCTGGGCCAGCGATTTGCGCAGCTCCTGGCGCGCAGCCAGCAATTGCGGGTTGTCGTTGTAGGCCGCAGCCAGCGCTTCAGCCAGTGCTATGGGCCGGACATCCTGCGGCAAGGTGCCGCAATGGCGTCCGGCGCCGTCCAAGGCCATGGTCTGGGTGGACAGCAGCATGCCGCATGCCGCCACGGGCAAAAGAAAGTGTCGCTTCATGAATTCGGAGCTAGGCGAAGCTGGCAGCAAGCGGCGGTGTTCACCGCTTGCCACCGCGCCCTGGCGTCAAGCCTCTGGCTGATACCCGGGGTCCTCCGTATTCCCGGGAGCACCGAAGTAGCTGGAAAGGTCCTCAGGGTCGGCGCTGCTGTAGGTCTCGATCTCACCGTTGCCATAGGTGATGACATCGGTATAGAGGCCAGTGTCCTCGCTATAGCTGTAAAGGGTCGATGCGCCGCCTGAATACTGCCACTCGTCCGTGTACGAACCGCCCGAGCCGGCGCCCAGCCCGGTCTGTATTTCATTGACCCAGCTGCCGTCGCTATCCGTTTCGGTGTTGAACCGGAGATAGTCCACTCCACCAGAACCCCAGGAAGTCGAACTGCCGTCTACATGGTTCAAGTAGTGCACATCAAGGTAAAGCGCGCCGGGATCATGGATGTACCCCCCGGATTCCCCATTGCCATACTGCGTGATGCTCTGGTAATAGCCAGTGACAGCGTTGCTTTGATCGTATTCCACAGTGCCATCATTGAGCGTGATGGTTTCGTTGTAGGAGCCGTTCGCGTCGGTGTAGAGCTTGTGATCAGTTTTCCAGTAGCCATCGCTGGACTGGTTATTCAATGTGTACTCAACCCCGGGGTTCACGGTTTCCTGGGATGCCGTCCAGCTGCCGTCGCTGTTGTAGTTCTTCGCTTCACCGATGCGGATCCCGGTGTCCGCGTCATAGTTTTCGGAGCCGTAGCTTCCATTGGTATTCGTCCAGTGATTCTCATAGGAGCCGTCGGCGGCGTAACTTGCGTTGAAGTCGTAGTGTTCGCCTGTACCGCTGTCGTAGCGGTTTTCCACAGTCAGGTGGCCACCGTCTTCAACCTTGAAGTCACTGCTTCCGTCGCTGGAGAGGGTCTGCGTCGTCCGAACGTCGCCCGTGATGATGGTTTCCGTGGAGTTCCAGTCCCCGTCCAGTTCCGTCCAAGTGCTCTTCAGATCATTGGTCGCGGCATCAAATGTTGTATGTGAGCTTCCATCTGGCTTCTGGAAGTCGGTCACATAGGAGCCGTCCCGGGCGTAGCTTGTGGTGGTCTGGTCGCTGTAAGAATCGTTGAAATTCGATATGACTTCGTTCATCAGGAATCCGTCGGCCGCATAGGTTTTGGCATCAGCTGTTTCCAGCCAGCCATGGGTGGTGACAATATTGGTCGTCGTGCCGTCAGCGCGTGTGATCTGCTCGCTGCCGTCAATCAGGAACGCATCCTGCTGGATCCAGCTCGCGTCCGCCGCGTAGTAGTTGGTGGTCAGATAGCCTGCGCTGTCGCTCACCCAGGTGTTGTAAGCGCCATCCACACCGTAGTTGTCGCCATACTTGCTGCCGTCGGTGTTGTTGAACATCTGCCCGTGGCTGCCGTCGGCGTTCTGCCACGACGAACTCACTTCGGTGAACTGATCGCCGTTTTCCGGGTCGTGGCTGACGCTGTAGTCGTGGGTGGAGTGCTGGCCGTCGCTGGAGGTGAATTTCTGATCTTCCCGCGTCACGAGGTCGCCGTTGGTATCGTAGCCATAGGAGCTGTGCAGAGTTTCGTAACTACCGTTCGCTCGGTTCTGGTCTTTTTCGAGGGCAATAAGCTTGCCGCCGGCGTCGTACTCGTAGGTTGTCAGTGCGCTGTCACCATTGGAATCGGTAGTGGTGTCGGTCGACATCGTCCCATCGGCGTTGTAGGTGTAGGCATCCACCACCGTGTGGGATGATTCGCCGGAGGTATAGGCCACGGTGTCCGTCAGCAGTTCCCCTCCGGCGCCGTAGTGCAAGGTCTCTCTGTGGCCAAAATCCTGCTCGATCACGTCATGGCTGCCATCAGCGTAATGGGCCTCCCCGGATTCAAGGGTTCCGTCCCAACCGTAGGTATCTGAACCATAGCTACCGTCGGGTTTTGTCCAAGAGTCGCTGAGCAGGTTCCGGTATTCGTCGTAGCTCCGGGTGGTTAGCGTGCCGTCGCTGGCGTGGTCGTTTCCTGTGAAGGTTCCGTCTTCATTGAGTGCGATCGAGCCATAGCCGCCGTCAGAAGATGACCAGGTGGCGCTTCCATCGGCATTGGTGCGGCTGGTAAAGGTGACACCGTCGGCGGACAGGTCGTTTTCGCCATGGCTGCCGTCGCTGGCCGTCCAGCTTTGCTGGTAGCCGCCCTCGCCGTCATAGACTGTGCGGTAGTTGGTTTCGCTGCCGTCGGCAGCGACAACCCTGCTGCCATGGACCTCGGTTTCTGCGTCGTAGGTGGTCGTGGTTGAACTGCCGTCAAGGTTGTAGTTGCTGGACCCATAGCTGCCGTCTGGGTCGCTCCAGCCTTCACTGGCCAGGCGTCCATCGGCGTCGTAGGCGTACCTTTCCGTTGCCCCATCGGAATATGTTGTGTTTTCGGTCTTGCTGCCATCGGCTTGCGTGGTGGTGACAACATGCTCGGCCACCACTCCTTCATCGTCGTAGCTGTAGACCTCGTCGGTCTTGACTTGGGTGGAAGGATCCGTCACATGGGTTTCCACCCGATCGATCAATCCGCCTGAGGTTTGGTGCACTATGGTTGTGTCACCGGCTGACGTTGTGGTGGTGGTCGTAACTTCGTCGACAGCACTGTCGAAGCCTTCCGTAAACGTTGATTTGGTTACGACTTCGTCGCCGGCCGCGTTGGTGGCATAGTCTTCGCGACGGCAAGTATCCGAAGCATCAATGGTGTTGATCTGAGTTAGGTGGAGCTGTTCGTCGGGGCCGAGGATCGAGATCGTTTCGCTGTAGAGGACACCGTCCGGATCGTTGATTCTTGTGATGTGAGTTCCATTGTTCAAAACCTCTTCAGACACCACTGAACCATCGGCGTAATAGCTCTCAGAATATTCCTTGATCTGGTTAGGATCAAGAATTGCAGGGGCCACTGCATTTGAGACAGCTGCTAGATTGGTGTTTGGCACAGAATATGTTGCAACATTGATCGCCAGATAGTTGTTCATCTTTGCGATAACGCTCACACCATTCTCGGCTACGTACCGGCTGAGATTGTCTCCCGTCAATCCCAACGCTACCCCGTCAGCCTCAATTGCAGCTAATCTTGATTCTGCAAACCCTAGCTGGGTATATCGATTCAGCACCTGCTCGCTGATATTTCCAAGAGACTGTTCGGCGCGCAAAGTCTCAAGTCCTTTATACCAGCCAGACACTTCCGCTTCCATCACCATTCGGACGGCCTTCGCTGATCGCTCAACATCAGTGAGTCCCGGATTAAGTGACGGGTCATCTCGAACGGCACGGGCGGCGTCATATACCGCTTGATTTGCATAGTGATTGAGCTCATGCCCAATCAAGAGAATATTGGTTGCATAGGTTTGCGGCCGTGTGTAGGTGGCAGGATTGTTCGAGTCGGCATCTACAAACCAAGCCTTGTTCAGCTGGATCTCATACTTGTCGTTGAAGTAGTCGTTGGAGGTGCTTGTAGTCTTCCAGTTTTGATACTGTGCGCCGACGCCATTCAACTGCGCCGGATCAACCAAGCGAATGCCAACATCTCCGTTGTAACCGGCGACCTGAAACATTTCATTGACAACGGGATTGGAATTCACCGCCTTTACAAAATTTTGAAAAGCAATCGAATTTATTCCCGCTGTCTGGCGGATGCCGTCAAAAATAGGATCATTTATAGAGAACGTTTGCATCGCTGTACTCCGTGTAGTGAAAGACGTGACTGAGGGAAAGGAACCCGAAACAGCCATTTGAAAAAGCGATTTCCAGATCAGGGAGTTTGTTTCTTGCCTGACTTCTCAGGATGAAAGCGCCATTCCCGTGGATATCCGGCCTGGAGGTGTAGCCGCCGGCTCGGGGCTGTAGTTCCAAGGGAAGTTGGAGATATGCGTGAACTGCTCGCGACGATACGCAGTCCTTCTCTTCTTTGACAAAAACTTCCACCTGAACTTGAAAAGACTTGCAGGCAGAGGTACAGGGATCTAGCTGGCGGAAGTTAAATCCGCCCTGCCAGGCGGGATTTGCAAAAAGCCCAGCCGTCGCGATAAATCTGTCTTCAGTCACTACGCTCGCGTCGTCTCTGACAATTTTCCTGGTGCGTGTCACCCTGGTGTCAAACAACTTGAGTGTCTGATCCCGATTCAGAAGCAAACTGGGTTCGCCCATAAGCTTGCGAATCCCGTCCAACATTGCTCGGACTTCAGGTCGCAATCTGCCAATGCCATCCGGGTCATTCGGGGGGGCAGTAACAAGCGCTGAAACGCCTTGCGAGCCTGAGTCAAGCGGTTGCGCCTTAAGTGATTCAGGAGTTGAACACCCCACAACAAGAGCTGCCACCATGCCTACCGCCAGCAGTCCCCATCTTCGCAGTCGCTTCATTGCATCTACTCCTTAAACCGTTGTTAGTGTGATTCTTTTGGTGCTGCATGCTTTAAGCCATATGCACCCGTATGAGCACGCCCTCAGGCATGCGCATACGGCTGAAATCGAGGGCCTCCTGCTGGGGCGATCAAATTCCACAATTGCCCTTCCAAAACCTCCGTAACTTCATCGCACCTTCAACCCTTCATCCAAGTACTTGATCACCGGCGACAGGAAAAACTCAATGATGCGGCGATGGTCCGTCACGATGTCGGCCTGCACTGTCATACCGGCCTGCAGAGGCGCCGGCTTTCCGTCCACCACAAAGGCGGGCTTTTCGGGTTTTACATGGACCTTGTAGGTATAGGCGGGCTTGCCGGCTTTGGAGTCACCCGAGGGCTTGCCATTGGGGCCCTGGCTGCCGCCTGAATCCGCTGCTCCCTTGTCTTCTGCATCCGGGCTGATCCAGACCAGCGTGCCTTTCAGGGTGCCGTATTTCTGGAAGGGAAAAGTATCTACCTTGATTTCAACGATTTGCCCGATGCGTACATAGCCCACGTCTTCGTTGGAAAGGGCGGCCTCCAGGATCAGCGGCGTGCCGTCGGGCACGATGGTGACCAGGCTTTGTGCGGGAGTGACCACGCCGCCTTTGGTCGCCACATCGACCCGCTGCACGAGTCCGTCAACCGGTGAGCGCAGCGATTTGAGATCGAACAGCTGCCTGGATTTTTCCACACTGCCGGTCAGGCCGGAGGCGTCATAGACTTTTTGTGCCAGGGAGGTGTAGATGTCGGCGCTGTGTCCATGGCGCACCTCTTCGAGTTGGTGCACGGCTTCGGTTTTGGCGAAGCGGGCCTGCTCGACGGCTTTGGATTGCGCGGACCAGTCGTGTTGATGGGTGAGCAGCTCCTGCTTGAGTTGCAGGTAGTCAATGCGAGAGATTGCGCCGCTTTGCAGCAGGGGACGCGCGTCTTCTTCTCGTTGGGTAGCCAAGGCGGTCAGGGCTTCATACTTGCGCAGGGTGGCTTGCGCGGCGGCAAAAGCGGCTTCTTTTTCGGATACCGCACTTTGGGCCTGGCTGAGCTTGGAGGTGTAGGCGGCTTCCCTGGATTGGCGCAGGCTTTCCTGGAGATAAACAAGGGTATCGTCCTGCTTCGCGGTGCTGTAGTCGGGCTTTTTGCCACTGAGCTCGGAGGCCAGTCGGGTTTGCTCCATCCGGGTGATTTTGAGCTGGCGCTCACTGGCTTCAAGTTCGGCTGCGCTGATGGTCGGGTCCAGCTCAAGCAGCAGCTCACCCTGGCGAACGTGCTGGCCTTCCACCACATGGATGGCCTTGACCACCGATGTTTCGACCGGCTGGACCTGTTTGACCTTGCCGTCGGGGATGAATTTGCCCTGTGCTGTCGAGACGACCGAGATTTCGCCGATGCAGGCCCAGGTCAGCCCCACCACAACCAGGGCCAGCAAGGTCCACAAGAGGCGACGTTGAATGGGCGATGGCGGTGTTTCCTCAATCTCCAGCAGATGGGGAAGAAAGGCGCGCTCTTCCGGCGTGAGATCGTTGGTGCTGCGCACGACGCGCAACGCTGGGGCGGTTGACGCCTTGCCTGCTTCGGTCGCGGCTGTTCCTGGCCGGTCACCGCGGTTCGTGCCCAGGGCTTTGAGCCTGTTAGCGAATTTGTCAGGCAGCGGCATGAGGCGTGGTGTCCTGCTGGGAGAACAGGTGGTGGTAAAGGCCGTTGCGTGCCATCAGTTCGTTGTGGCTCCCTTGCTCGGCGAGCTCGCCCTTGTCCATCACGAGAATGGTGTCCGCATGGCGAATGGTTGAGAGGCGGTGGGCGATGATGAACACGGTGCGCCCTTGGCAGATGCGAGCCAGGTTGTTCTGGATGATGCGTTCGGATTCGTAATCGAGGGCGCTGGTAGCTTCGTCGAAAATCAGGATGCGTGGATTGGCCAGCAGCGCGCGGGCAATGGCGACGCGCTGACGCTGGCCGCCGGAGAGGGCCGTGCCGCGCTCGCCTACCGGCGTGTCATAACCCTGGGGCAACTCAAGGATGAAATCGTGGGCGCCGCCTAACTTGGCCACCTCCACGATGCGCGCCATAGGTACGCCCGGCAGGTGGATGCCGATGTTGTCACGTACGCTTCCGTTGAAGAGAAAATTTTCCTGCAGCACGGTGCCGATCTGGCGGCGCAGCCACAAGGGGTCGGCCTGCTGCAGGTCGATGCCGTCGATCAGGACTCTGCCGGATTCCGGCACATAGAGCCGCTGCAGGAGCTTGGTCAGGGTGCTCTTGCCCGAGCCGCTGCGGCCGACAATGCCCACCACAGTACCGGGCTTGATGTTCAGGGAAAGGTGGCGCAGGATCTCCGGCCCGTCCGCCTGGTAGCGAAAGCGCACGTTTTCCAGGCGCACCGCGCCTTCGATCTGGGGTAGGGTGGTTTTGCCGGGATTCAGCGACGGCTCGGGCTTGGTATTGATGAGATCGCCCAAACGCGCAACGGACAAGCCCACTTGCTGGAATTCCTGCCAGAGCTGCACTACCCGCAAAATCGGAGAAATGGCCCGGCCTGAGAGCATCTGGAAGGCGATCAGCTGGCCCACGGTGAGATCGCCGTCCATGACCAGGGAAGCGCCTACCCACAGGATGGACAAGGTGGAAAGTTTCTGGATGCTTTGGCCCAACGCGCTGGAAATGCCGGAGAGATGCGAGGTGCGAAACGACGCATTGACATAGCGCGCCATGATCACTTCCCATTTGCGGTAGAGCAGGGGCTCCAGCGCCATGGCCTTGGCGGTCTGCACGCCCGTAACAACTTCCACCAGGTAGGACTGGCTCTCGGCGCTCCGTTCAAAGCGATCTTCCAGCCGCTCCTTCATCAAAGGACGAATCACCAGCGACAGGCCGACGAAGACGGGGATTGAACACAGGGTGACGATGGTCAACGTTGCGCTGTAAAGAAACATCACCGCGATAAACAGGACGACGAAGAACAGGTCAAGAATCACGTTGAGCGTGGGGCCGGTCAGAAACTGGCGAATGTTCTCGAGTTCTCTGACCCTGGCCACGGTGTCGCCCACCCTGCGCAATTCGAAATAACGCAGGGGGATGTGCAGCAGGTGCTTGAAGAGGCGCGCACCCAGCGCCACGTCGATGCGGTTGGCCGTGTGCGCCATGAGGTGCGTACGCAGCACGGTCAGCAGGCCTTCAAAAAGGATGGCAAAGAGCATGCCGATGGCCAGCACATGGAGTGTGGCCAGGCTTTTGTGCATGAGCACCTTGTCGATCATGACCTGGGTGAACAGGGGCATGCCCAGGCCGAAGAGCTGGATTACGAATGCTGCGGCAAGGACTTCCCCCAGGATGCGCCGGTATTTCCAGATCGCAGGCAGGAACCAGAAGATGTCAAAAGGCCGGTTGGGATTGTCCAACGCGAGGCGGGTCTTGATCAGTACCAACCGGCCGGACCAATTGGCTTCGAAGTCTTCCCGGGAGACGGGGCGGGAACGGCCTTCGCGGGGGTCGGCAATCAGCAGCCGGTCGCCATCAAGCTGCCGCATGATGGCCACGTGGTGGCCGTCCTTGAGTTCAGCGATGGCAGGCGAACCCAGCTTGGCCAGACGGCTCCAGGTCGTGGAATACACCCTGGCAGAAAGGCCGATTTCCTTGGCAGCCAGCAAAATTTCGGTATTGCCGATTGGAACAGCGGCGGGGAGGCCAAGCGCCCGGATCAGCTGCGACGGCTCGGCGGATACCTGATGATGGGAGGCAACAATGCACAGCGCGACGAGGCCCGATGGGACAACGGGCGGCGGAGCGAGAGTTTCCTTACTTGCGCGATGCGGGATCGCTTCGTCCGACTGGGTGCCGTCCATGCATCTCTTTTGTTTTAGGCGGCGGAGCCCTCACTCGCTAGCCGTTTTTTGATTGCGTGCGATTTTTAAAGTGTAACCAACTCCATCGTAATGCCATTGCCGTTTTGTGCGGCGACAGCAATGTAATTAATAACATTGACTGCTGTCTGTGGAGTTCCATCCAGTGCCCGGTTTTGCTGGCCAGAAAGTGCGCAGAGCGCGTCGCCGTACTATTGCACCTGAAGTGCACGTCGCTCTCAGGCGAAGTTTGAGGCGAGGTGATCGAGAGCTTTAAGCAGCGCGCTGTGAAGCACTGGGTGCCACACCGTCTCTCTACCGACCGGGCGCCAGCGCCCCCAGGTAAGCCCGCACTTTCTCATCGCGCGCCAGGGTGTCGAAGTCGGGCGCTTCGCTGACCACACCCTTCTGCACAAAGATGAAACGCTCGCAACATTGCCGCAGAATGTCGACGTGGTAGGGCTCGTTGGGGTGCAGGCATAAAAACACCAACCGGCCGTTGGCCTTGAGCTTGGCGAAAAAATCCAGCATGAAGCCGATGTAGCCGTCCTGGGTGTTGAACTGCGGCTCGTCGAACAAATGCACCAGCGGTGAATCGCTGTGCGCGTGGGCCAGCATGAAGTCGGGTTTGGTCTTTTGAAATGACCGCACCTGGTAGGACTGGTGGTAGTGGATGGCCAGGCGGTCGCGCTCGCGTGTGCGCACCTGGTGGATGTCCTGGCCGTTCACCAGCACGCGGCCCGCGCTGGGCAGGTTGCTACCGGTGATCAATTCGAACAGCGTGGTCTTGCCTGAGCCGTTGGGGCCCATGACGCCGACCACACAGGGCTGCTGCACCTCGAAGTCGGCGTTCAGTGAAAAGGTCGTGGTCTTGCGGAACACGCCGCGCTGGTATTGCTTGGCGAGGTTCTCGACACGTAAAAGTGGATGGCTGCTCATGCTGGCTCAAACTCCCAGAAGCCGCCGGCACAGGGCGGCGTCGTTACGCAGGTCGGCCGCAGGGCCCTCGTGGACGATCACGCCCTGGTTCATCACATAGGCGCGGTCGGCCACCTGCAGTGCGCTTTGCACGTTCTGCTCGACGACCAGCACCGCGATGCCTTCGGCCTTGAGCCGGCTGATGGTCTTCATCACGTCCTGCACCACCTTGGGCGCCAGGCCCTGGCTGGGTTCGTCAAACAAGACCAGGCCGGGCGAGCCCAGCAGCGCGCGCGAGATTGCCACCATCTGCATCTCGCCGCCTGAAAGGTTTTCACACTCGCGGTGCATCAGGTATTCGAGCGCGCTGAAGATGTCAAAACATTCTTTCTCGTGCCAGGCGCGAAAGCGTGTGGCCTTGCGCGCAATCGCAAGGTTGCGCGCCACCGTCAGGGTCGGGAAGATGCGCCTGTCGTCGGGCACCCAGCCCAGGCCGGCCTTGGCGATCTCGTGCGTGGGCATGCGCGTGATGTCGCGCGCGTCGAAGCTGATGCTGCCCTTGCGCGGCGGCGTCAGGCCCAGCACCGAGCGCAGCAGCGTGGTCTTGCCCGCACCGTTGGGGCCCAGCAGCGCCACCACTTCACCAGCGCCGACCTTGAGCGACACGTCGAACAGCACCTGCGTTTCGCCGTAGAAGGTGTCTATGCGCTCTACCGCTAGCATGCTTGCCGGCTGCGGCAGCGTATCGATGATGGGTTTGAGAACGGCGCTCATGCCAGCGCTCCCAGGTTGGAGCGGCGCACCCATTCGTTTTCGCGCAGCTGGGCTGGCGTGCCCTGAGTGATGACCTGGCCCCAGTGGATGACCGAGATCTGGTCGGCGAGCTTGAAGAGGAAGTTCATGTCGTGTTCGATGATCACAATGGTGAGCTGGCGCTTGAGTTCCTTCACCAGCTCCATCAGCCGCGCCGTGCCTTCAGCGCCGAGGCCGGCGGTGGGCTCGTCGAGGAAGAGCATGCGCGGCTGGGCCGCCAGCGCCACGCCGATTTCCAGCGCGCGGCGCTCGCCGTAAGAAAGGCTGCGGGCCGGCGTGCGTTCCTTGCCCTTGAGGCCCACGCGTTCCAGAATCGCGGCCGCCAGCTGCTGTGCCGTACTGTCCGCGCCCAGGTCGCGCCAGGGGTTGAAGCCCTGCCTGCGCACATGCGGCGTAGCCACCAGAACGTTGTCCAGCGCGGTGTAGCTGTCGAACAAATTCATGATCTGGAAGGAGCGCGACACGCCCTTGCGCGCGATCTCGCGCGGCGACAGGCCGGTGATGTCTTCACCTGCGAAGGTCACGCGGCCGCGGTCGGGCTTGTAGCGGCCCGTCAGCACATTGAAGCAGGTGGTCTTGCCCGCGCCGTTGGGCCCCATGATGCCGTTCAGCTCGCCCTCCTTGAAGCTGAGCGTGATGTCTTGCAGCACCACCTGGGCGCCGAAGCGTTTGGACAGGCCGCTGGCCTCAAAGAGCTTCACAGCGCACCTCCCGCCGCGGGGGCAGCCTTGGCAAGCGCGTTGCGCTGCGGCCTGGCCTTCCAGGCCTGCCATGCGCCGGCAATGCCCTCGGGCTTGAACAGCACCATGGCCATGAACACCAGGCCGTACCAGAGCAGCCAGGTCTCGGTGTAGGCGCCCAGCAGGTCACGCGCCAGGATGAAGAAGGTGGCGCCGATGATGGGCCCCCAGAAGCTCACCAGGCCGCCGCCGATGAGCACCATCATCACCACAAAGCCCGAGTTGTGCAGGCTCATGACGTTGGGGTAGGCCGACTGCTGCGCCATGGCGAACAGCGCGCCGGCCAGGCCCGCTACCGCCGTTGAGATCGTGAAGGCCAGCCACTTGTAGAGCCACACGTTGTAACCCACAAAGGCCGCGCGCATTTCGTTCTGCTTGATGGCGCTGAAGATGCGGCCCAGCGGTGAATGGATCAGCCGCCACAGGCCCAGCAGCACCCCCGCGAACAGCGCCAGGCAAAAGAAGAAGAGGGCGTTGTTGCCGGCGAGGTTGAAAGACACAAAACCGAAGTCGGCCGGCAGGCGCTTAATGTTGAGCAGCCCGTCTTCACCGCCGGTGACGGTATGCCATTTGTTGGCGACAAACCAGAACACCTGGCCGAAGGCGATGGTGAGCAGCGCGTAATAAATGCCGCGCCGGTGCGAGATGAACAGCGCCACCAGCGCGCCCAGCGCCGCCGTGACCAGCACTGCACCGGCCAGGTCGAACCACAGGTTGGGCCAGACCCTGAGCTGCAGCAGCCCGAAGGCGTAAGCGCCCGTGCCGAAAAACGCGCCATGCCCGAAGGAGGGCAGGCCGGTAAAGCCCAGCAGCAGGTTGTAGCCCAGCGCGAAGAGCACCCAGATCATGATTTCAAGGGCCAGGTATTGGTACAGCCCGACGCGGCCCACCCACAGCGGCGTGGACAGCAGCACCAGCAGGGTGATGAGCATGGGCAAAGGGATCAGCGGCGCGCGGCCGGGAGCGAGTTGCATGGGGGCCTTGTCTCCTGGTTTTTCTGGATGAGGGACGAACGGGGCAAAAAAAAGAAGCTGGACAAAACAGAATGTACGTTCTATTATTTAAATAAGCAAGAACATTTATTCTATTTTGATGCGATGCAGGCGATCCGGCCCATCGCATTTCGCATCCGAACTTCCCGAGGCGGCAAGCACATATGGATTCAGCAAGCAATTACGAAGAACTCAAAGCCCTGATTGGCCGGACTTACCCGGACATGTCCAAGCAGCTGCAGCGCATCGCACGCTTCGCGCTGGAGCAGCCCAATGAACTGGCCCTGGGCACGGTGGCCACGGTGGCCGAAGCCACCGAGGTGCAGCCCTCGGCCATGATCCGCTTCGCCAATGCGCTGGGCTACGGCGGTTTTTCGGAGATGCAGCAGGTGTTTCGCGGCCACTTGCTGGAGCGTTCCGACAGCTACCGTGAGCGCATAGACCAGATGCGCCGCAAGCAGCTCAACGGCGAGCGCGCGCCGGCCGGCGTGCTGCACCAGCTGGTGGGCGAGTCGGTGGCCGAGCTCGGCCACCTGGAAGAAAACATTGCCCAGGCCGACCTGAAAGCTGCCGTCAAGCTCATGGCCTCGGCGCCGCGCATCCATGTGCTGGCTCAGCGCCGCGCTTTCCCGGTGGCCGGCTACCTCGCGTATGCACTCAGCCAGCTGGAGCTGCGCACCCATTTACTCGACGGCACGGGTGGCATGCTGCGCGAGAGCCTGCGCTCCATCGCACCCGGCGACGTGCTGATTGCCGCCAGCTTTCGCAACTACTCGCCCGAAGTCATCGAGGCCGCGGCCACGGCCGCCAAGCTGGGCGCCTCGGTGATCGCCATCACCGACGGCCCGCTGTCGCCGCTCAAGGCGCATGCCGAAGTCTGCCTGGAGCTGGCCGACGATTCATCCAAACCCTTTCGCTCGCTGGTCGCGCCGCTGTGCCTGGCGCAGGCGCTGGTGGTTAGCACCGGCCACCAACTGGCCGAGCAGGGCGCGGCCAAGGGCAAAGGCAAGGCCAAGCCCGCACGCAAGGGGGCTGCATGAGCCGCCCGCTGGACCTGATCTGTGTGGGCCGCGCCGCCGTCGATTTGTACGGCGAACAGATCGGCGGCCGCCTGGAAGACATGCAGAGCTTCAGCAAGTACCTGGGCGGCTCGCCGGCCAATACCGCCGTCGGCGTGGCGCGCCTGGGGCTCAAGCCCGCCATGCTGACGCGCGTGGGTGATGAACACAACGGCCGCTTTGTGCGCGAAACCCTGGCGGCCGAGGGCGTGGATGTCAGCCATGTGGCGACCGATCCCAAGCGCCTGACTGCGCTGGTGTTCCTCGGCATCCAGAACCAGGACACATTCCCGCTGGTGTTTTACCGCGACAACTGCGCCGACATGGCCATCAGCCCGAATGATTTCGATGCGGCCTTTATCGCCTCGTCCAAGGCGCTGCTGATTTCGGGCACGCACCTGTCGCAGCCGCTCACCTATGACAGCTGCACGCGCGCGATGGCCATGGCCAAGGCTGCCGGCACGCGCGTCGTGCTGGACATCGACTACCGGCCCGTGCTCTGGGGCCTGACCAGCCCCGGCATGGGCGAGCAGCGTTTTGTGCCATCGGGCGAGGTCAGTGCGCACCTGCAAACCGTCATCGGCCAATGCGACCTGGTGGTGGGCACGGAGGAAGAAATCCACATCGCCGGCGGCAGCACCGACACGCTCGCCGCCCTGCGCCGCCTGCGCGAGCTGACGGCCGGCACGCTGGTCGTCAAGCGCGGCCCCATGGGCTGCGTGGTGTTCGAAGGCGCGATTCCCGATTCCCTCGAAAAGGGTTTGCAGGGCCCGGGCTTTCCGGTCGATGTCTTCAACGTGCTGGGCGCGGGCGATGCCTTTATGTCGGGATTTTTGCGCGGCTGGATTCCGGGCGAGCCGCTCGAGCGCTGCTGCGCCTACGCCAATGCCTGCGGTGCGCTGGTGGTTTCGCGGCACGGCTGCGCGCCGGCCATGGCGAGCTGGGAGGAGCTGCAGTTTTTTCTCAAGCACGGTTCGGCCACGCGCCGCCTGCGCGAAGACGCGAAGCTGGAGCACCTGCATCGCGCCAGCACACGGACGCGGCGCTGGGAAGAACTGGTCATCCTGGCCTTTGACCACCGCATGCAACTGGAAGAGGTGGCGGCGCGCCACGGTGCGGGCAACGGACGCATTCCTCTTTTCAAGTCCCTGATCGCCGAAGGCGCGCGGCGTGGCGCAGGCCAGCGCGCCGGTGTGGGCGTGATCGTCGACGGACGATTTGGCGAAGACGTGCTGCCCACGGTGACCGGCAAAGGCTGGTGGGTCGCCCGGCCCGTCGAGCTGCCGGGCTCGCGCCCGCTGCAATTCGAAGCCGGCGCCGGCCTGGGCGCCGCGATGCGGACCTGGCCCGGCGAACACGTCGCCAAATGCCTGGTGTATTACCACCCGAATGACACGCCGGCCCTGCGCGAAAGCCAGCTGGCCAAACTGGCCGAACTGCAGCACGCCAGCGTGGGCAGCTTTCATGAATTCCTTATCGAGGTCATTCCGCCCAAAGACATGCCGGCCGACGAAGACACCGTGCCCCTGGCGCTGGCGCAGATCTACCAGGCCGGCATTCTCCCCGACTGGTGGAAGCTGCCGCCGGCCGCCAGCGCCGCCGCCTGGGAAAAGATCGCGGCGGTCATCCACCAGCACGATGCCCATTGCCGCGGCGTGCTGGTGCTGGGACTGGAAGCCAGCGAAGAAAAACTGGACCAGAGCTTTCGCATCGCGGCGCCGCATGCCATTTGCCGTGGCTTCGCCGTGGGGCGCTCCATCTTTGCCGAGGCCGCGGCCGGCTGGTTCTCCGGCGCCATGGACGACGCGGCGGTGGTGGCGAATGTCGCCGAACGCTATGCGCGGCTGATCGCGCTGTGGGACCAGGCCAGGACGGGCCAACGAACCGGCGTCTCAAGCAGCGCGGCCGAGGCCGTGAGCTGACGCGCACCAAGAAGCAAAGAAACAAAAAGCAGAGAAATACACCGGAGACAAGAGATGACACCCCGAAT
>Ga0307408_100001295_pt1 | contig 18713 bp, 13 predicted proteins | sample 322Cmetagenome_FD_202116 | JGI IMG/M metagenome (GOLD analysis project Ga0307408, IMG submission 202116) | Maize rhizosphere microbial communities from greenhouse at UC Davis, California, United States - 322HYB-C-3 | ecosystem: Host-associated > Plants > Roots > Rhizosphere > Soil | place... | reverse complement strand
GCCGACTGCATATCCAGCCAGCCTAACTGGTTGGCCTGACGTGGTAATTTACAGGTATCGAAAGCTATATTGGTATAATGCTTCGCGATAGCAGCACCTAATCCCCGGCTACCGGAATGGCTCAGGATGGAGGTATACTTTCCGGCAGCTATTCCCAACTCATTGTCGTCGAAGAGCTCAATTTCGCCGAATTCAACAAAATGATTTCCACTTCCAGACGAACCTAACTGCCTATATGCTTTTCCATGAAGATGTTTCAGCAGTGGCATGTTTCGAAACAGTTCATTTTCAAGCACTTCATGATCCTGTCTGAAATCCAAACCTCCTTCCATACCAAAATGTGTTTTGTTTTTCAGCGCCTGCTTAATCTGAAAGGCATAGCGCTTCAAATAGCTATCGCCAGCATCGAGTATAGACAAAGACATTCTGCAACCAATATCCATCCCAACAGCATAAGGAATTACAGAATTATCGGTAGCCAAAACGCCACCTATCGGCAAACCGAACCCCATATGCGCATCCGGCATCAGTGCAGCCTGTATACTTACCGGTAACTGAGCTGCCAGTTCTATCTGTCGTTTGGCTGAAGCTTCAATGAATTTGCCGCCGTAAATCTTAACAGGAACAGGATGATCTAACAGTTCGCATGCTTTTACAATGCGCTGTTCGATTTTGCCAGCAAACACTTCGGCTATTTTGCCTGTAATCTCATCATTAAGATATTCAAGAGGATTTGTTCTGAGTTCGGCGAGCAAAGCCAACTGTTCGGCTTTAGTTTGATGTTTAAAATGTTTACTAAAAATATTTATCGCAAGGCTTCGGGCCTTGTCGTTTGTATAACCTATTTTACTTAGGTCTTTTGTTTTTAAAAAATTGCCCATAAAAGGATTAAAATTCCTTTCGCAGACAGCGAGACTTGCTTTCTCTTCTGATAAAAGAAAACATTCGTGATCCGGAATTGTCTCCGATCATCCGCCGTGAGCGAAAAATCAAAAATTTGTTTGAATTCTGATCATTCGTTCCATCTGATAAATGGAATATACCCTTTGGCAATGCCTGGCATTACAGTAAGCTAAAAATGAGATAACACATAGCAATAAAGCTGTAGAAGCTAATCGAAAGGGGCTATATGTGAATATGCGAAGTCATGATTCCTGAGTATTTATTGTTTTGGAATGCGTCGCAAAGATATAAATGTTTTCTGAGATAAGAAATCGGTAAATCTAAGTTTTAGCAGAATGTTTTTTGGGGAGGGATATGTTCGATTCGCCCAATCCCGCCGTCGAGCTAACAATAAAGGAACAACAGATTTCAGAGCGTGTTAATTTTAACACAGAGAGCACGGAGGAGGCGCAAGGGGCACATAGAATTTCTGACACAAAGGGTTAAGCGAGGCTTAAAAAGAGATCACAGAGTCAGGCGCTTAACGGGCAGGTTGTATAGAATTTTGATTTGACTTGTTGAAATAGAATAGAAACAGAGACAAGGTATTAAATACTGTCTCCGCTTTTATTATGATTAGAAATCTAATACTAAGCCTTTACCACTTCTGTACTTGTAGAAAAACTGTTGGTTTTGCGTTTTACCAATTCGCTGACTCTATACACCAGGAACGCACAAAGGACGATAATAACGGAAACAACGATTCCTAAAATATGGTAATTCTGAAGCGGACTATGTTCTGATTTTTGAGTGACGATTAATCCGGCGGCCACCGCAGCCAAACCTCCTGCCATTTGCTGTAGCGAGGAATTGATACTCATAAATGCGCCACGGTCTTTCATTTCGGGCACACTGGTAGTGAGTGCTGTTGCAGGAACCATTCTGCTCATAATTCCCATAAATAACACCATGTTAATTGCAATTACCTCCCATAATGGAATAGGCGATAAATTTGTATATATCAAAATCATAACGATAGCCAGCGCCGAACCAATGGCAAATAGTTTAAACTTGTCGATAGTGTCGCTTAAACGACCAATAAGAGGCATAATTACAATAGAAGCCAGTCCGGTGAACATAAACACCATTGGAAGTTGCTTTTGCGTAATGTTTACATTATTTACCAGATACGCGCTACCGAAAGGCATCAACATGAAACCGCCCACAGAAAGCAATGCCGTTGCAGAAAATGCTATTTTATATGATTTATTGCTTACGGTATGTATGAGATGCTCGAATGGGTTACGGTCAGATTGCAGGGCCAGATGTTCGTTTATTGGCTGTATCTTCACAATAATTACAAGGTAAATAAGTACTGCCAGCACAACAATCATCAAAAATGTGGCGTGCCATCCCCAAAGATTAGCGATATAAATCCCAATTGGAATGCCCAATACCTGGCTGGCAGCAAATGCCATTTGTACGGTCCCCATTACTCTACCCCGCTGATTAAGGCTAAATAAATCGGCTACAATGGCCAAAGAAATTGAACCAATTACGCCGCCGAATAAGCCGGTTACAATACGAGCTACTAAAAGGAAAGTATAGCTGGGCGCAAGACCGCAGGACAAAGTCCCGATGATAAAGCCAGCGTAGAAAAACAATAAAAGCTTCTTCCTGTCGAATCTATCGGCAAATCCGGCTGCAAGAATTCCACTGATACCGGCACTAAAGGCATACGAAGAGACTACAAGACCAAAGCCCTTAGGTGATATATGAAGTGATTTCATCAAGACATCTCCCAGAGGAGAAAGGATCATAAAATCAAGCACTACTGTAAATTGAAGTAAGGCTAATATGGCGATAACCAGCTTTTGGTAAGATGAAAAAGCGGCAGGCAAATTGTCGTTGTGTTTCATTTATTTTTAAGATTGATGTTCTAAATGTGTTTCTATTCAAGTTCCTGGCAGTAAAAACCGGCTTCGGTAACCACGTCGATCAATTCCTGACAGGAACAATCGGGCTCAACAATGCGCAAAACGCAGTCAATATCCTGCCGATCCACGTTCCAGTCCTTGATTCCAATTTCCGTCATAATCTGTCCCACAGTAAATAAATCTTCAATGGAATGAATGTTTGTTTTAAAAACTAATATGTTTTGCATAGGCTATCGGGTTAGATTAAGTATTAGAAATCACTATTTTCTTAAACCTTTAACAACGTGGTCAAAAGTCTGCCATAAAATAGCATCTGTTAATGTAAAAGGTTTTCCGCCGATACTCTTCCCTTCTGCATGGAAGCGCACCAACGTATATAAGGGGGCAAATGCGACCGACCAAAATACTTCCAGGGGCAGCGGTTCTACTTCTCCACGAGCAATGACATTCTTCATAAACGCACCCATAACCTTTTTAAATTCAGTAACAATGATGTCGTAGATTTCATCAATGTATGCCGAACCGCGCAATTGTTCGAAAAATAAAGCCGATAATGGATTTTGCAACATATAAGAAGATCTGTTTTTCCACTGCATTCTTAAGCCCTCCTCAAAAGAAGCTTCAGGATCAAAATCACCAAGCACAGATTCCGTTTGCTTCTTCGCTTCTTCTGCGGCAATTTTTATGATCAAATCATCCTTATCCTTATAATATATATATATGGTGGCAACAGAAATTCCACAAGCTTTTGCCAGCTTATTTACACTAAAATTCTCTAGACCTTCTTTCACAATCAGCTCAATGGCCTTTTGCTTTACGAGCTCTTCTTTCTGAGTATTCCTGGTTCGCATATAGACCGCAAATATAAGTGAATATTCACTTAGTTATGAAATTTATTTAAGAAGACTGTTTTTCGGTTTATTACATTCTCAGGAGCGATCGGTACTGGCGGCTAAGAAAATGGTGCAGGTTGCTGCTCAAATAACGGCCTCCATAGTCTTTCCATCCTTGCCAATAAGCTGGCAGCAGTATTAAAGTTATAAGATAGATTGTGCGAGGTAAATATTTAAATGGGCGAATTAAGCTCGCCCTAACAAATTATTAAAAAAACACTTCTGGCGGTTCGGGCAAATACATCCAATGTGTTACCTCTCCCAGATCGGCTTCTGTATGTTTTTTTATCTCAAAGTCCCATTCTCCTTTCTCGTGATAATACCATCCAATTCCCATATAAAAGGTATTCGTACATACCAGAAGATCCTTGTCTTTTTCAGGAAGACTTTCATTAATTGAAATCCACTTCATTCTTTATAGAAATTTAAAATCCTTACCATCAAATAATCCTTTATCGCTCAATTTCAATTCAGGAATCACCAATAGCGCCATGAACGATAGCGTCATGAACGGGGATGCTAAATTAGAACCTAAAGCCTTAGCAGCCGCATCTATTTTTTTATATTTTTCTGCTACCAAATAGCCATCCTCGGCAGACATTAAGCCGGCAACAGGCAGAGGTAATACAGAAACATTCACGCCATTGATACATGAAACACCGCCTTTACAATCTATTAATTGATTTACGGCCAAAGCGATACTGTCATCATCAACTCCAACCACCACTATATTATGACTATCGTGCGCTACGGTTGAAGCAATTGCACCTCGCTTTAAACCGAAGTTTTTAATAAATGCTTTAGCTACCGGTGCTGGATGATAGCGGTTTACGACAGCTATCTTTAAGATATCACGCTCCAAATCAACCACAATTTCATCGTTCTGTATTTTCGGTTGCAAAAGAAGTTTGTTGGTAATCAGTTGTCCTTCTAAAGCTTCAATAACCGGAATAGTGTTATCAATCTGGGGAAAGCCTGTATGTTTTACTTTAAAATCAGATGCAATCTGGCTGGCACAATTAAACTGATTAAGCGGCTGTAAATTTCCATCGCTGACGAAGATTTTTGAGACACCCGCTTCTGCCACCAATTCACCATTCACGTAGGTTTGCAAAGTTTCAAAATCCCGAAGATTTTTTAGGATTACAAAATCGGCATAATCGCCAGCCTTTAATAAACCTACTTTTAGCTTATAATGCTCTACCGGGTTGATGCAAGCAGCTTTCAATATCTTAAAAACGTCTATGCCCTTTGCCTGTGCACGGGCACAAAGCTGATTGATATGCCCATCTACTAAACTATCGGGATGTTTATCGTCACTGCAAAACATAATCTCATCAGGATAGTCATTTAATAAGACGATGAGCGCTTCGAAATTTTTGGCAGCGCTTCCTTCTCTGATAAGAATTTTCATTCCAAGCTGCAGCTTTTCCAATGCTTCCTCAGTGGTGAAGCATTCATGATCTGTACTTATGCCGGCACTTACATATTTTTTCAATGCTTCGCCTCGCAAACCAGGCGCATGTCCGTCAACAGGCTTGCCGTATCGTTTTGCTGCATCAATCTTTGCCAACACTTCAGCATCATCAAACAAAACTCCCGGAAAATTCATCATCTCACTTAAATAAACGATGTCTTTATTCTGTAGCAATTTATCTACATCGGAAGCATTTAACTCGGCTCCGGCAGTTTCAAAAGAAGTAGCGGGCACGCAGCTTGGTGCACCGAAATTGAATTTAAATGGAATCTTTTTCCCATCTTCAATCATAAACTCCACCCCTTCCATGCCGTTTACGTTGGCAATCTCGTGAGGGTCGCTAACCGTGGCTACTGTGCCGTGTACCACAGCCAAACGGGCAAACTGAGATGGAATAAGCATGGAACTCTCGATATGAACATGGGCATCTACAAAGCCAGGTATGATGAAGTGTTCAAGCTCTTCACCTGGTAGTTCTTCCACAGAAACGATTTTATCGTTCTCAAATGATAGCATACCCGGGTAAATCCTTTCGGATTTTATATCTACAATATTTGCTTTTATTGATTGCATATTTTAGCTACAACTTCGTGTTAAACGCCGCCAAGATAGCAAATGCATCGTAATCCAAAAAGTTGGAGAAAGGAATGAAAAGAGATGAATTATACAGAAAGCGGGGTGCCGACTGTTGATGTAGACGATTTTTTGAGGAAAGTCCTTGATGTCACTATTATCTGAAAGCGCTTCAAGATCTCCATTGATAAGCTTATAAAGAAAGGCAGTCTTTAGCCCAATTAATGGCCTAGCTACATTAAAAGATTAACAATTTGATATTTATCGATTTCCGTCCAAGCTTATTTTAGCTGGCGACTTCCGACCTAAAGAAGTAAAATACTTCTCGAAATTAAGGTAAACGAAATAGCTAAACGCCACTGTTCCAATCGCAGAAATACAAATAACCACCAAAACTGGAATAGTGAAAAATCGTTCGCCAACTACTGAGCAAATTTTGTTAACAATACGGTAAACCAATGGATGAAGCAGATAGATAGAATAACTTGCATGCCCCAACATTAAAAGAAACCTATTGACAAAGGCGGGCAATTTAAACTGGCTTTTATAAACTCCGATACAAATCCCGATAGAAGCCAACACAAAAACAAGCCTGTTTACTCCGGTAGCCAATTCAACACGCTCACCTACTGTTGGATATAATACAAAAATCAGGAAGGAAAACAAGAGAATAAGTTTGCCTTGAATGCTCGACATTTCTGACTTCTTTAACCAGCCACCAATTCCAACACCGGCAACAAATAAAAAGAATTGATTGAGCGGATTAGTATATGCATGCCATTGCTCGTAAAACTCGATACGTGGGTCAATTACATTGAATGCAAAATGAACTAAAATGGCAAACGACAACAATAAAGTGGCGTAGAAAAAGGTGTTCCAGCGCCTCAGGAATAAAATTAAAGGCGGAAACAATAGGTAAAACGTCAGCTCATTACCAATAGACCAGGATCCGTAAGTAATGGTTTTTTCCCAATTCCAAAAAGCGAAAATACCCGTAATGTTTGAAAGGAGAACTAATGGATCAGGAAGATGTCTTTCTAATATAAGTGTAAACGTGATAGACAACCATAACAAAGGGAAGATTCTCAAAATACGTTTAAGGTAGAAATCCCAAACGCTCTCCCAACTACTGCGAAGTTTATCATTGTAAACATGATATAACGTAAGGCCACTTAATACATAAAATATAGAAACGCCGTACATCCCCACTCTGGTAAAAACTCCATTTGATGGTTCAACGCCGTTATTCCATAAGTTATAATGGAAAAACATTATACCAAGTGCACAAATTCCCCTTAAATAATCTAAACCAGATAAACGTTGCATAAACAATTATGAGAGCTTTTATTAAAAAATAGATAAAAGCAAACTAGGCCCCTTCAAAATCCCCTCTTCATCTTCGGATCTCTCCAAATCACGTTTGTGCTTGCAAATATAGGACCAAAACGCCCTAATAGTCATTCAGAATTGATTTTCCCAATTTTTAGCCATTCAGCTTCCGTTGCAATTATTAATATTTCAACGTGCATGGCCTAAATACGTTACAACATTAAGTAATTTTTAATAACCGTGTCCAATTTTAAAGTAATTGTAATTTGAGGGCCGGATTGTTTCCTTTGCCGATTTTGTTATTGAGCTAACCGCGTTGTTGTTTTTCTTACTCAATTAGGGTAAAGATCTCGCCCGGATTCTGTATTTGTATTTTCAATAGCTTAAGAATATATCTATTATTCCGGGCCAGCTTTTTTAAAACCTATAGTTTGAACTAGTGTTAAGAATTTGAGGTCTATATATCCAAAACTGTAATATAGAGGCTGTTGAATTGCCTGGAGGTGAAATCGTATAATAAAGTAGATGAAACTTTGTAACATTCTTTTAATGACATCAACTTTAAGCCCAACTCAAATCTCTATCTTTAAAGGCTAATTAATGAGAGCCTTAATTATTGTTTTACTTGTTTGTTCGTTGGGAGTTGCTGCACAGGAGAAACCTTATGCCCGCAAGGTGATAAAGGAACTTTCTTCCAGTAAATATTTTGGAAGAGGGTATTCCAGGAATGGATTGCAAAAAGCAGAAGACTATCTGGTAAGGGAATTGAAGCGACTGCAGCTCACTCCCATGCATGATAACAGTTTCCTGCAGGAATATTCTTTCGCTGTAAATACCTTTCCCGGCAAAATGAATCTGACCTTAAACGGTCGAAAATTGAAGCCGGGAGCAGATTTTATAGTCCACCCGGAAAGCGTGGGACTGAGAGCTGAGGGAAATCTTGCACGAAAGGATAGTGTTCACTTTTATAATGAAAGCAGCAAGTTCAAGATCACTTTAAAAAACAAATTAACATGGTCTGTATCAACCAAAGAGTCGGACCAAACTGAAGTTATCATTAATAAGAAAACTTTCACAGAACAACCGCATTCATTTAAAGTAGATATTCAAAATAAGTTCATAGAAAATTTCAAGGCAAACAACATCTGCGCTTTAATCAGAGGTAAGCGGCGTCCGGATTCCTTGCTTTTACTAACCGCTCATTATGATCACTTAGGAGGGATGGGGTCTAAAACTTACTTCCCGGGTGCTAATGACAATGCCAGCGGGGTAAGTCTTCTGCTTAACCTTGCTAAATATTATTCAAAAAATCTCCCCGATTACAGCATCGGCTTTATATTTTTTTCTGGCGAAGAAGCTGGTTTACTGGGTTCAAAATATTTTACAGAAAATCCACTAGTTGATCTTTCTCATGTTCGATTTTTGATTAACCTCGATCTGACGGGGACTGGCGATGAAGGAATTACCGTAGTAAACGCCACCGAGTACAAAACAGAATTTACGCTCTTAAACCAGTTAAATCAGCAGAAAAACTATTTAACTAAGGTTAATTCACGGGGAAAAGCATCCAGCAGCGATCATTATTGGTTTACAAAGAAGGGAGTTCCGGCTTTTTTCATTTACACTAATGGAGGCATCAAAGCGTATCATGACATTTATGATAAGGCATCAACGCTACCGCTTACAGAATTCGATGATTTTTTCCTGCTTTTGAAAGACTTTAATAGCCGGATAATGAATGAAGGATCGTACAAAAATTAATCCCTCAATTTTTTGCAAAAAACCATCTATTCTCTGACAATACAACACCTATTTTCAACCCTTCAAAAACATAATTTATGAATATTGAAACCATCGCCATCCACTCTGGAAATAGAATTGATCCGCATACAAAAGCCGTTGTTCAACCAATAACGCTTTCCACAACTTTCGAACGCGGAGAAGATGGTCAATATCCCGGCGGGCACATATACACAAGAATGTCTAATCCGAACAGAGTTTCACTTGAGAATGTGCTTGCGAAGCTGGATGGAGGCGAAGATGCCTGTGCTTTTTCATCAGGAAACGCTGCTGGCTCAGCAATATTTCAATCGCTGGAACCAGGATGTCATGTTATAGTTCCTGCGGATATGTATCATGGATTAAAAGCCTTAATTATCGAGGTCTATTCGAAGATACTTGATATAAGCTTTATTGACATGACGGATATTGAGCTGCTGAAAAAGACGATTAAGCCCGATACCACTAAGTTGATATGGATTGAAACTCCCTCTAATCCATTATTAAAAGTATCAGATATTAAAGAGATCTGTAAAATAGCCAAGGCCCGCAACATTATTGTTTGCTGCGACAATACATTTGCTACACCGGTTTTTCAAAGGCCGTTCGAGCTTGGGGCTGATATGGTTATGTATTCTTCAACTAAATATTTTGGCGGTCATAGCGATGTTTTGGGTGGAGCCCTTGTAACTAAAATTAAAAACCCTCAGTGGGATCATATTCGAAGGATTCAAGCTCTGGCTGGCTCTGTACCCTCTCCGTTCGATTGCTATATGACTGTTCGTGGCTTAAAAACGCTTCCTTATCGAATGCGAGGACACGCATCAAATGCTTTGGCAATTGCTAGTTTTTTACAAAATCATCCTGAAGTTGAAAACGTGTTTTTCCCTGGATTGCCTACCAATCAGTATCATACAATTGCACGATCGCAAATGAGTGACTTTAGTGGCATGCTATCATTTACTTTAACAGCGGGTGAAGCAAAGGCAAGAAAAGTAGCGAATTGCCTAAAAATAATTTCGCAGGCAACAAGCTTGGGTGGCGTAGAAAGCTTGATAGAGCACCGGGCATCAGCCGAAGGACCAACAAGCACAACTCCTACTAATTTATTACGACTTTCTGTTGGCCTTGAACACATTGATGATCTGCTTGCCGATCTTGAGCAGGCTCTAAAAGCATAGACGACTTGACTATTGCGCAATGCTTGACTTGTGCATTTAATATATTATACAATTCTACAGAAAGCTATTATATTTGCCCCGCCGATTAAAATGTTGGTTGTCAATACCCCTCAAAAGGTTTTGATTTATAAAGAAGCGGTGAGAGATCAGGCTCAATGACCCGCTGACAACCTAACCGGCTCATACCGGAAAAGGTGCCAATTCCTGTTCCCTGCCCAGAGTTAGGGAAAATATAAATTGTTAAACCATGAAGAAAGATCTTAACAAATCCACCCCTTTCGGGGATCAATCGCTTCTTATCCAAAGGGTAAATTTCTGGTATGCACTTCAGTATTCAAATCCTTTTCTGATGTGATGTTGTGACTTGATTATCAATCACAAACAATCCTTAAACATAAGCAAATACATTATTTACAGCTAATTAAGCTTTCATAACCGTTTAAGCAACGGACATTGAGAGGAGAAATACATGAGTATCCAAAATTACAAACACACTACTTCTTTTATACTTGATAACGGGCAGATACTTGATGAACTTGAGATTGCATATCAAACCTGGGGCAAACTAAGTCCTGATGCAGATAATGTAATATGGGTAATTCATGCACTTACAGCCAATTCTGATGTTTTTGATTGGTGGGATGGTCTTTTTGGTGAAAACAAATTGTTTAACGAAGAGGAACATTTCATTGTATGTGCAAATGTACTCGGCTCGCACTACGGTACAACATCTCCTTTGAGCGTTAATCCATCTACGGGCAAAGCTTATTTCCTGGATTTTCCAAATTACAACGTGAGAGACATGACGGCTGTGCAAAAAATACTGGCTGACTATCTGAACATAAAAGAGATTAACACTCTTATTGGCGGTTCTCTGGGTGGCCAGCAGGCTGTGGAATGGGCAATTGCTGAGCCTTTCAGGATAAAGAATCTTATTCTGATGGCAACTAACGCTAAACACTCTCCTTGGGGAATTGCTTACAATGAAAGTCAGCGTTTGGCGCTTACTAGCGATCAAACCTTTTTCTCCAACACTCCGGAAGGTGGCAGCAACGGTTTGAAAGCAGCAAGAAGCATTGCTCTTTTATCCTACAGAAATTATGAAACCTATGCCATCTCACAACAGGAGGCTGATGATAATAAAACTGAAAACTTCAGGGCTTGCAGTTACCAGAAATATCAGGGAGATAAACTGGTAAAACGCTTTAATGCTTACAGTTACTGGTATCTAAGCAAAGCGATGGATAGTCATAACGTAGCCCGGGGACGTGGTTGTGCTGAAGATGCACTTAAATGTGTGAAAGCTAAAACACTTGTTATTGGTATTACTTCAGATCAGCTTTTCCCCACCGTAGAACAGCAGTTCCTGGCTAAACATATACCAGGTGCATTGTATTCCGAAATCCACTCTTTTTACGGGCACGACGGCTTCCTGATCGAAACGCAAGCCCTTACCAAGGTTATTACGAAATTTCTTGAGATTGAATTTTTACAGACACAATGCGACTAATTCACACTAATCCCATAAAGAAAAAAGCCTGATTTGATCGTCTCAAATCAGGCTTTTTTCTTAAAATCATTTCAGTTTAAAAACTGTTAATCATGCTATTATGAAGTGTTTTTGCAGTCCAATATCCACTGGCAATGATACGACGGATGGTAAATAAAGGATCATTTTCATCACGTTTAGTTGATAAAATATAAGCAGATTTGAAGCCACGTTTTTTAAGTTCGGGAATCGCTTCTTTGTTCCACAAACCGAAAGGATAAGCAAAATACTCAATCTCTTTTCCCGTTATTTCTTCTAATCGTTTAGTTGGCTTGTCAATTTGCTGCACCCAATCTTCGGCCACGTATTTCTTCACGTTTTTGTGATCATAGGTGTGACTTCCAATTACATTTCCTTCATCGGATAATTGCTTGATCTGATCGCTGCTCATGTATTTCACCTTACCCATGCGACCGATGGAAACAGTCATGATATAATATACTGCCTTGTAATTGTACTTTTTCAATTCAGGAGCAGCTATTGTGAATTGGTCCATGTCGGTATCATCAAAGGTTATCATTACAGGTTTGGAAGGAAGTGGATCTCCATAAACCAAATAATCGTAAAGCTGATCTGGCAGAATGGTATGATAACCGCTATCGGCCAGCATTTTTATATGCGACTTAAATGTAGCAACCGGGGTGATATAATCCTTTGCTGTTTGCGAGTCTTTAGCTCTCCAATCGCGAATTTGGTGGTAGCATAAAATTGGCACCTGTTTACGTGCTAAAATTGTTGCGGCATCAGCTGGTTTCCTGTCTTGTTTCGCTGGGTTTGCCTGGTAGTTTTCGGCGGTGGTTCCCTCCTTCTCATTTACAGCCGCGGCCGTTGCATTGCTGGATTCGTTGCTTAACTTCTTATTTTCGCCGCAGGACGTAATTGCAATTGCTGCCGGTATGGCAAGGTAAATCAGAGATTTTGCTATGGTGTATTTCATAAATTTAATGTCGATTTGATATTCGCTGGGATTAGATTCCGGCTAAAATTACAACGCAAGATGCTTAGAATCTACATCCCTTCCTAGAAAAATAGCAGCTTTTTCATTGAAATTTTCCGGATTTTCAGTTGTATAAAATTCTGTGTTGCCGCCTTTGGAGCAGAGTGCTTCAATTTCCGGATGTCGATTGAGATAATCCTGAAGGCTTAAAGCTACAATTTCTCCCTGGGCAATAACATTTATCCCAGAAGGAACAAACTGTTTGATCTTATCTGCAAGTAAAGGATAATGTGTACAGGCTAAAATTAGCGTATCTAAATCAGGCGATTTGGCAAATATGTTATCCAGATTTTTTTGAATGAAATAATCAGCCCCGGAGGTATTAAACTCATTATTCTCTACTAAAGGCACCCACATTGGGCAGGCCTCCTGAACCACATTTACATCAGGAAAAAACTTGGCAATTTCGATCACATAAGATTCGGAACTAACCGTTCCCTGTGTTGCAAGAATGCCTACATTTTTACTTTTGGTAAGATCTCCCACCACCTCCGCAGTTGGCCTGATTACACCAAGTACTCTTCGAGTATCGTTTAAACGTGGTAAATCATTTTGCTGAATGCTTCTTAACGCTTTCGCGGAAGCTGTATTACAGGCTAAAATAACCAGCCGGCATCCCATTTCAAACATATGCTGAACGCACTCCCAGGTATACCTGTAAACAGTTTCGAAAGATCGGGTACCATAAGGCACTCTTGCATTGTCGCCCAGATACAAATAATCGTAAGCTGGCAACTGCTTTGCTATCTCACGAAAAACGGTTAAACCACCATATCCGGAATCAAATACCCCAATCGGGCCTGTAGTTTCAGCCATGCAGCGAAATTAGTCTATTTGGCAGCAAGAACAAAGGCACAAAGCTTCAAATTTCAATTCTCAAGGCTGTTTACAAGGCAATTTGAGTGGGCTTGTCATTAGCGTTTATACTTTTACAAAACTGTTACAAGGCCCAATTTTTATTTGAAATAGCTCTGCATAAATTAGCCTTTTAAAAATAAAAGCTCATTAATGAATTTAAGACTTATTGTTGCTGGTTTTCTGCTGTTGCCGATTTCGTTGAAAGCTCAAACATTGCAACTTTCTTCCTCTGAAATAAAACTCCGGCTCGAAAAATTAAATGTTACCGGAAGTGTTCTCTATATAGCTGCACATCCTGATGATGAAAATACCCGACTTCTCTCCTATTTATCTTCAGAACGAAAGGTAAGAACCGGCTATCTTTCACTAACAAGGGGTGATGGTGGCCAGAACCTCATTGGCCCGGAACAAGCTGAACAATTAGGCCTGATTCGCACCCAGGAACTTTTAGCTGCCAGACGAATAGATGGCGCTGAACAGTTTTTTACACGGGCAAACGATTTCGGCTTTTCGAAAACATCCACAGAAACATTTAAAATATGGGATAAGGAAAAAGTACTGGCAGATGTGGTTTGGATAATACGTAAGTTCAGGCCGGATGTAATTATTACCCGTTTTCCGGGAGATGCCCGGGCTGGTCACGGTCATCATGCGGCTTCTTCCATATTAGCGCAGGAAGCCTTTCTGGCGGCGGCAGATCCGATGCGCTTTCCTGATCAACTTAACGAGCTTAAGCCCTGGAAGACAAAACGAATTTTCTGGAACACTTTTAATTTTGGCGGAAATAACACCACGAGCGAAGATCAGCTAAAACTTGACGCAGGTGGCTTCAATGCACTTTTAGGTAAATCGTATGGTGAAATTGCATCCGAAAGCCGCTCCCAGCACAAGTCGCAGGGTTTTGGTGTTGCCCGGCAGCGTGGCGAAGCGTTGGAATACTTTGCATTTTTGAACGGGGAACCGGCATCAAAAGATATTCTGGATGGCGTAAATCAGGGCTGGGATAATTTCAAAAACGGAAAGCAGATCACAGACCTTATTCTTAAAATCAACAAAGAATTTAATATTGCTCAGCCTCAGCAGTCTGTTCCTGCTCTGCTTGAACTTCAGGGACTTTTTGCTGCTATAAATGATGAGAAATTGCGGGAACGTAAACTTAGCGAGCTAAATGAACTAATACTGGCAGCAAGTGGAATCTGGGTAGAAAGTTATTCCAATCAGTCATCGGTGGCACAAGGTGAAGATATACCCCTTCGCATTCAGGCAATATCGCGGACTATTTCAGGCTCAACGATCAGAATTTCTTACAAGGGACAAGTGCTTCAGCCAGCGACTCCCCTCAACCAAAATCAATTAAAAACAATTGAAGCCAGCATAAAAGCTGCCCGGATAACACAACCTTACTGGCTCGCCGAAAAACACCCTGTAGGCGAGTACACAATTAAAGATCGCGATTTTGTAGGCTTTCCAGAAAATCCAGATAGAGAAAGCTTACAAATTACTATAAATATTGGCGGTAAAAACATTGATATTCAGCGTCCTGTAGTTTACAAATTTACTGATCCTATCCGTGGGGAGGTTTATAAGAACCTGGATGTGACGCCCCCTGTAGTTTCAGAAATTCAAACATCATCGCTCTTGTTTTCTGATGATAAGGCTAAAGAACTGCATATTAAACTCAGCGCATTTAAGAATAATGCTAAAGGTGATTTAAAACTTACATTGCCTGCTGGGTGGAAAGCTGAACCTTCATCTATTCCATTCTTATTGGCAGCGAAAGGCGATGAGCAAACTTTTACATTCTTGATTTCAGCCGGTATAAAAGCTACAACCGGTAAGCTGCGTGCTGATGTCGTTATTGACAATCAAACTTTCAGCAAAGCTGTTCATCAAATTCAGTACGAACATATTCCTGCTATTACCTGGTACCCAGAGTCTGAAGCCAATCTGATTAAACTGGACATAAAAACTGCGGGTAAGAACATTGCGTACATCCCCGGAGCCGGAGATTTGATTCCGGATGCATTGAAGCAGATTGGTTACACGGTTACTTCGCTGAATCCGGCGCAAATTTTAAACACCGATCTTACACATTTCGATGCTATTATAACGGGAGTGCGTCTGTATAATACCAAGCCTGAAATGAAACATGCCAACGACAAACTTCTGCAATACGTTGATAATGGCGGTGTTATGCTAGTTCAATATAATGTAAACCAGCCATTGGTTACAAGTAATATTGGGCCCTACCCTTTTACCGTGACACGCAACCGGGTAACGGAAGAAGATGCAACGATCAATATTTTAAACCCGGAGCATCGAATTTTCAATTACCCCAACAAAATTTCAGAGAACGATTTCAGGAATTGGATACAGGAACGAGGCATTTATTATCTGAATGATATTAATGAAAAATATCAAACACCACTCTCCATGAAAGATACTGGAGAACAAGAACAAACAGGTGCACTGGCTATTACCGATTATGGAAAAGGACGTTTTGTGTACACTGGATTGGCATTTTTCAGGCAATTACCTGCCGGCGTTCCAGGCGCATACCGACTATTTGTGAATCTGATAAGCAAATAATATGGAAAGCAAAGAGGGTTTACCGCCGTTTATAAAATCCTGGAAACAGTTTTACTGGCTCATATTTGTTTGGTTGGTACTTTTAATTCTCCTGTTTTATATCATAACCACCGTCTATTCATGAGTGTAATTGACTGGCTGGTTTTGGCCGCTACCCTGCTACTTGTAGTTACTTACGGTGTTGTAAAAAGCCGTGGCAATAAAAATCTGGACTCTTATTTTCTGGGCGGTCAATCGTTACCCTGGTACCATGTGGGCTTGTCTGTAATGGCTACCCAGGCCAGTGCTATCACCTTTCTTTCGGCCCCGGGACAGGCCTATTCTGATGGGATGCGCTTTGTGCAATTCTACTTTGGCCTGCCACTGGCCATGATTGTGCTGTGTATTACCTTCGTTCCCATATTTCATAAGCTAAAGGTTTTTACTGCTTATGAATTTCTGGAACAGCGTTTTGATGTAAAAACCCGGGTACTTACAGCATTCCTGTTTTTGCTACAAAGAGGACTTTCAACCGGTATTTCCATCTATGCTCCGGCCATTATCCTGTCTACCATATTAAATATCAGTCCGCTTTATACAACGCTTTTTATGGGGAGCCTGGTAATTCTCTACACGGTTTATGGAGGAACTAAGGCCGTTTCGTATACTCAGCTACTGCAAATGGCCGTAATCTTTTCGGGCTTATTTGTTGCCGGCGTAATGGTTGTACAGCTTCTTCCCTCTAATGTGGGATTAGGAAAGTCGCTACACATTGCAGGCAGCATGGGCAGAATGAACGTTATTGACTGGAAGTTGGACTGGAACAACCGTTACAACGTTTGGAGCGGTATTATCGGTGGATTTTTCCTGCAGCTTTCATACTTCGGCACAGATCAATCGCAGGTTGGAAGATACCTTACGGGAAGCTCAGTCAATCAAAGTCGGCTGGGCTTGATCATGAATGCGCTTGTCAAAATCCCAATGCAGTTTTTAATTCTGCTTATCGGAGTGTTGGTTTTTACATTTTATCAATACCATAAACCGCCTATTTTTTTCAACAAGTTTGAGCTGAGCAAAATCAGAAACTCTGAATACAAAGCTGAATTCAGGCAGCTGGAGCAAGACTACTCGCAGGCTTTTGAGCACAGAAAAAAGCTGGTTTCGGAGTATGATAAAAACATTGAAAACTCTGTATTAAGGCAAGATATAAAGCTTGCGGAAACACAAATGCAGGACATAAAGAGCCAGGCTACTGCATTAATGGAGAAGAATAATCCGCAAGCAAATACCAACGACACCAATTATATTTTCCTTTCTTTTGTTACGCAATATCTTCCGCAGGGATTAATTGGCTTATTAATAGCAATCATCTTTCTGGCATCTATGGGATCTATTGCCAGTGCGTTCAATTCACTTGCATCAACCACCTCCATAGATATTTACAAACGACTCATCAATCCGAATGCTAATGAGCGCAGTTATCTTAACTTTTCGAGGGGGAGCACCATTGTTTGGGGACTTGTGAGTATTGCAATGGCCCTGTACGCTGGCAAAATGGGCAACTTAATTGAGGCTGTAAATATCCTTGGATCATTATTTTACGGAACCATTTTAGGTATTTTCGTGGTTGCCTTCTACTTTAAAAGTATTACTGGAAACGCTGTCTTTAAAGCAACTATTGTTACGGAAATACTTGTTTGCCTGGCTTATTACTTTGAAGTGATGGCTTATTTGTGGTTGAATGTACTGGGTTGTGTATTAATGGTTTGTTTGGGATATGTGTTTGAAAAATTGAGTATAAAACGAGTTGTTATGGTTGAAGTGCCTGTTGAGTAGTATTTGTCCTGGGCTTTTCAAATACAATATTAATAGCTAACTGATTAGGTTTTAGCACAGAGAGCACAGAGGAAGGCGCAAAGTTCACAGAGTTTTTAGGGCACAGAGAGGCTTTAAGCGGCGCTTAAAGGAAGAGAGCACAGAGTCAGGACAATTAGAGTGCTACTTTTAAACAAAATGCCTAAACTAAAATGGCTCAAAACAAGTAACATACAATAACACAACTCAGTTCCGCTGCTCGATCATGTTCCGAAGGGCATGTCGAGCTTGCAGATAATTAGGGATCTGCGATCCCCTGATAAACGAAAAAAGCCGGATTTCTTTGCGAGAGAAATCCGGCTTTTTACATAAAATGTTTTATTACTTTTTGCTAGCCTCAGTTATCAGCTTTTTGTTCAGCGCAACATAATCAGGATTTTTTTGCGCATCAGCTTTTTTCATAGAGCTTTCTGCACTAGCAATCGCTGCTTTTTTATCGCCTTTCTTAAGTTCAATCTTAGCTTTCAGGTGCTCTACCCAGTAAGCATCAGGTTGAGCTTTTGCGGCTTCCGTTACCCATGTTAATGCTTTGTTCAGATCGAGACCCTTGTCGTAATAATAGTTGGCTGCAAGAAAGTAAGGTTTCTTCTCCCCTTTCATTGCCTCGTCAATTGATGCCTGTATTTTGGTATCAATTTCGGCCTTTACCTTAAACCCTACAGCCGTATTAGCCCAAAGTAAGTTTATGTCAACCGTGTTGGGAGTTTGATCCCCGAATAAAATGGTAAACGATTCAACTTTAAACGGTATGCTCATTGGCTTAGCGGTAAATCTCAATAAATCATCCGCCGCATTGTAACCAATCGCACCCCATA
>Ga0307408_100001294_pt1 | contig 18746 bp, 17 predicted proteins | sample 322Cmetagenome_FD_202116 | JGI IMG/M metagenome (GOLD analysis project Ga0307408, IMG submission 202116) | Maize rhizosphere microbial communities from greenhouse at UC Davis, California, United States - 322HYB-C-3 | ecosystem: Host-associated > Plants > Roots > Rhizosphere > Soil | place... | reverse complement strand
GGTGAACTCGTCCAGCAGCTCGGGCCCGTACCCAAACCCGTGTCCGCTGTCACCGCGCGGCTGGGCTGCCCCTCCGGGCGCGCCGCCGAACACCGCGTTGATTTTCACCGTGCCCACGGGAAGCGAAGCGATGGCCTGCTGCGCGTGCGCGATCCTGCCGGTCAGGACTGTTGCCGCCAGGCCGTAGCGTCCCTCGGCAGCCAGCCGGAGGCCCTCGTCGAAGCTGTCCACCACCTGCACGGGTGCCACCGGGCCAAACGTTTCCTCCGTCATGATGTCCATGTCCGCAGTGCAATCCAGCAGGACGGTGGCCGGATAATGAGCGCCGGGCCCGCCCGGTACCGACCCGCCCTCGACGGCGCGCGCACCCTCCCGGAGCGCGTTTTCGACCTGGCGGTGCACCTCATCGCGCAGGCGGACGTCAACCAGGGGTGCCAGCGTGCCCTCCCGGTTCCGCCGGCGGGCTGCCTGTTCGAGGGCCTCACAGAAGGGGGCCGCGACTGCCCGGTGTACATAAATCCGCTCCACGGCCGTGCAGATCTGGCCGCTGTTGCTGAACGCGCCCACGGCCGTCTGCTCCGCCGCCCAGGCGGGGTCCACGTCCTCATCCACCACCAGCGGATCGTTCCCGCCGTTTTCCCGGATGACATGCGCCCCGGTCAGGTTTGATGCCTTGGCAATCCGCACACCTGCCGCAGTGGAGCCGACGTGGGCCACCACATCCACGCCGGCCTGTTCTGTCAGCAGGGCACCCACACCGGAACCGCCGGTCAGCGAAATCAGCACATCGGGCGGGAACGCCGCACCCAGGACGTCCCCCAGCATGGTCCCCAGGTGGGGGCACCGCTCGCTGGCCTTGTGCACCACGGTGTTACCGGTGACCAAGGCAGCGCCGATGAGCCCGCAAGCCACGGCCACGGGATCATTCCACGGCGTCAGCACCACCGCGACTCCGCGGGGCTCGGCCACGGTGTAGTCAGACGCAAGAGGGTGGCCCCGGAGGCTGTGCCCGCGGTGGACCGGCCCAAGTTCCGCATACTGTTCCAGCGTGGCGATGCCTGCCTCGATTCCGGCCAGTGCCTCGTCCACCGGGCGTCCGGTCTCGCGGTTGTTCATGCGGGCGAGTGCCGGTGCCGCTTCGGCCAGCGCACGTGCGGCGGCCCGGAGGAACGAACCCCGTTCGGCCGGCGGAATGGCAGCCCATGACTGAAGGGCCGCCCGCGAGGCATTGACAGCCTTGCGGACGTGAAGGGGCAAAGCTTCGGGCACGGCACCCACTTCCTCGCCGGTGCGGGGGTCGCGGATGACTATCAATTCATTGGCGCCATGGTGCATGCGCTGGACGATCGCGGACATGGGACTCCTTCCGAAGAGACGGCCGTGGCACCCTTCCGGGCAGGTGCCGGGCCAAACAGGCGGACCGGCCCCTATGAGCAGTCCCGTACCCCGGTACAGTCCCGTTTACACCCATCGGCCACCCCGGGTTTTCCCCGGCGGGTTTTGCCCGGCGGGCCTTGAGGGCGGAGATAGCCATGCGCCCTGATCCGAACTATGGTGGCCCCCACACACCATCGCCGCTCAGGCCACGGACGGCAGCGCGCGGGGTCGTCGGTCAGCGGGCGGTAGCGCCGGCGGAAGGAGGGGAATAACGACTTGGACGGAACTAGTACGGACGATGCGGTGCGCAGGGGCGTGGGTCCCGTGCTCGGAAAGTTCCACGGCGTCTCCCGCATCGCCGTGCTGCGCGGCGGCGGGCTCGGCGACCTGATGTTCGCCCTCCCGGCGGTTTCCGCGCTGAAGGCGGCCTACCCTGGTTCCACGGTGACTGTCCTGGGGACGCCGTTGCATGCCGCACTTGTGCAGGGAACAGCTGGGCCGGTCGACGACGTCCGGGTCCTGCCTTACTCAGAAGGCGTCCGTCCCGGGCAGGAGGATCCCGCCGCCTTGGACAGCTTCTTCGCCGACATGCGGCAGGAGGCATTCGACCTGGCGCTCCAGCTGCACGGCGGTGGCCGATATTCCAACCCGTTCCTCCTGCGGCTGGGTGCCCGCCACACTGTGGGCACGCAAACGCCGGATGCCACGCCGCTGGAGCGCAATCTGCCCTACGCGTACTACCAGCACGAGCCGCTGCGGGCACTTGAAGTGGCCGGCCTCGCCGGTGCGCCGCCCGTGGTGCTGGAAGCCAGCGTCCGGCCTCTGGCCCGGTTCGCCGTCCGCGCCGGGGAGCTGCTAGCTCTGGCAGCAGCCGAAGCGGCCGGAACAGCCGACTGGAAGGCGAGGCCCGTCGTCGTGATCCATCCCGGGGCGACGGATCCGCGGCGGCGCTGGCCCGCCGGGCATTTCGCCGAACTGGCAGCCGCCTGCGCCGCAGATGGTTGCCTGGTGCTGGTAACCGGCGACCACAGCGAGCGCCAGCTGGCAGCCGACATCGTGGCCGGCGCCGAGTCAGCCGGTGCCGGGCCAGGCCTGGTCCGGTCGATTGCCGGCGAAGCGGACCTTGGCACCCTGGCAGCGCTCCTGGTCCGCTGTGACGTGATGGTGGCCAACGACAGCGGTCCGCGCCACCTGGCCCAGGCCCTGGGAACACCCACCGTGGGGATCTACTGGGCAGGAAACCTGATCAACGCCGGCCCCCTGGGCAGGGCCCTGCATCGCGTCCAAATCTCCTGGCTGACGCACTGCCCGGAGTGCGGGGCGGACGTCACGCAGGTGGGCTGGACCGCTCCTCGCTGCGCCCACGACAGTTCGCTGGTGGCCGGGGTCCGGCCTGAAAATGTCTACAGCGACGTTCGCCTGCTCACGGCCATGAACCCTCATCTTCGTGGCAGATCAGCATCTCCCTGACCTCACAACCGCGCGGTTGGGACAAGGCGAAAAGGATCGCCTGCGCCACGTTGGCGGGGTCGTTCAGCCGGGAGTCGTCCTGGGGCTTGTACTTGTCCGCACGATCGTCGAAAAACCGGGTCTTCATGCCGCCGGGGATCATGGTGGTCACGCCGATCTCGCCTCCTGTTTCGGCGGCCAGCGCGTGGCTGAAGCCCACCACGCCGAACTTTGAGGCGCAGTACGCGGATGCTTCGGGGAGGGCCCGTTTGCCCAGGGTTGAGGCCACGGTGACCACCCGGCCGCCGGAGGCTTTGAGGTACGGCAGTGCCGCGCGCACCACGGAGACGGTGCCGAACAGGTTCACCAGAACCACTTGCTCCCAGTCTGCAGCCGGGACGTCCTCCAGCTTGCCGCAGCGGTCTATGCCGGCAGCCGTCACCACGGCGTCCAGGCCTCCCAGCGTTTCGGCCGCCTCCTGCACCGCCGCGGTGACTGCAACGCGGTCCGCGACGTCCACCTCAAAAGCTTTCGCGGCAGCGACATTCCGGATGTCCCGGTCCAGCACCACGGGCGTGCCGCCCGCCTCCAGTACAGCCTCGACGACGGCGGCACCGAGGCCGGAGGCTCCTCCCGTCACCAGCACCCTTCCGGGTCGGAAAACAGGCGCAGCAGAATTGCGGAAAGTCTCGTCGGTCATGGTGTTCCTCTCATTCGGGGTTGGCTTCATGATTCAGCTGACGCGCGACAGCGCGTCAGCGAGGTCGGTGGTGGAGCGCGACGGGTGGTAGGGCACAGTGGTGCAGCGTCCGCCCCAGCTTTCCACCAGGGCTGTTTCCGGCAGCTGCGTGACGTCGTAGTCGCCGCCCTTCACCCAGAGATCGGGCTGCAGCGCGGCCAGGCAGGCTTCAGGTGTGTCCTCGTCGAACACCATCACGGCGTCCACGAACTCCAGGGCCAGCAGCAGCTCCGTCCGGTCACCCTGGTTGAGGATGGGCCGTTCCGGGCCTTTGATCCGGCGCACGGAATCGTCAGAGTTCAGGCACACGATGAGGCAGTCGCCGAGGCTGCGGGCGGCGGCCAGGGCACGCGTGTGGCCGGCGTGCAGCAGGTCGAAGCAGCCGCCCGTGGCTACGACGATCCCGCCGGCCTCGCGCACGTTGCGGGCCAGTGCCAGCGCGTCCGTGTACCGTCCGTGCAGCTTGACCGGCTTCGGTTCACCGGCCATTCCGCCAACCCCTCCGTGCCGGAGGAAGGACGCGGCTTCCCGGACGGCCACCACGGCCGCGACATCGAGCGTGTGGCCTTCCATCAGGTGCACGGCGAGGCTGGCCGCCAGCCTGTCCCCGGCGCCGCAGGGATCCGTCACAGTGGTTTTGGGCGCCGGTATGGCCAGGCCAGGCTGGCCCTCGTCGTGTACTAGCATCGCGCCGTGGCTGCCCATGGTGACCATGACGGCGTTGCTTTGCCATTGCTCCCGGAGGGCCCGGGCGAGTGCCTCGGGGCCACCGTCGCCTTCGGCCTTGCCCGCAGCCAGGGCGAAGCTTCGGGCAAAGGTTCTCGCCTCCGCGAGGTTGGGCGTCACCACAGCCACGCCGGGCACAGGTGGCGCGCCCGCCCGGTGGGGATCCCACACGATGGGAATACGCCCGGCGAGCTCAGCCAGCACGGCCCTCAGCTCCACGTTGGAGGCAAGGCCCCTGCCGTAGTCCGCCACCACGATCACCGCTGCGCGTTTCAGTGCGTGCAGCATGGCGGGCGAGACAACGGGGGGTGGCGGCGAGGCGCATCCTTCGTCGAACCGGACCACCGAGTGGCCCTCGGCCCGGACCCGCGTCTTGACGGGGGTGGGGGCCCCTGAGGCTCCGGCGACCACGGTGATGCCCTCAAGCGCACGTTCGAGGTGTAAAGCCGCATCGTCGTCGGCGAGGACGGTCAGGAGGGTGACGCTGTGCCCGTCACCGGCCAGCATCCGGGCCACGAGCCCGGCGCCGCCGGCCCGCCGTCGGACGTTCGAAACGTCCACCACCGGGACCGGCGCGTCAGGGCAGAGGCGCGTAGCCTCGCCGTCGATGTCGACGTCCAGCAGCACATCTCCCACTACGACGATTTTCATGGCATGCTCCCCGGGCAGGAAATGTTCCGGCCCCGCCTCGCCACCTCCGCGTCGAAGGCCCGGCAGACGGCATGCAGGGCAATGAGGTGACCCTCCTGGGCATTGGCGGAAAGGGCGTCAATGGTCACGGCCTCGTCGCAGCGGGATGCCAGGGGGTTTGGTCCCGGCCCGGTCAGAGCCCACGTGGTCACGTTCAGTTTGGCTGCAACGTCGGCGGCGCGGAGGAGGTTGGGACTCTTTCCACTCGTGGACAGCAGGATCAGCACGTCGCCCGAGCGCCCGTGGGCCCGGACCTGCCGGGCGAAAAGCTCCTCGAAACCGTAGTCGTTCGCTATCGCGGTCACGGCGGAGGTCTCTGCGTGAAGGGAGATCGCGGAGAACGGCACCCGTTCGCCGTCGAAGCGACCCACCAGTTCCGCCGTCAGGTGCTGGGCTTCCGCGGCCGAGCCGCCGTTGCCGGCAGCGAGCAACCGCTGTCCCCGCAGCAGCCGGCGTGCCAGTTCCTCACCCCATGCCGCCAGGTGGTACGTCTGGCTACGCAGGGACTCCAGCGCCGGAATCAGGTTGTCGAGGTGTTCCTGGACGGCGCAGACCGAGTCGGGCCTGATGTTTGCTGACACGGCAGGCTGCCGGGCGCTGCGGGGCGGCAGGACCGGAAGTTCGTCCGTGCGGAGGGGCCATTCGGTGGTCACAGCGCCGCCCCTTCCATAGGTTCCAGCCGGGCATCCGCAGTTTCCGCAAGAGCAAGCTGGTAGGCCTTCTCTGTTTCAGCAGCGACGCGGTCCCACGAGTAGCGCGAGCGCGCCCGTTGCTGGCCGGCCCGTCCCAGTTCCTGCCGGAGCTCCCGGCTGGCCAGGAGTTCGCCGACGGCGCGCGCGATGGCTGCAGGATCCCGGGGCGGGACGTGGAGGCCGGTGGCCCGGTCCACCACGGTGTCGGTGAGTCCGCCGACGGCGGCAGCCACCACGGGGACGCCGCAGGCCATTGCTTCCAGCGGAACGATGCCGAAGGGCTCGTACCAAGGCGTGCACACCACGGCGTCCGCGCTGCGCAGGATGCCGGGCATGTCGTCGCGGGGCACCTGGCCGCGGAGGGTCACTTGCTCCTGCACGCCGAGCTTCCGGGCGAGTTCGTGGAGGCGCCGCGCTTCCGGATCGGCGCCCAGCACCGCGGCTCCGCCCCCGCCTCCCACAATCAAAAGCTCGACGTCGGCGAACCCCGCCTCACGCAGGAGGGGCAGGGCACGGATCACCAGGTCCACACCCTTGCGCGGAACAAGCCGGCCGACGGTGAGGATCCGGTGGCTGCGCGGCCGGTGTTCGGCGGCTCCGGATGGGCGGAACAGATCCAGGTCCACGCCGCAGGGGGCAATGGAAATTTTGGCGGTGTCGATGCCCATCGCCCTCAGCTCAAACACTTCGTCCGAACAGGTGGCAATGATGCGGTCGGCCGATCGTCCGACGGCCGGTTCCAGCCAGCGCCGCTGCTGGGGGCTGGTGTCCTCCGTTCCCTGGTGGCGCCGCTTGACTGTGCCCAATGCGTGGAAGGTCTGCACTACCGGCACATTCGTCCCTGTGCGGCGGGACGCGTCCAGCGCGGCCAGGCCGGACATCCAAAAATGCGCGTGCACGATGTCGGGAGGTGTGGTGGCCCAGTCGTCCGCGATCCCGTCTGCGAGCCTGTCCATGTAGGGAAGAAGCTCATCCTTGGGCACGTGGCGTGCCGGACCCGCCGCGACGTGGACAACCTCAAGCCGCGGCAGGATGCGGACGCGGGGCGGCAGCCCGGCGTCGTCCTTGCGGGTGTAGACGGTGACGTGATGACCGCGGCGGGCCAACGCCGTGGACAGGGCGGCAACGTGCACGTTCTGGCCGCCGGCGTCCACCCCTCCCAGTGCCGCCAACGGGCTGGCATGTTCGGAAATCATGGAAATTCTCATAAGAGCTTCCTTTCGTGCGCAGGAATGAGGATCCGGGATTTTCGGAATCGCGGCGAGACCAGATCATCAAGAAGGGCGTCCCAAGCGTCGAGGAACGGAGCCAGGCTGTAGCGTTCCAGGGCTGCCTGGCGGGCAGCCTGCCCCCGCGCCCGGGCTTCGTCCGGGTCGCTGACCAGGATCCCGGCCTGCCGGACCAGCTCCCGGACATCCGTCGAGATTGCACCGGCCTCAGGCGGTACCGCCCGCGCGGCTTCGGTGGCGGCCAGGACCAGCACCGGCATGCCAAGGTGCATGGCTTCGAGCAGCGCCAGGCCCAGTGAGGTCCAGCGCAGGGGGTGGACATACACGCGGCATCGTGCAAGCTCCCGGTGGAGCGCGGCCGTGGCCAGGTCGCCGCGGACGGTCAGCCGGGACGGCGGCAGGCCCGTGTGCCCGGGGAGACCGTCCCCGCCCATGCCGAAAACCTGCAACGGCGCGGCCGAAGCAAATTGCGGGAGCAGGTCCGTTCCGGTGACGCGCCCGCGGCGGACGGGTTCGTTGACCACAACGGCGAGCTCCGGAAGCTCTCCGCTGTAGAGGTAGCCGGGGTCCGGCACGCCGTGTTCAATCACTGTTGTGCTGGCTGAACCGCTGTCCCAGAATAGGGCGTTGAAATGCGTGACGTGCACCAAGGGGATGGCGTGCTGGTCCGCGAGGGGGTGCACGGTAAACGGCACATCGCCCTTGGGGGTGTTGTGTTCGAGGTACACCGCGGGGAGCTCTGCCCCCGGGCGCCGGCCAAGGGCACGGCCCACCTCGGCTATTTCTTCCGGCCGCTGCAGCACCACCGCGTCGATGCTGTCTGCGTCAAGGCTGTCCAGCGCAACCTCCCGGACAGACGGGGGCCAGTTCCGGCCCGCACGGCCCAGCCCCCAGGGTCCGCCGCCGGGAAGGAGCGGAAGGAGGTATTCGTGGGGTCCGCGGACGAACGAATCAGTCCAGGCCCCGTGCACATGCCATAGCAGGATCCTCATTGGCGAACCTTCCGCCGGGTGGACAGGGAGGAAACCCCGCTGATGAGGCGCTCCACGGCGTCCACCACGTCTTCCGGTGAAACCGACGCGAGGCAGGGATGGCCCGGCACCGGACAGTCGCGGGCCCGGCTCAGTCTGCAGGGTGCGTTCTGGTCGCCCAACAGTTCAAGGGGGACGCCGTAAGGGGCCCACCTGACCGCGGGGACCACAGGCGAAAACAGGCACGCAACAGGAGTGCCGACCGCAGCCGCGATGTGCGCAGGACCGGTGTTCCCGGTTATGAGGACGCGTGCCCCGGCAATGACGCCGCTGAGGGTGCGCAGGTCCGTCCGTCCGCCAAGGTCCAGCCCTGACGGGCCGGCCACGGTGGCCGTCAGCTGCGTCTCCCCGGGGCCGCCGGTGACCACCACCCGGTGGCCCGCGCCCTCGAGGAGCTCGACGGCGGCGGCGTGGTGAAGCGGGGGCCAGGTACGGGACGGCGCCGAGGACCCCGGGTGCACCACGATGTAGGGTTCGTCGCCCACGAGTTCACGGGCATCGGGAGGGTCCGTTATCCGGAGCCGGCCGTCGTCACCGGGCGGCAGCGCGAATCCGGCGGCCCGGGCGATTAGCAGGGCGCGCTCGGCCTCCGGCTGGTCTTCGGAAAAGTCTTCCCCGGGCCTGAGCCGGACATCCAGCAACGCGCCGGCGTAGTCCACTGAGGCGCCGGTGACGTGCCGGACCCCCGCCAGCCGGAGCAGCAGGGCCAGCGGAAGGGGCGACTGGTGGAACGACGTCAGGATCACCGCCTCGGTGACCCTGGAGTGTCGGATGAAGGTGACCAGCCGGTCCACGCTCTCCGCGTCGACCGCCGGGGCGGGGTTGACGATCCACGGGCACGCCCAGCTGAACACCTCGGACACGCCCGGCAGCAGGCACCCCGCGGCTTCGCCCTGCGGGCCGCACAGAAGCACGACGTCGTTCGCGGCTCCGCCGTCGGCCCGCCGTCCGTTGGCTACCGCCCGCACGGCCGGTCCGGCCAGCAGGACGTCCCCCACGCTGTCGAGCCGGGCGACGAGCACCCGGGTCATCGCCGGCTCCCCACCGGCGCCGGACCCAGCAGGAGCGCCACGGCGGCGGACAGGTCCGCCGCCACTTCCGGGGCATCCTGCACTTCCTGGTGCCGGGTGAGGGGGTTGGGCACCAAAATCCCCCTCAACCCGGCGGCTTCTGCGGCTTCCATGTCGCTGCCGATGTCGCCAATGTAAACGGCTTCGGCCGTGGCGATGCCGAGGCGCCGGCAGGCGCTGAGGATCATTCCGGGTGCGGGTTTACGGCAGCCGCACCCGTCTTCGGTGCCGTGCGGGCAAATTTCCCAGACGTCGAAGGGACCCAGCAGGGCTTCAATGCGGAGGTTGACGCTGTCCACCTGGCTGCGGGTGAGAAGGCCGCGAGCTATCCCCGATTGGTTGGTGACTACGCCGGTGGCAATGCCCCTGCGGCGCAGCTCCGCCAGGACCTTCCGGGCAGTGGGCATCGGTGCCACGAGGCGGGGATCGCCGTTGTAGGGCACATCATGGATCAAGGTGCCGTCCCGGTCGAAGAGCACAGCCTTGGGTGGATTGCTGGAAGGTCCCATACCCACCTTGTTCCCCTCCGAGGGGCCGCTCAAACACCCCCACGGGCAGCTTTCGGGATTAGACTCCCGAACCAAGGTGTCAGCGCGGACTGGAAATGAGGGGTTACATGGATTCCACCGGAGCGCCCGACGCCCGGCCAACGCTGCTGGTACTTCGGGCCCTCAAACTTGGCGACCTCCTGGTGGCTATCCCCGCCCTCCATGCCCTCCGCAGGGCCTTCCCCGGCCACCGGCTGGTGTATGCCGGTCCGGCGTGGCTGGCGGACATCCTTGAACTGGTGGGAGGTTTCGAGCTTCTAAACGCCGCCCTTGACAAGCCGCTCGGCGTGACGCCGGGCACTGTGGACATTGCCGTCAACCTGCATGGCCGCGGACCGGAAAGCACCTCGCTGCTGGAGTCCGTCGGGCCCCGGCGGATGATTTCCCACGGCACCGCAAGCGGCGGACCTCCGTGGGTAGAGCAGCTGCACGAGCGGGAACGCTGGACCCGCCTCCTGCGCTGGCACGGCATCGAGGCCGATCCCCTGGAAGTCCGCTTGGAGCGGCCCAAGGCCTCCGGGCCGCAGGGTCCCGGGCTGCCCGCAGCCAGTGCACGGCCCGCGGCAGTGGTGCATGTGGGCGCGGCTTACGGCAGCCGGCTGTGGCCCGAAGAACGGTTCGCGTCGGTAGCTTCGGCGCTGGACGGCGCGGGACATGAGGTGGTGCTCACAGGCAGTGCCGACGAACGGGACCGGGCCCTCCGCGTGGCCCGGCAGGCCGGGCTCCCGGACGCAGCCGTCGTGGCAGGAACGCAGCGTCTTGCGGATTTCGCCGCCACGGTGGCCGACGCCGGAGTTGTGGTTTCCGCGGACACCGGCGCGGCACACCTGGCCACGGCCTACTCCCGGCCGTCGGTTGTCCTTTTCGGCCCGGCGCCGCCGGAGCGCTGGGGACCGCCGGCCGGCCCCCATGTGGTGCTGACCCGCGCGGAGCTGCGCCGCGGGGACGTCTTCTCGGACGAGCCCGACCCTGCGCTGCTGGGGGTGGGCGTTCAGGATGTGCTCGCTGCACTCCGCGGGCTGGGACTGCTCTGAACTCCTCCTTCCCGTACGCCGTCTTCCCGCGTGTCGCAGTCCTGCAATAGCCGCTGGAGCCGCACCAGGACGCGCGAAAGGCGCCTTGATACCTGCATCTGCGAGACACCGAACCGGCGTCCCAGCTCGGCCTGGCTCTCCTCGCAGAAATAGCGCCGGTACAGCAGCTCCTGCTCCTCCGCAGTGAGCTCGTGGATGGCCTGGTTGAGGCAGATCAGTTCCTCAAGCCGGGCCATCGGATCCTCGCCCGAGGGAAGCGTTTCGGAAAGCGGGGCAGCGTCAGAGTGCGAGTCAACGGCGTCAAGGGAGTCGGGACGCAGACTGGCCGCAGCCACCATCGCTTCGCGAACCGCTTCAGGCGAAACGTCCAGCTCCTTGGCCAGTTCCGCCGCGGTCGGGGGCCGGCCCAGCGCCTGGGCCAGTGCCGGTTCCGTCCGCAAGAGCTCGGAACGCAGATCCTGGACCTGGCGCGGTGGCCGCACCACCCAGCACCGGTCCCGCAGGTACCTCTTGAGTTCCCCGGTGATGGTTGGCGCCGCGTACGCCGGGAAGCTGGCTCCGCGGCCGGCGTCGAACCCCCGGGCCGCCTTGACGAGGCCGAGATACGCAACCTGGTTGAGGTCGGCCCGCTCCCGCCCGCGGGCCAGGAAGCGCGCAGCGAGTGCCTCGGCGAGGTCCAGGTGATCAAGTACCAATTGGTTTTCGAAGGTTTGCCGGATCCGGCCCTGGTGGCTGTGCTGCTGCTCCAGTTGCTGGATCTGTGACGAGTACTGGGATTCCGCCATGGGGGCCCGTTCCTTTGCCTGTGGAGCGACCGAAAGCCTGTGGCAAGACTTAGATCAGTAGAAAACCATAAGGTTGCTTATTAAACAATGGCCGGTACCGTTAAAGCCGAACCACAACGCGCTGGCCGGCTCCGACCGGAAAGGTCGGTCGGGTGCTTTCCAGCCTCTCGGAAGGGCGGACGGGCATGCGGATCACGATCACTGGCGCCAGCGGAAACGTGGGCACGGCCCTGCTGCGGCGCCTCCAGCAACAGCGGGTCGAGAGGCCGGACACCCTGGAGCTCGTTGGCATCGGCCGGCGGCCGCCGAACCAGACGGCCGCGCCGTACGCCGGCGTGGAATGGCACGCGGTGGACATTGCGGACGACGGCGACGGCGGGCTGTTGCGCGCGGCGCTCGCCGGAGCGGACGCCGTGGTGCACCTCGCGTGGATCCTCCAGCCGAACCACGACCTGGCTGCCCTTCACCGGACCAACGTGACGGGAACGGCCAACGTCCTCCGGGCCGCCAAGGAAGCCGGGGTGGGACACGTAGTGTGCGCTTCCTCCGTGGGAGCGTACAGCCCCTCGAGCAAGGAAACGCGCCGGGCCGAGGACTGGCCGGCCACCGGCATCCAGGAGTCGCACTACAGCCGGCACAAGGCCGAGCAGGAAGCCTTACTGGACCGTTTCGCAGCCGAGAATCCGGCCATCACCGTCTCAAGGCTGCGTCCTGGGCTCACCTTCCAGGCGGAGGCGGGCAGCGAAATCGGCCGATATTTCCTCGGCCCGCTGATCCCCCGGCTCCTGCCGGCGAACCTCAGGCTGCCGATCATTCCGCTTCCTCCCGGGCTGGCTTTTCAGGCGGTGCATGCCGACGACCTCGCGGACGCGTATTGGCGCGTTCTTGACCGCCGCGCGGCCGGCGCGTTCAATATTGCGGCCGAACCCGTCATCACGGCCGTGGAACTGGCGCGGATTTTCCATGCCAGGCGGTGGCTGCCCGTTTCCTTCAGGCTGATCCGCGCGGCCGCGTACCTGAGCTGGCAGCTTCGCCTGCAGCCAACGGATGCCGGCTGGATTTCAATGGCGGAAGGTGCCCCCGTCATGGACACCAGCCGTGCCAGAGAGGTGCTCGGCTGGGAGCCGCGGACCTCCTCTATTGACGCCATCCGGGAGGTGCTGCAGGGGATGGGAGCCGGGCGCGGTACGGCCGGCTCTCCCCCGCTGCACCCGAGGGCCTGATCCACGAGCCACACCGAAAAACCAGCAGGCCCGGGAAAACGCCGAAAAAGGCCGGGTCCAAAAAGTAATACACCAAGGGTGCTTACTATTTGATAGTAATCATGCTTACTATCTAAGTGCCAGTTATTTGCTGGTTCTTGATCAGCAGCCGACCTTCTGGAAAGAGAGCGCGAAGATGACAGAGAACCGATGGCCACAGGACGGTAGCTACGGCACCCCTGGGGTTACAGAGCAAACGGCCGTCCCGGTGACGCCGGCAACCGACACCGCTTATCCGGCAACGCCGGGCACACCGTCGAAAACGGAGACGGCAAAACATGAGGCCGGGGACATTGCCCACCAGGCAACGGACTCCGCCCAGCACGTGGCGCAAACGGCCAAGGCCGAGGCGGCAAACGTCGCAGGCGAGGTCAAGGCGAACGCCAAGGACCTGCTCTACCAGGCGAGGACAGACCTGACGGACCAGGCCGGCGCCCAGCAGCAAAAGGTGGCCCAGGGCCTCCATTCCATTTCAGGCGAACTCCGCACGATGGCTGACGCCTCCGACCAGCCCGGCGTGGCCACGGACCTGATCCGGCAGGCTGCGGAACGGTCCGCCTCGGTGGCATCGTGGCTGGAAGGCCGGGACCCCGGCTCGCTGCTCAACGAAGTGAAGTCCTTCGCCCGGCAGCGCCCGGGAACATTCCTGATGCTGGCGGCCGGAGCGGGAATCCTGGCGGGACGGCTCACACGCAGCCTCACTGCAGGGGCACCGGATTCGACCAGTGGTACGGTCAGCGGCCGCACCAGCGTTCCCGGATATGTCGCCGACACGGGGACAGCGGTTCCGCCGCCGCCGGTGCAGATGCCGGCCCCCGACGCAACCACTGCGGGCCTGTCCGCCGCCGGAGCCGGCGCTGGCGCCTATGCAGGCACCGGGGCTTATGCCGACTCCCGGACCGCTACGGGCGGATACCCGGCGGACACTTACCCGCCCAACCCGTTGGACGACGACGGAACGCAAAAGGATGAGTGGGCAGCAGATCCACTGGCCAAGGATCCCCTCGCTACCGACCCCCTTGCCGACGATCCGTACCGTGATGATCCCCTCCGTGGAGGGCAGCGATGAGCAGCCAGTATCCCGAAACACCTCCCACGGCTGCGCACGCGAAGGCCGAAACAAATTCCCTCGGTGACCTGCTCGGCGACGTGACGCGGGACCTCTCCACGCTGATGCGCCAGGAAGTGGAACTTGCCAAAGTCGAACTGAAGCAGTCCGCCTCCCGCGCAGGGAAAGGCACCGGGATGCTGGCGGGGGCCGGCGTGGCCGGGCACTTCGTCCTCCTGTTCCTCTCACTGGCCCTCTGGTGGGCGCTGGGTACGGTCATCGGCCTCGGCTGGTCCGCCGTCGTCGTCGCCGTTCTCTGGGGCATCGTCGCCGCCATCCTGGCATCCGTCGGCCGCAAGCAGCTCAACGCGATCAAGGGCATGCCGCAGACGGCGGAGACGCTCCAGGAAATACCCCCCACCCTCAAACCCAGTCACTAGACCCAGGTACACAGAGAGCTCGAGGTACACACGATGAGTGAAAACCCGGACGCCATCCGCGCCGACATCGAAGCAACCCGCGCGCGGCTCGGCACCAATGTCGACGCCGTGGCGGACAAAGTCACCCCGTCGAACATCGTCCACCGGCAAACGGACAAAGTTAAGGACGCCGTGTTCGGAGTGAAGGAGAAAGTCATGGGAGCAGCGGATCACACCACTGACCGGATGCATTCCGGCGCCGACGGTGCCGGAGCACACCTGTCGGACGCCGGCGCAGCCATCGGGGACGCGCCCCGCCAGGTACGCACTAAGACGCAAGGCAATCCGCTCGCGGCTGGGCTGATCGCCTTCGGTGCCGGGATGCTGTTCTCGTCCCTGATCCCGGTGAGCGAGAAGGAGCGCGAGGCTGCCGAGGCGCTTAAGGTCAAGGCTGAGCCGCTCACGACCGAGCTGACCGAGGCTGCCAAGGACGTTGCCCAGGGCCTGAAGACACCGGCGCAGGACGCCATGGAGAACGTCAAGGCCACCGCCGCCGAAGCCACCGAGCACGTCAAGGCCGAAGGCCAGGGCGCCGTTGACGACGTGAAGTACCGCGCCGAGGATGCCAAGGACAACGTCCAGCGGTCCTAACCACACCGGATCCTGGCCGGCCTGCCCCGTCGCGGGGCAGGCCGGCCCCGGCAGATTTGAGGATATTTCCCATGGCCAAGAACCCCCCTATCGAGCATGGCAGCGCAGCCCGCCCCGATGCTGAAACGGACGAGAGCAGCACCGCCAAGGCGCGCACGGCGCCCGCACCGGATGATTCCCGCAAGCCCGACAGCCCCGGCGACGTCACCAAGCCCTCTTGGAAGTACATCGCGAAGAAGACCCTGCGGGAGTTCACGAAGGACCAGTGCCCGGACCTTGCTGCGGCCCTCACCTACTACTCCGTGCTTTCAATCTTCCCGGCGCTGTTGGCGCTGGTGTCCCTGCTCGGAATTTTCGGAGACGCCCAGAAAACCACCGCCGCACTGCTCGACATCCTCCAGGGCATCGCGCCGGGCGAGACCGTCAACACGATGCGCCCGGTGGTTGAAGATCTGGCAAGCTCCTCGGCTGCCGGCTTCACGCTGGTCCTCGGCCTCCTCACCGCCCTTTGGTCCGCGTCTGGCTACGTGGGGGCCTTCGGCCGGGCCATGAACCGGGTCTACGAGGTCGATGAAGGCAGGCCCTTCCTCAAGCTCCGGGGCACCATGCTCGGCGTCACTGTCGTCAATTTGCTGATCGTCGTCGTGCTGGCCGCGATGCTCGTACTCAGCGGACCGGTGGCAGAGTCCGTCGGCAACGTCATCGGCTTGGGCGGGGCGTTCCTGACTGTCTGGAACATCGCCAAGTGGCCGGTGATGCTGGTGCTGGTCATCGCGGCGATCGCCATCCTTTACTACGCCACCCCAAACGTCAAACAGCCGAAATTCCGCTGGATGAGCATGGGATCCGCCATCGCTGTTGTGGTGTTCCTGCTGGCTTCCCTGGCGTTCGGCTTCTACGTGGCCAACTTCAACAGCTACAACAAGACCTACGGCGCAATCGGTGGAGTCATCATCGCGTTGCTCTGGCTGTGGATCCTGAACATGTCGCTGCTCTTCGGCGCCGAGTTCGACGCCGAGACCGAGCGTGGCCGCCAGCTTCAGGCAGGCATCGAGGCGGAGGAAACCATCCAGCTCCCGCCCCGGGACACCAAGCAGAGCGACAAGCTGCAGGTCAAGGAAGAAGAGGACATCCGGCGGGGCCGCGACCTCCGGGAGCGCCACGATCGCGAGCGCCGGGACAGGGAACGGGACCAAAGCCCCTAGCGCGAACGTCCGGTCCGGTCTCTACTAGGTGGACATTGCGCCGCCACCGCCTAGGAGGGGAGGCACCATGCCGGCTGCAGCAGGAAATCCGGACGGACCCGTCGCCGTAGGCTACGACGGATCCGAACCGTCACAGCTGGCCGTCCGCTGGGCCGTCGGGTACGCCGCCGCCACGGGACGGCAGCTGAAAGTCATTCATGCATGGGTGTGGCCCGTCTTCACCAAGAACCTTGGCCCCGTCAAGGGCGTTGAAGGCAGCGGGCTGCGCCACGCTGCCGAGGCCACCCTTCAGGAAGGCGTGGACCTCGCCCGCTCGGTGGCGGCCGGGCTTGAGACCGGACCGGCCGCCGGACCAGAGGCCGGGCTGCGTATTGACGGCGTGATCGAGCCCGGACTTCCGGCCCAGGTTCTTCGCGCTGCAGCGCACGGCGCGAGTGTCCTCGCCGTGGGCCACCGCGGCATGGGCCGTTTCCTGGGCCAGCTCGTGGGTTCCGCCTGCCTCGACCTCGCCGTCCACGCCCCGTGCCCCTTCATGGTGGTCCGCTACCCGGACCGGCCCGGCCAGCCCATAGCGGCGGGAATCGACGAGAAACCGCGGCGTGAGCAGGTGGTAGCGGAAGCGGCCCGCATGGCGGCCGCCCTCAACGTGCCGCTGCAACTAATCCACATGGCCGAAGAGCAGCAACACGCACCGCACGGTCGCCACGCACCGCTCCACGGCAAGGAACTGCTGGACCAGGCCGTGGAACTGGCCCGGAACCTGGCCCCCGCCGTCCCGGTGGAGGGCGTCCTCCTGGAGCGCCACCCCGCACCCAAGGACCTCCTGACGGCCGCCGCGCAGGCGGATGTTTTGGTCCTGGGCGCCCATCACCGGGAGGGCCATCCGGGAAGCACCGTCTCCTCGGCATTGGAGCGGGCGCTGTGCAACGTGCTGATCGTGCGGTGACGCCCGTCCCGGCAAGGTGACGCCCGTCCCGGATCTGGGTGACGCCCGTTCCGGATTAACAGAACAGGAAGTGTGCCGTGCGAGCTTGGTGGGTTGGCAGGCCGGGTCCCGTATCGGGGCATCCGCTGATATTCGGTGAACGCCCTGATCCCAGCCCCGGGCCGGGCGAGGTCCTGCTGGCAGTCCGGGTGTGCGGAGTCTGCCGCACTGACCTCCATCTGGCCGAAGGCGACCTTCCGCCCCGCCAGCCCGGCATCATTCCCGGCCATGAAGTGGTGGGCGAAGTGGTGGAGCTCGGCGAAGGCGCCGCCAGGTTCCGGGTCGGGGAACGCGTGGGGGTCGCCTGGCTGGGTGGCACCTGCGGACGCTGCCGCTTCTGCCTCCGCTCCCAGGAGAACCTGTGCCTGTCCCCCACTTTCACGGGCTGGGACCGGGACGGCGGCTATGCGGACCGCGTAACGGTCAATGAGGACTATGCCTACCGGATACCGGACATCTTCCCGGACGAGCAGGCCGCGCCCCTGCTGTGCGCGGGAATCATCGGCTACCGCGCCCTGAATCGGGCCCAGGTTCCTGACGGCGGACGCCTCGGCATCTACGGTTTCGGCGGCTCCGCCCATCTGGCCGCCCAAGTGGCCATGCACCGCGGAGCCAGCGTGTATGTCATGACCCGCTCCGAGGAGGCCCGACGCCTCGCCTTGGAGCTCGGGGCCTCTTTCGCCGGGGACGCCGACGACGAACCTCCCGTGCCGCTGGATTCGGCCATCCTTTTTGCACCGGTTGGCTGGCTGGTGCCGCAGGCGCTGCGCGCCCTGGACCGCGGGGGCACGCTGGCGGTGGCCGGCATCCACCTGAGCGACATCCCGCCGCTGCACTACGGGTCGGAGCTCTTCCAGGAGCGGCAGCTGCGGAGCGTTACCGCAAATACACGGAACGACGGCGAAGAGTTCTTCCGCGTCGCCGCGGAAATTCCGCTTCGCCCCACCACCGTCCCCTACCGGATGGAGGATGCAGGGCGGGCGCTGCAGGACCTCGCCGCAGACCGCATTACCGGTGCCGCCGTCCTGCATATGGCTTAGGCGTCTATGGCCGGCGCAAACGCTCCCTGGGATCCGGTTCCCAGCCGGAATTCGTGATCCTGCCCGGCGTGCAGCAGGACGTGTTCGGTCCCGAGCCGGACCAGCACCGGGGAGGCATCCCCCGGTGTCGCGGACACCCGAAGCCGGCCCTTTTCCAGGAATACCGCCAGCAACTGGTCCCGGTACCGCACATTGAACGTGACCCGGCGGAGTTCCTTGGGAAGGCGGGGCGAGAAAACCAGGGCGTCCCGCGTGATGCGCAGGCCGGCAAAGCTGCGTTGGACGACGTCGATGGATCCCGCCATGGCGCCCAGGTGGATGCCCGCGCGCGTGGTGCCGCCCTGGGTGTCGTCCAGGTCCGCGTCCAGGGCCTCGCGGAACGTTTCCCACGCCCGTTCCGGATCGATCTGGGCGAGCACCGAGGCGTGCGCCACCCTGCTCAACGTGGATCCATGCGCGGTCCGGGCCAGATAGAAGTCAACGGTCCTGGCGATCTGCCCGGCTGTTACGGCGTATCCGAGCCGGTCCAGGAAAGCAATGAGCTGGTCCTCGCCCAGGACGTAAAGCAACATGAGGACGTCCGCCTGCTTGGCCAGCTGGTAGTGGTTGGTGCTGCTGCCCTCCGATTCAAGGATGAGGTCCAGCCGCTGGACGTTCCGGTACGTGCGGCGGTAGTGCTCCCAGTCCAGCTCCCGGAGGTTCTCATAGCCGGCGAACTGGCTGATGATTCCGTCGGCGTGAAAGGGAACAAACATCCTGCGCGCCA
>Ga0307408_100001292_pt1 | contig 18765 bp, 12 predicted proteins | sample 322Cmetagenome_FD_202116 | JGI IMG/M metagenome (GOLD analysis project Ga0307408, IMG submission 202116) | Maize rhizosphere microbial communities from greenhouse at UC Davis, California, United States - 322HYB-C-3 | ecosystem: Host-associated > Plants > Roots > Rhizosphere > Soil | place... | reverse complement strand
GCTGATTGCCGCGCGCTTCCCGGTGCCGGAGCTGACAATGCGCATCAGAAGCGGACAGATCGAGGTGTCAGGCATGGTGCGTACCGGTCAGCGTGTGGTGCAAGTGGAGAATACGGGCGGACGACCGCATGATGTGCTCATCGGTCGGCTCAAGCCCGGGAAGACGCTCGACGACGTGCGCCGATGGAATCGCGATCGGATGGACCCTGCGCCATTCGTCTATGTGGGCGGGCTGACGCCGATGTCGAGCGGGTTTACGGCGCAGACCAAGCTCGTGCTGCAGACCGGGGTGCATGTCGTGCTCTGCACGATGCGCCACGGCGGGGAGCGCGACCACGATTATCAGCGTGGTATGCTCGCGGCGTTCAAGGTGAACTAGCGGAGGTGATCGATGCGCGAAGACAAGTCGGTCGAGCCTGAATCCACGCCCTCTCGGCGTGACGTGCTCCGTGTGGGGTTGGGCACCGCATTGTTTGCAGCGCTGCCCAGTTCCCTGCGTCGGGCCGCACATGCGCACGGGAGGGCGGAACCGGACCTCCGATACTTCGATGCCGCAATGGCCGCGGCACGATGGCTTCGAGCCACTGCGATCGAGTCACCGACTGGTGCGAGCTGGCCCGCCGTCCCGCCGGACGCGAAGACCGTTCAGCGCGATCTCTATACGGGATTTCCCGGCGTCATTTTGTTCTTCATCGAGCTCCACCGGGCCACCGGTGATCGCGCCTGGCTCGATCTCGCGACAAAGGGGGCCGATCACCTCGCGGCATCGCTTCCAGAGACGCAGGGTGGCGACGAAGGGGCCGGCCTGTACAGCGGGCTGGCGGGCATCGCATACACGCTGGAAGAGGCCGGCCGGGCACGTGGCGAGTCGCGCTACGGTGCCGCGATCCGGAAGGCGTTAGGCGACATCGTCGCCGGCGCACGAGATGCCGGCGCCGGCGTCGAATGGAACGACTCGACGGACATCATCAGCGGCAGCGCCGGGACCGGACTCTATCTGCTGCGCGCGTCAGCGACGCTACAGGATTCATCGGCTCGTGACATCGCCATCCGTGCCGGCCGGCGACTCGTGGAGCGCGAGTTCCGGTCCGGCGACGCGTCCTTCTGGATGGCGTCGTCGAGCTTTCCGCGGAACATGCCGAACTTTTCGCACGGCACGGCGGGCGTCGCGTACTTCCTGGCGACGCTCGGATCGGAGACGCGCGACAGGTCCTTTACCGATGCGGCGATACGCGGCGCGAAATATCTGCAATCGATCGCGACGCCCACCGACGGAGACGGGCGGCGCATCTTCCACAACGACCCGGATGGGCGAGACCTGTTCTACCTGAGCTGGTGTCACGGCCCGGCCGGGACAGCGAGACTCTTCCATCGGCTCGGCACGGTGACGGGCGACCGGTCGTGGTCGGCGTACGTGCCGCGACTTGCCCAGGGCATCATTGGCAGTGGCGTTCCGCAACGGAGCCCGGGCTTCTGGAACAACATCAGCCAGTGCTGTGGTAACTGTGGGGTGTCCGACTTCTTCGTCTTGCTGCATGGGGTGACCGGAGACGCCTCATATCTGGCCTTCGGCCGGCGAGTAGCCGACGACACACTGGACCGCGCCACATCAGACGGCGATGGCTCCAAGTGGGTTCAGGCGGAGAATCGCGTGAGCCCGAACGTGGTCCTCGCGCAGACGGGCCTCATGCAGGGTGCCGCGGGCGTAGGCCTCTCGATGCTCAGGCTCGACGGCGCGCTCCGCGGTCGAAAGCCGACCATCGTTCTGCCGGACTCGCCGTTCTGAGCGGAACGATCCGCCGTTAGGCTGTGCTGTCGGACAGCGCTGATGGCAATGTTGGCGATGCCAGCATCCCGGCAAAGACTTCCCAGCGGCGATCCGCGTCGGGACCTGCTTCGCGCTCGACGTACGCGCGAACGAGGTCCTGCCCGAGGTTGTAGTTGATCACGTAGCTGCGGTACATGTCGAAGAACCGGATGCGCTGGCGGGCGACCGTTGGCGCCATGAGCGCGTAGCGCTCGAGCCACTCGATCGCGCCTGCGGCGTCGATCTCGCCGTCGAGGTACTGTCGTGCGGCCTCGTTGCCGGCGTACGACAGCGCCCGTACCAGCGTTTGTATGGCATAGTACTCATCCACGCGAGACGGGGGCAGGCCGGCGAGCGGAAACAGCACGTCACGCTCGAACGCGTTGCGCTCAGCATCCGGCAGCGCCAGCGCGATGCCATAGTTCGCCGTGCCCTCCGCGATGAGCGACTGCGGGCTGAAGAGTGGGTACACGGTGAACTCGAGCCATCCGCGCTCGCGTACGAGCGTTCGCTCGAGCAGCGCGTTGTAGACGTGATGGCCCGGATACCCTTCGTGGCACGCGAGGTCCACGGCCCGATCGATGTAGATCGGCAGGCTCGTGTTGACCTGGATGAGGCTGCGGTAGTGTCCCTGGTACCAGTTGTACCCGCTCCACGGCTTGTCCATGACGTACTCGACGACGAAGCTCTCGTTAGGTGGGAGCGGAATGTGTCGTGTGGTGCGCTCCTGCCCGGCGGCGATCGCGGCCTGGAAGACCGCGTCGATCCTCGCCGGCGGGATCACGAACTGATTGCGATAGCTGACGTACCGTGCGGGGACCGCCCCACGCCCCGGCAGAGTGCCATCCAGCCGCGAGACGATGTCCTGAAAGTGCTGTTCGGTGTTGACGGGAGGCGTGACATCGTAGAGCGCTCGTGCTTCCTCGTCGAACGAAAAGCGGGTTCCTCGAAGCATCCGCACGCGCGCGACGAGTGCCCGAATCTGGCCGAGCAGGTACGCCTTCCGCCGCGGATCGAGCGTCGACGTGTCTCCGACCTCCGCCACGAGCTCGTGTGCGCGTTGCTCGATCTCGGGCAAGGGGAGGGATGCAGAGTCTACCTCGCGTTTCCACTCGTTAGGCCCGTAGTACGCGTCGACGTAGTCGGCGTCGTGTTTTCCGACCGCGAGCACGAGCTTGACGTAGGACTCCGCGACGTCCACCCGAACTCCTGAAGTGGGGATGCCGGAAGTATTGGGCTTCTTGGGGCATAGCCGTGTGTTGCCTAACGCCGAACGAGCCCCCTCGTCGCCTCGACGAGCTTGTCGACCGTCAGCCCGAGACCCTTGTATATGTCTGCGTACGGCGCCGACGCGCCGAAATGGTCGATGCCCATGATGACGCCGTCGCTGCCGACCCACCGGTACCACGACATTGGGTGCGCCGCCTCGATTGCCACCCGCTTCGAGCCCGGTGGCAGCACCTCCCGCTGGTACTCGAGTGGCTGAGCCGCGAACAGCTCGTGACTCGGCATGCTGATCGCGCGCGCGCGAATGCCCCCCTCGGCCAGCTTCGTCTGTGCAGCCAGCACGAGCGCCACCTCGGACCCGCTGGACATGAGCACGACCTCTGGCGCACCGCCCGGTGCGTCCGCAAGCACGTAGGCGCCCTTCGCGAGCCCGCTGGCCGCGCCGTACTTCTCACGGTCGATCCACCCGAGCTTCTGCCGCGTCAGGGCCAACGCGACCGGCCCGTTCTTGTGCTTCAGCGCGACGCGCCACGCTTCCGCCGTTTCATTCGCGTCCGCGGGGCGGATCACGGTGAAGCCGGGAATCGCGCGCAGTGCCGTCAGCTGCTCGATCGGCTGGTGCGTCGGTCCGTCTTCGCCGAGGCCGATGGAGTCATGCGTGAAGACATAGATCACGCGTTGATGCATGAGCGCTGCGAGCCGCTGCGACGGGCGCATGTAGTCCGAGAAGATCAGGAAGGTGCCGCCGTAAGGAATCACGCCGCCATGCAGGGCGAGGCCGTTCATGATGCCCGCCATGCCATGCTCGCGAATGCCGTAGTGCACGTAGCGCGCAGCGAAGTCGTCAGGCGAGAAGTTCTTGAATGCCTTCGGCTGTGTGTTGTTCGACGGGGTCAGGTCGGCCGACCCGCCCACCAGCTCGGGGACCTTGTCCACGAGCGCGCCGAGGACCGCACCCGACGCCGCGCGTGAGGCGACGTTCCCATTGTCCTTCGTGAACGTGGGGATCGCGCTCTCCCAGCCGGCCGGCAGATCGCCCTGAATGCGCCGCCCGAGCTCCTTCGCCAGGTCGGGTTGCGCCTTCGAGTATGCGATGAGCTGGCGGCGCCATTCTTCGTGGAAGGCAGCGCCGCGCTCGCGCGCCTTGCGCCAATGCGCCAGCGCCTCCTCCGGCACGTAGAACGGCTCCTCGCTCGGCCAGCCGAGATTCCGTTTCGTGAGCTTGATCTCGTCTTCGCCTAACGCTTCGCCGTGTGCCTTCGCGGTATCCTGCTTGTTCGGACTGCCGTACCCGATGTGCGTGCGGCATACGATCATGGACGGACGTCCCGTCTCGGCCTTCGCCGCGTCGATCGCCGCGTCGAGCGCGTCGAGGTCATTGATATCGGCGACGTGCTGCACATGCCAGCCGTACGCCTCGAACCGCGCGCCGGCGTCGTCCGTGTACGTCAGCTCCGTTGGGCCGTCGATGGTGATGTGGTTGTCGTCGTAGAAGCCGATGAGCTTGCCAAACTTGTAATGCCCCGCAAACGACGACGCCTCGTGGGAAATGCCCTCCATCAGATCGCCGTCGCTGCAGATGAAGTACGTGTAGTGGTCCACGATCCGGTTCCCGTCGCGGTTGAATACCGCCGCAAGGTGCGCCTCGGCCATTGCCATGCCCACGGCATTCGCGATGCCCTGGCCAAGAGGTCCAGTCGTGGTTTCGACGCCAGGCGCGTGCCCGTACTCGGGGTGGCCAGGTGTGCGGCTCTGCCACTGGCGAAACTGCTTCAGATCCTCGAGCTCCAGCCCGTAACCGGTGAGGTAGAGCGTGCTGTAGAGGAGCATCGACGCGTGCCCGCACGAGAGTACGAATCGATCACGGTTGGGCCAGCTCGGGTCCGCCGGGTTGTGCCGCATATGCCGCATGAACAGCACGTACGCGAGCGGTGCGAGCGCCATCGGCGTCCCTGGGTGTCCGGAGTCTGCCTTCTGCACCGCGTCCATCGAGAGCGTGCGAATCGTGTTGATGCACAGCTCGTCCAGCGACGATGCGACCGTTGAAGTGGCGGGTTCTGACACGGGGGTGCGCTCCGGCGTGAATGACGTGATGGATGATCGCTGAATCTAGTCCTTTGATCCTAGACTGCGCCTGCCTCCGCGGCGCGTTCGGCAACTACCGTCGCGAGCGCCATGATGGTCGCCTGCGGATTGACGCCGAGTCCGGTCGGCAACAACGATCCATCCGCAACGAAGAGCCCGCGTACCCCGTGGCGTTCTCCTGCCGCGTTCACACCAGACGTCCGTGGGTCGGTCCCCAGTCGGCAGGTGCCGTTCACGTGGGCCGAGAACATGGTGAGATCGTGCGGACCCCAGGCGCGATCGCCCAGTGCTATCACGTCGCGCTCATCCCGCAACTCGCCGCCGGACGTGTGAAGCGTTCGGACTCCGGTGACGCCAGCCGCGAGCAGAATTCGCGCTGCGGCCTGCACGCCGGCGACGACGTTCGATCGGTCTCGCGCGCCGAGGCGGTACGCAATGCGCACTCGGCCGCCCCGCGAAAGCGTCACCGACCCGTTCGACTGCTCGAGATCGGACCCGTCGCGCACGAGCGAGATCAGGTTGGTTGTCCGTCTGAACCGGCGCATGACGTCACGGTGCTCCGCGCCGAAGCCGGGGGCGGCGACGGCGGCGAGCCCGGGGTGATTCGGAGCGCATTCGATCCAGAAGCCGTAACCGTGGTCGTCGCGCCGGATGAACTCGTCGCACACGGCCGATTGCGGAATGCCCGCGGCGGCATACACGTCATCGTGCCACTCGCCGGCCACGGCGGTAGTCGGATGCAGGCGGAGAAATCGCCCGACGCCACCGCCACCGAGACCCGAGCGCTGCAGGATCACCGGCGTACCTACGGCTCCCGCCGCGAGGATCACTACGGGCGCTTCGGCGACCAGCGTGCCGCGCGGAGTCCGCGTTAGGCGATCGAGCAGCGTGATGTGGACGCGCTTGAGCGGCGCCGTCGTCCGCCGCGCGCCACGCGCCACGGTACCGGCGCTGCCATCGCGCTCGACCACCTCGATGCGCTCCACGCGCGCATCGGGGACAAGCTGCGCTCCTGCCGCGAGCGCGCGTGGAACGTACACGCGCTCGACGCTCTGCTTCGCGCCGTATCTGCAGCCCTGGCCGCAGAATCCTGCACGAACGCAGCCTCGCGCATTGATGCGTCCCGTGCCGGCTCGCCACCCGAGTTGTCGTGCGCCGTCGAGAAGAATGCGGTTCGCCGGCGAGTGGGCGTCGTCCGGCACCGGCACTGCGTGGATCTCCCGCTCGACGCGGTCGAACACGGCCGCCAACTCGGCTGGCGAGAAGCCGGGGATGCCGAATCGATCGACCCACTCGTCGAGCACGAAATCGGGCGCGCGAAACGTGATCATCCAGTTCACGAGCGTGCCGCCGCCGACGGCCGCGCCCTGCAGCAGCACGAACGAGAGATCGTCCGTCGCGCGCATGCCGCTTTCGGCGTAGAGGCGTGCCGTCATGTCGCCCTCACACTCCGTCAGCTCGTCGGCGCTGACGAGGCTTCCCTCTTCGAACAGCAGCACCTCGCGCCCCAGCTCGGCGAGTCGTGCGGCGACAACCGCGCCGCCCGCGCCGCTCCCTATGACGATCACGTCGGCTGTCGGACGAGCGGACTCGGTCGACGGTGCGCGGAACACCGGCGAGGCTGGTGGCGCACTGCCCTTGGGTGTGCTCGACACAGATCCGCCTCGCGCGACCGGTTCATTGGCGTTAGGCGCCGCGTCGTGCGGTACCGGTCCCTCCCACGGGTACGCGGGTTCACGCAGGTGCAGAGGTCCGAGATAGCCGGTATCCTCGAACGACTCGGGTGTCGTGTAGTAGACGGCGAGCACGAGTCTCCGGACGCCCTGGTAAATCGCGCGCGCCGCGGTGAGCGGCGAGGTCGACCACCGCCTGAGCAGCGTGTCCCGTCGCTCCGCCGATAGGCGAGGGAAGGGAGCTGGCATTCCCGAGAGAAAGAGTCCCGCGGCGCGACTGCCAAGGATGGTCAGCGCGAGCTCGAGGTCGCGCACGCGGTCGGGGGGTGCCTTCGCGAGTCGTGCTTCGATTCGCGCCACGACGTCCACCTCTGCGCTGCTGCCATCGTACGCATGGGGCACGACGCGCTGGGCGACCGCTTCGAGCACCGCGCGATGGGAGGAAGAAAGCATCCTCCCAAGCTATCTCGCGCGGATCGGGCTGCTACTCCAATTCGGCAGGTCCGTCTTAGCGGTCGTCCGAGCTGGTTTTCGGCTCCGCTTTCTCTCCCCCGTACCCGGATTTGTGCTCCGTCTCACGATGCCTCAGTGGCTCGGATCCCGAGAGCCCCGCGCCCTCGCCGCGGCCCGGTTCGCCGTGCGCGTGCTCCACGGCCGAGCGCTTCTCCGGCTGTTTGCCCTTCGTCGAGTGAATTCCCTCCGACGACTCCGCACCAGCTCCGGTCTTCCCCTGATCGCTTGCCGTCACACCCCGACGGCTTGGCTCTCCCTCCGGAATCGAGCCCTCCTCGCCGGTCGGCACGCCGGTGGTGGAGCTGGGGTCGGCTTCGAAACCCTTGTCACCACGCCCGTCGCCCTGATGCCGGGAGCGATCGTCGCGCGCTGCATTCCCTCGATCGGTCATTTGGCCCTCCGCGCTTCAGCGCCACCTTTGGTTGCGACCCAAAACATCGTCGAACTGCCCGTAACCTCGGTCACGCCGACTCGTCTTTGTTGACAGCAGTCCCTCTTCCGGGAAGGCACTTCTCGCGCCAGGAATCGGCTCCCGCCGGCGTGCGGGCGCATCCACGAATGAGCTCGATCGCCACTGGCACCTCCGACGCAACGCTGCCGCAGGACCGAGCCGACTTGCTCATCGAGTTGGCGGTGGCGGTGCACAAGAACGCGATCTATCCCGGCACTCATCCGCTTCTGATCGCCGCGGTCGACAGCCTCGCCCGGAAGCTCGCCACGTTTCTCGAGAGCTCGCCAGCGCTCTCCATCGGTGTCGCTCGCCGACAGCTGATTATCGAGGGCGTCGCGACCGACGAAGCGCACCCACTGCTCCGCGACTTTGCGATCAGGCTCCATCGCCACCAGATAGGAGCGATGCGCTTCACGCGCGGTCTGGAGAAGGCCGAGCTCGCGGAAGTTCTCGCGACCGTGGCGATCGACGTCGGGCGTGTGGACGTGCCGCTCGGGCTCATGGGCGCCGAGGTGCTTCAACGCTGGCAGAACGTCCGGCTGTTTCCGCTGACGTTCGATCAGCTCGAGCTCATCGAGGAAGGGGTCGACGAAGCGTTGGCGGAAGGTGAGGACACGCGCGAAGCACGCACGCGCGCCGCCCAGCTGTGGATCGGGCTTGCGCGCGCCGCGCTCGCTCGTGAGGCGACGGCCGAGTTGCCGTCGACCGATCCCGAAATCGTTGCCCGCGCTATCGACGCACATCAGAACGACTCCGCCTACGATCAGGTCGTCGTCGGCTACATGCTTCAGATCGCGGACGAGCTCAGCACGGACGATAAGCGCGCATCGTCGCCGCTCCGCGACCGCGTGTCCCGGCTCGTGCGGCAGATGGAGCCTCGAACGCTGCAGCGACTTCTGACCATGGGCGGCGACGCGACGCAGCGGTTTCAGTTCGCGTTGAACGCGACGCATGGGCTCACCGTCGACGCGGTGATCGATGTGGTGCGTGCCGCCGCGGATGTCTCCGGTCAGACTATCTCGAGCTCGCTCGTCCGCATGCTGTCCAAGCTCGCGGCGCACGCCGACCAGCCGACCGGATCGGTGCTGCAATCGCGGTCCGACGCGGAGCTTCGCGATCAGGTGCGGCGGTTGATCTCGAGCTGGGAGCTCGCTGACCCGAACCCCGACGACTACACAGCGGCTCTCGACTCGATCTCCCGCCATACGACGCAGAGCGAAGGCGACGGCGCCGCCGGCGCTGACCCCGAACGCCTGCTCCAGTTAGCCTTGGAGGTCGCGACCATCGGACCAAACGTGGAGAAGGTGTTCGTGCAGATGCTGGCGCGCCCCGACATCACGCCGGTCCTCGATCTGGTGGAAGGGGCGCCCGCGAGCCCGGCGCGCGAGATCCTGCTCGATCGCATCGTCACGCCGAATCGCCTCGTCGACGTGCTTCATGCCGAAACGCCTAACACGAAGTTGGGCGAGCGGCTCGCGTTACGCCTTCGCCTGGTGGCGGTCGATCCCATCATCAATCTCCTCGAGGATGAGGAAGAGCGACTCCACGGCTGGGCGTGCGACATGCTCGTGAGACTGGCCGACGTGTCGCGGCCACGCGTCGCGGAACGCCTCGCCGACGCGCCGGTTCAGGCGCAGCGGCAACTCCTGCACGTGATCGATCGACTCGGTGAGTGGCCGGAGGGGTTCTGCCCCGAGCAGTACTTGACTAGCGCGGATGCCGCCGTGCGTCGGGAGGCGATGAAGCTCATGCTTCGCCGGGACGACATGCGCGATGCCGCGATCCTCCTGGGGCTCGACGACCAGGATGAGCGCACGGTCGGGATCGCGTTGGCCGCGGCGCTCAAGCGGTGCCCGCTCGACGCCGTTCCGATCCTCATGCGCCGCGTCGACAACTCGACGTTGAGCGCCGAGCTGCGCGCGCGTGGCATTCGGGCCCTCGCCGCGTCGGGATCCCTCGACGCGATGCGGTGGATCGCGCAGCGCTCGATCAAGAAGCACTGGCTTCTCGGAACACCGGTGCTCCGCGAGAAATCTCCCCAGCTTCTCTCGTCCATTGCGGGGCTTGCCGCGCACTGGAGCTCGGCGCCCGAAGCGGCCGAGGTCCTCGCTTTGGTCGCGAGGTCCAAGGACGCAGACCTGAGAAGCGCCGCGTCTCGAACTGGAGCCGCATGAGCGACCGTACAGGCCTGGCAGTTCGCTTTCTCACCTCGATGGCTCAGGCCTTGGCGACCATGTCGCTCTACGCCGAAGGTCATCCGGCGCGCGCGCGCGCAGCCATCGCTTCCTTCGACACGCTTCGCGACCTGCAGCACGCCGATCCACGGCCGAGCTTTTCATTCCTCGGCAGCGAAGTCATCTACGGACAGCAAGCGATCCGAGGTCTGACGGACTGGGAGTGGGCGTTGAAGCTCGCGAACGTTGGCGTCCAGCGCCTCGAGTTTGCCGATATGGTCGAGCGCCACGCATACGTCGGCTTCCTCGAGGACGTGCTCACGCGAGTCTCGGCGTTCAATGCCGTTGCGGCCGCCAACGCGCCCGCGAACGTTCCTCTGGCGCGAGGCAACGGGCCGACCGCCATCCGCTTTGGCGCGGTGGGCGTGCGCGGCTCGAGCGACGCACGACTGGCCGAGTCCACTGTCAACGTCGCCGAGCAACCGTCGGTTCTCGACCTGAACGCCGAGGTGGACGCGATCCGCTGGGTGCACGAGGAGGTCAACGACAAGGAAGAGATTCCCCTCCTGGAGGCGGAGTCGATTGTGCGTTCGTTGTCCGTCGCGATGCACGGCGACAGCCAGATGCTTCTGCCGCTCTTGCAGTTGAAGGAGTTCGATCAGTATACGACAACGCACGCGCTCAACGTGTCGGTGTTGTCGATGGGTCTCGCCGAGTTCATGGGATTGTCGCCGAGGGAGGTGCGCGCGTACGGGGTTGCAGGTATGTTGCACGACCTCGGAAAGGTGCGCGTTCCGAAGGACATCCTTACCAAGCCCGGCAAGCTCACGCCCGAGGAGTGGTCGCTGATGCGGTCGCACACCGTAGAGGGTGCGCGACTGATTCTCCAGAGTGACCAGAAACTGGACGTGGCGGCGCTCGTGGCTTTCGAGCACCATATCATGATCACCGGCGGCGGTTATCCCGATCGACACTTTCGCTGTGATTGCCACAAGGCGAGCACGCTGGTTCACGTCTGCGACGTGTACGACGCGTTGCGCACGAAGCGACCCTATCGCGACGCGTGGGAACCCGCGGCGACGCTGACGTACATCGAGCGTGGCATCGGAACGGAATTCGACGCAGATGTCGCGAAGGCGTTCATCGCGATGATGGGGAAATGGGAGCCGCGCCTGGCCTACGTGAATTCCTCTCCAGCTGCGGCGTGACCACTCCCGAGCGCGATCCCGTCACCGACGGGCGGCGCTTCCGAAGTCTCGATGACCACGAAACGCTCCTCCTGATCGTTCAGAATCTGGAGGAGGGCATCTACATCACGAACGCGAGCGGCGACATTCTCGACGCCAATCCCGCGTTCCTGCGCATGTTCGGCGTGTCGTCGGTCGGCGACCTGGCGCGCTTCCGCGCCGGCGACCTCATCGCCGATCCGAATCGACGTGCGCTGGAGATGGCTCTGCTCGACCGTGATGGAGCCGTGCGCGACTTCGAGCTCACCATCGTGCGCCCGGACGGGCAGCGCCGCACGGTGCTCGATACGACGTACGCGTGCCGCGATCCGGATACCGGTGAGACCTCTTACCACGGCATCCTGATCGACATCACGCGCCGTAAGGAGCTGGAGCTCCAGCTCCGCGAGCAGAGCATCCGTGACGCCCTCACCGGCTGCTACAACCGCCGCTATCTGCTCGCCCTCGGCGACTCGATGAGCGAGGAGAAGGTGTCGCAGTGGGGGTGCATCTACATCGACATCGACCACTTCAAGGCGTACAACGACATCCACGGCCACAAGAAGGGCGACCGGGTGCTGGTGCAGATGAGCCGATTCCTGATGCGTCAGGTGCGGGCCGAGGAGCCGGTCATTCGCCTTGGCGGGGATGAGTTTCTGATCGTGCTGACCGGCGACAACTCGGCGCGGACGGAGCAGATCGCGAGCCGACTTCACCGCGCGGCGGCTCGTGCGTCGCCGGTTGCGTTCTCGTTAGGTTGGGCCGTGCGCCAGACGGGCGAGCGGTTCGAGCGGACGGTCGACCGAGCCGATCAGGAGCTCATCGCCGTTCGCGTCGTGGCCCGGGCGGGGGAGTGGCCACGACTGCCGGCGGAGATGGAGCGGAGAAACGTGTCGGTGACCGAGTAGAGCGTAGCTGACGGTCACTGGTAATTGGTTATTGGAACTGGTAATTGGTTATTGGAACATTACTCGTTAGGCTCGGGTAGTCGTTTGTCGTCCAATTCCCGCCTCGGCTGCCACCGCGTTTTGGAAGCGCGCACTTCCGGTACCGTTGTCGTTAGGATCCGGATGATCTGGGTGAACACAGACAGCCGTGAGGAGAGAACCTCAACGGGCAGCGCTGACGCGCACTTGTAGTACCAGCCGCGTGCCTCTCGCGCGGTGCTGAGCGCGTATTCGTAGAAATGCGCGCGATCGGCTGCGCCCGATCGACCATAGCCTTCCTCGAGGTTCGCGCTGATCGCACCCACTGCCCGCAGCAGTTGGTCAATGTGCGGTCGCGTCACGCGACACTGCTCGAAATGCGGGACATCCGCTTGTGCTCTCGACATCGCATACAGCGCGTACCGATAGGCGGTCATGCGCCAAAGCGTGTCCTGCGTGATTTCGGCCGGCACGGTTCGAAGCCAGCGCTCGTATTCGGGGTCGTTGATCATGCGCAACGATACCGCCCCGCCGGCGTGCGGCCGTCATCGATTCGTTCCTTCCGCAATCACTCCCAACCAGTCCCGGTAACCATTTACCAATCCCATTAACCAATTACCAGTCCCAGTAACCAATTACCAATTCCAGTAACCAATAACCTGTCCCAGCAACCATTTACCTGTCCGAGTAACCAGTACGCCTGTCTGTGTGTGCAAGCGAACAGAGTTCCGACGTCTCCATGTCAGACCCAACCAGGAACTCCGATGCGTGCCGTCTTGCTTGCTGTAATCGCTGTCTTTTGGGGCCCAACCGCCGCTCTGGCTCAAGGAATCATCATTCCGAGGCCATGCTCCGAGACCAGGCCGTGCCCGACGCCTGGACCGGGCGTGATTCAGCGCACATCCAGCCAGGTACGCGTGGAGCTGGCCGACCGCGTCCTCCGGTATCAGGTCACCGAAACGTTCCGGAATCGCGGCGGACTGATCGGCGAAGCAGACTACATCTTCCCGATGCCCGCTGGCGCCGCGTTCGAAGCTCTCGAGCTCGAGATCGATGGCGAGCTCGTGTCGGGCGAAACCATGCCCGCCGACCAGGCACGACGCATCTACGAGGACATCGTTAGGCGGAACCGCGACCCCGCCCTCGTCGAGTACATGGGACGTGGCATGCTGCGGACGCGCATCTTCCCGATTCAGCCAGGCGAAGAGAAGCGCGTCGTGGTTCGCTTCCAGTCCGTCGCCGAACGCGAGGGGAATGCGCTGCGCGTGGACTATCTCCGCGGGTCAGGGCCACGTGCCGAGCCGTTTGGCATCCCGCGGCCGCACCCGGTTCCGCTCCCCGCGCCCATGCCGCGTCGAAATGACGATGATGTTCCGAGCTCTGGCGCCGTGCAGCCGCGGGGCGGCCAGGAGTCAGGCAATCTGTTCACGCTCGTGTACACGAGACGCGATGAATTCGGCAGCCCCTACTCGCCGACGCACGAGCTGCGGGTCAACGATCGTGGTGCGCGTCGCGAGGTGACCGCGTCAGGCGACGCGCCACAGGTGACGATCCTGCTGCCACTGCGGCGGACGAACGCCGCATCGGTCACGGTGTTGCCGTATGCACCCGGTTCCGAGGATGGCTTCGCGCTCATCACGGTGACGCCGCCTGCCGTGACTCCCCGAAGCACCCCGCGCGACCTGACGTTCGTCGTCGACGTCTCGGGCTCCATGCGGGGCCAGAAGATGGAGCAGGCTCGCGCCGCAGGCCGCCAGATGCTGGCGTCGCTCGGGCCACAGGACCGGTTCCGGATCATCGACTTCTCCACCGACGTACGAAACTTCGCGAACGGATTCACGACGGCAACGCGTCGCAACATCGATGAGGCGATCCGCTACCTCGACGATCTCCGCCCCGATGGATCGACCAACATTTCCGGTGCGCTCGAGGAAGCGCTCGAGACGTCGGTCGATGACTCACGCATGCCGATCGTGTTCTTCGTGACCGACGGGGAGCCGACGGTTGGTGAGCGCAACGCCGACCGCATTGCGGCGCTCGCGTCGCGCCTGCGTGGTCGTGCCCGCGTGTTCACCTTCGGCGTCGGCAGCGACGTGAATGCCGCGCTCGTCGAGCAACTTGCCGTCGACGGTCGCGGGACCGCCCAGTTCGTCCGGCCCGACGAGTCGGTCGAGCGCGCTGTATCCCTCGTCGCGTCCCGCATAACGACTCCGGTCGTGACCGATGTGCGGATTCGCGCGGAGGGCGTTCGACTGACGAAGATGCATCCGACCCTTCCAGCCGACATCTTCGCCGGCCAGGACCTGATTCTGTTCGCCCGCTTCGCCGGGGATGGCGAGGGCCGCATCATCGTCGAAGGGCGCACGGCTGATGGGCCGGTGACATGGACCGAGCGCGCTCGGTTCCCGGAGCGGGACCGGCGGAACAGTTTCGTGGCCAGACTCTGGGCAGCGCAGCGCACCGGGTGGTTGTCTGCGGAACGGCGACGCAACGGTGGATCGCCCGAGCTCGACGAGGAGCTCCGCGACCTGGGGACTCGTTATGGGATTCCGACCGAGCTGTCGTCCTACCTCGTTCTCGAGCCAGGGATGCAGACGCCGACACGACGCCTCGGCAACGCCAGCGCGCAGCTCGATCAGGTGGTGGTGACCGGGACCGCGGCGTCGGGCCGTCGCGACGCGCCAGCCGCTGCTCCGGCGCCGGCCGAAGCGAAGCGCGAAGGTCAGTTCGAGATGGCAAAGGCGGCTGCTGCGCAGCGTGCCGCCACCACCCTGTCGGCGGTCGACTCCGTCAGCGCAGATTTCGGCGGCGCGACGACCCGTCGCGTCGGAACGCGAACGTTCAGCCTCACGGGAACGACGTGGACCGACTCACGTTACAAGCCAGCCATGCGCACCGTGCGAGTGAAGCCATATTCGGCCGCGTACTTCTCGCTGCTCGAGCGACTCGATGATCTGCGGGCCCCGTTCGCCCTCATCGGCAAGGACGGAACTCCGGGCGTGGTCGTCGCTGGGCGCAAGGTTGCGATCGCGCTCGACGCTGCCGGCGTCGAGACACTGGATTCACGGGACGTTGCGGCGATCGAGTCGGCTTGGTGAGCGCGCTGCTCGTGGGCCTGGGTTCGCGCCGGAGAAAGGATCGGTGAGCGCGTGAAGGACGAAGACGTCGAGCGACTGTTTCGCACCTATAACGCCGCGCTCGTGCGTTATCTGACCCGGCGTCTCGGCGACCGAGACTGGGCCGAAGAGGTCGCGCAGGAAACCTTCCTGCGCGCCCTCCGGCAGGACTCGCTTTCGAGTGAACGCTCATGGCTGTTCGCTGTCGCTACGAACCTCGTGCGCGACGAAGCGCGCAAGGACGAGCGTCGGCGGCGACACCTCGCGATTCTCGCCGAGGAGGAGCGCGCACGAGAGGAGGAGGAACCCGAGCCGACCACGCTCGAGCGGGCGCAGGAAGCCGCGCTGGCGCGCAAGGCGGTGGATTCACTCGCGGAGCGTGACAGGCTGGCGCTGCTCATGCGCGAGGAAGGATTGGACTACACGGAGATCGCGGAGGCCCTGGAGTTGTCGGTGGGGTCCATTGGCACGACGCTCGCGCGCGCTCGGCGGCGGCTCGCCGAGGCGTATGAGGCGATGCAGGCCGAAGGGCGGCGCGACGCAGCAGGAGGAGGACATGCAGCATCTTGACGAGGGAACGATCCACGCGTGGCTCGACGGGCAGCTGCCTCAGGACGAGGCGCAGCAAGTCGAAGCACACGTCGCCGAGTGCCGGCAGTGTGCCGACGCGGTGGCGGAGGCGCGCGGACTGATTGCCGCGTCGTCCCGGATCCTCACGGCGCTGGACAGCGTTCCAGGGGAGGTCGTGCCGAAGCAGGCACCGTTTCGCACAGAGGCGGAGACCGCGCGAGCTAACGCGATAGCTGACGCCGCGGCGGATGCCATTGTCCCGTTGGACCTGGTGGTGCAGCGGCGGCCACGTCGTTGGTTCAACGGCGCGTCGTTGGCCGCTGCCGCGGCGATCGTCGTGGGGGTCGGGACGGTCGTGCTCATGCAGCGGTCGGGCCGGCCGGTACCGGCCGCCATGGAGAGGACCGTGTCCTCGACCGCGGCCGCGGGACGATCGGCCGACTCTGTGGCTTCAGCTGCGCCGGTGCCATCCGCGGCGCCGGCGCCCCCGGCGCAGTCGTTAGGCAATGCCCGCGCGGTCGTCTCGCCTCCGAACCGCGCATTGGCAGACCGTGACGCGGCGAACGAGGCCCGGCGCCCCACTCCGAGCGGGGGCGCGGCCGAGCAGAAGAAGGCCGAGGCGGGCCGGACGATGGCCGCGGTCGCCACCCCGCTGTCCGAGACGTCACCGTCGGCGCTCAATCGTGCGAAAGAGGTTGCGGCGAACAAGCCGGCCGACGAGCTGGCGAAAGACACGAAACAACGGGCGCAGTCGGTGCAACAGCAGCCGTCGCCGCGGACGCTTGCGCCGCAGCGGCGCGAGGCGGTCGACGCGATGCAGGCCATGAAAGTGGACTCGGCTCGATTGGATCAAGCACAAGTATCGGCGGTCATTGCGGGAGCGCCCATGGGCGGCCTCAAAGGGCGGGTGACCGATGCGAATAACAACGGCCTCTCCGGGGTCGCGGTCGCGGTCGACGGGACGGCCACCGGTGCCGTCACGAATTCGGCGGGAGAGTTCGCGATCAGCAGTCTGCAGGTTGGTGTCCACCGGATCAGCGTTAGGCGCGTCGGATACCAGCCGGTCAATCGCGACGTTACCGTGACGCCGGGCCGGCCGGTGCAGACGGACGTCGTGCTCAACGCCACGCAGACGACGCTCAGCGAGGCGGTGGTGACCGGTACGTCGGCAGCCGCGCCGCGGGCCGCCGCAGGCGCCAGAGCCAAGACCGCGGCAGCGCCCACGCCGGCCGTCGATACGCCGCCGGGTGCGCCGATCACTGCCGAGCAGTCCAACGCCGTCGGGTGCTACGACCTTGGCATCACGCCGCTGTCGGCGACCCGTAACAGCGGGTTCCGCCAGGTGCCTCGTCGCGTCGCGCTCGATTCGGAGATCGTGCCGGCCAACGCCGACGGAGTGTGGTATCGCGCGCGCGACCTCGCGCGTACGAGTCCGCTGGCGAACGGACTGTGGCGGCCGACCGGCACCGACGCGATCGAGCTCGAATTCACGTACGGTAGTCGGACGGCACGGGTCCGCGTCTCGGGGCCGCCGGGCGCGATGATGCGCGGGAGTCTGGAGGAGATCGACCGTGCCACCGCCACCGGCGAGGCGGGGAACGTCGTGGCGGTTCGCCGGTCGTGCGAGCCGTAACCGCTGTCATCCCGAGCGAAGCGAGGGATCGCGATCGTCCTGAAAGACGGGTCAATCTCTCTACCGGGAGGACCCCGATCCCTCGCCTGACGGCTCGGGCTGACACTGTGGAGCCTAACGGCGTATCCCTTTCAGCCCTCGCTTCACCCACTCGGCGAGGTCCGGGTCGTCGGCAATGGCGTCCGCCGGGACCACCACCCAGGTGCCCATCGGAGCCTCGTCGCCTGGCGCGAACGGTTCGATTCCGGGCCGCTCCAGCAATGCCGGGTACTCCTCTGCCGGTGTCTTCACGAGCAGCCCATCGTCCCACACGATCACGAACGTCGACTTGCCGGCGAGAAACCCACGCCCGCCGAAGACGTTCTTCTGCCTGACGCTGCGCTCGCCGATCTGCGCGAGCGTGTCGGCCACGCGCTCGACAAGTCCTGCGTCATAGGTCATGGGTCTCCTGTTACTCGGTCACCATGTCCGCGACTCCGTCTCGCCGGAGTGACCGCAATACCGCCGCACCGGTGACGATCGCCCCGCCGGCGAGCAGGATGTAGAACGTGTACACGCGCCACCAGAGCAGCGCGGCCCCGAGAACGGCCGCGGGAATGTGATCGTTGAGCGCGCCGCGGAACGCGAGCTCGATCAACCCGCCGCCCGCCGGAGCCGGTGACACCGCCCCGCCGTAGTAGATGGCGAGCGGCCAGAGCACAAGCGGACCGATCGCCGTTCGCGCGCCGAGCGCGAAGACGATGATCGGCAGAATCGTCAATCGGATCAGCACGTGCAGAATGGAAAACGCGAGCGACGATGCCATGACCCACCACCGCGCGGTACGCATCATCATGACATTCGAGCGGAGGTGCCGGAGCGAAAGCTGCACCGCGTGCCATCGTCGGTCGCTCATCCCCAGCCGCGGCAACCACGGGGGCGCCGGCCCGTCGGCCCATCGGCGAGCGGCCGTGTAGCCAATCACCCCAAGCCCGATCACCAACGTCGAGTATCCGCCCACCAGCGCCACGAGCCCGCGCACCGCGCTCGATGAGCTGCCAAGCACGAACGCCAACGCGCCCGCGAGTGCCGCGATGGACAGCATCTCGAGAAACAGCTCCACAAACAGGATCACGAGCGCGTCGGCAACCGGGAGCTCCGCCTCACGCAGGATCAGGAATCGCGCCGGTTCCGCCCCCGACCGCGCCGGCGTAATGGCTGCACCGAAGTCACCGCCGAGCGACGCACGCATGGACGTGCTCAGGTCGAGCGGGATGCGCAACGCCGCGCCGCTCAGCCGGATCTTGACGGAGCGGCAGAGCAACTCGAGGAAGGCGGCCGTGAAGCATGCGACGTGTCCCCAGAGAGGAAGGCCGACACGCGCG